>JAEIGA010004276.1_pt1 | contig 22106 bp, 44 predicted proteins | sample 9270691 | NCBI WGS metagenome assembly JAEIGA01 (sample SAMN17057246, study PRJNA624740) | gut metagenome | biome: biome; isolation source: fecal sample | host: Bos grunniens | place: China: Xizang | collected 2019 | reverse complement strand
ATTTTAAGGAGGATACAAACCATGAAATTTGGTGTTCGCGAAATTTGTGATGTTGTCTTAAAGGCAAAGGCCAACCAGAAGGTTGGTAATAAAATTTTCTATAAGAACGAACCTGTTATCTATTTTGATACTTTAAAGACTTCTAGCATGGAAGGAGCAGCTACTACCGTTTATGCACAGGGCGGCCGTGGTAACTCTCGTTTGATGGCTTGGGAAGGTGAGCGTACTGTTACTTTCACTATGGAAGATGCGCTGATCTCTCCTGCAGGCTTCATGATTCTGTCTGGCGCAGGCTTGGTTGAGGCTGGCGAGTTGGATGCAAGCGGAAATGCAAAGAAGATTAAAGTTCACACTACTGAGCAAATCGACTCTGATAACATTACCGTTGATGCTGAAAATGGCGAAGTAAAAATTACTTTAAGCCAGACCCCTTATTTTGAAGAGGGCGAAGATTATATCTACGTTATGATGTTGAAAAATGGTGAAGTTGATACTGAGCCCTTTATTCCCGCAGAAGTTGACGAAAACACTGTGGTTCTAAAGAAGAGCTGGAGTGATACTGGCCGCACTGATGCTAACCATCAGAGCCGCGGAAATGATTTAACTCCATTCTATAACGCTAAGAAGAGTGATTTGGTTGTTCTTGTTGATTACTATGTAGAGAGATCTAATGGCGTTTAAGAAATCACTATCACTCCCGACAAGTTAGGTTGTTATTACTACTTAGAGGCTTCTACTCTATTCCGTAATACTGATGGTGTTGATATGCCTGCTGAGTTCATCATTCCTAACTGCAAGATTCAGTCTAACTTTACTTTCTCTATGGCATCTAGCGGCGATCCATCTACCTTTACTTTCACTATCGACGCATTCCCTGACTACACTCGCTTCGATAAGACTAAGAAAGTTTTGGCTGCCATCCAGATTGTTACTGAGGCAGAAGGTTCTGTTGATTTGGCTCGTGTTTTGACCAAATCTGAAGACCTTGAAGACTCTAACGGAATGATTGGCGGTACTCGTCCATACGTTCCTGCTGAGGGCTAATTGACAATTAAATAAATTTTAGGGGAGAGGTTAATTAAAGCCTCTCCCCTTTTTGTCGTTTTTTGAGAGAAAGGAGAAATATGAAAGGATATATTTAGTGGTATTTGGATAATAATGAGATGGCAAAAGTCACTGAGCCTTTCTTGCGTTATAAAAATGCTAAAAATGAAGTTTTAAATCGAGCTTCTTTTAATATGTATTCAAAAATGATTTCTAATAAATTTGAAAATAATCAGCAAACAGCACAGTATTTGCGATTGGCTCGAAAATTGATTAATAATGAAAATTTTGTTCAAGCATTTGATAAAGTTGTTAATGAATTATAGTTTCCCAGTAAGACAAACCAATAGATGTTTATTGCTGGAATTCAAGCGTCTTTAGCTAATAATATCGAATTGTACCAATCTTTTACCAATGAAATTCGCTCTAGTTTATAGAGTATTATCAATGTATTAGGAACGACCGGACTGGATCCTATTTTGCCAGGCACGCCGGCCTATAAAGCTTTAATAGAGTTATATAATGGAGATGTCTCTAAGGTAAATAGAATAATTACTTTGCAAGAGCATAAGGATTTAGAGAATACTTTTAAGGGACAATATAGTGCGATGATATCAAAATTACCAGATTTTATTGATATATTAAACTCTCCAGGGGATGATCTTTAGACTTCTTTTAAACTTTTAGCTCGTATGTTAATGCCTATTTAGACTTTGGTTGGTATATGTAGTGAATATCAAGCGGAGTGGGAATTAAATAAAATCTTGGATCAGTTGAAAAAAGACTCAGAATCAAAGGGAATGAAAATAACCAGAGTTGGTGATGAAAAAGATTCTGGTTTTAGAATTGGTACAGCTGACTTGTCTGTTAATTTAGGAGAAAATGCAAATTTAAATTTCTCTCTGCCCAATTTAGGCATGTCTTTAAAAAGAAGTCATAAAAATGTAAAAACTTCAAAAGAAATAAATATTAAGTTAAAAGGTAGTACTTATGGAGGATTAATGCAAGATATTGATCCAAAATTAGTTACTGCTTTTTATACAATATACGCCAATACCAGACCCGTTGTTCGAGGAAAATAGCAATCGTCATTACCTGCCGGAACTGTAACTAGTGCTTATGCGCAAATGAAAGCTAGAATGTTCGTTACTGCGTTAGTTGGTGGTGCTGATAGTAATAATTTAGTTTTTGTAATGGTAATAAATAATAAACCTTTTACAATTTTTGATTTATTATCAAGACTTAAAGAAGAAACTTATGCTAATGAAGTAAATGTTTTATTAAAACCCTCATTCAGAACAATGCGTGGCGGTATTAAAATAAAAAATTCTGGAAAGAAAATATCAAAGCGACAATCGGAAATGGGCATCGGTGTTCTTGGTATGCATCAAGAATATTATAACAAATATTCATATGAGCAAAGAGAGTAGCGTTCTAATAGTATTAGAAATTTTATAGATTCAATATCCGCTTCTATGGAAATGAAAGTCACTTAGAAATTGTTGGAATCTATTTGACATTCCGAAAAAAAATTGGTATAATATAATTATAAAATTGGATAAAAAGGAGAAATTTTAATCATGGCAAAAGTACCATTTTCAAAACTTCAAGCCAAAGTTAATGGCGAAGTAACAAAAATTTTTTATCATAATTTAGCTGGTGAAGAAGTATATTACGAGGTAAAACATTATTTACCTTTAGCTGAAAAATTAGAATTAGTATCTCGTATTATCAATAATTCTATTGATAATAATGGATTTTATAATCCTATGAGAGTGAAATTGTATATGACACTTGAAGTTGTATATGCTTATACTAATTTAAGTTTTACTGACAAGATGAAAGAAGATCCATTCAAATTATATGATATTCTTGTAAGCACTGGCATTTTTGCTGATATCATAAATGTAATTTGTGAAAAAGACTGGGCTGAAATTCAGGATAACGTTTGGGCAACTATTAAAAATGTTTATGCGTATAAGAATTCTGTAATGGGCATCTTAGATACAATTTCCAATGATTATAATAATTTAAATTTAGACGCTAGCGAAATTCAAAAGAAGATTGCTGACCCAGAAAATATGGAATTGTTGCGCAATATACTAACTAAATTGGGCTAATTAAATTATTCTTATTATTTAAAAAATTAAAATATAATAGGAATAGTCGGGAATGAGAATGTGATTATTCTCATTCCCGATTTTTTATTTTGTGAAATAAAAATGGAGAGAAAGGAGATACATTTTAAATGGCTAAATAGTTAAATGTTGATCTATCATTTAATGCGAATACCAGTCAGGCAAAAGCTCAAATTCAATCTTTAGTTTCTGAATTAAATAAATTAAGCTCTGGAACAAACTTAAGCTCTAAGGGTTTACCATTGACTAAAGATTTGATTGAAGCGCAAAATGCTGCTAAATCATTAGGAGCGGCATTGGATGGAGCCTTTGACGTAAACACTGGAATGTTAGATTTATCTAGCTTTAATCAATCTTTACAAAAATCTGGAATGTCCTTAAAAGACTATTCTGCTAAATTAACAATGTTAGGACAAGAAGGAGACTAGGCTTTTTTAAAAGTTGCTCAATCAATCATTAACACTTAGGCTCCATTGAGAAAAACTAGTGGAATGTTGGATGAGTTTGTTACCACTTTAAAAAATACTGCTAGATGGCAAGTATCTTCTAGCATTTTACATGGCTTTATGGGTGCAGTACAGTCTGCTTATGGTTACGCGCAAGATTTAAATGAATCATTAACCAATATTCGTATTGTTACTAATTATAATACTGAATAGATGTCTGCTTTCGCTCAATAGGCCAATAAAGCCGCCAAGGCTCTAAGTACAACAACCACAAGATATACTGACGCATCTTTAATTTATTACCAATAGGGCTTGGACGAAAATGAAGTTAGCGAAAGAACTAATATTACTATAAAAATGGCAAATGCCGCAGGACAAAGTGCTCAAATTGTGTCTGATCAATTAACTGCAGTTTGGAATAACTTCTATGACGGCTCTAAGTCTCTTGAATATTATGCAGATGTTATGACTGCTCTTGGTGCGGCAACTGCATCAAGCACTGATGAAATTGCGGGCGGCTTAGAAAAATTCGCAGCTGTTGCAGATACTATCGGTTTAAGCTATGAGTATGCTGCCTCTGCTTTGGCAACTATTACTTCTAACACTCGTCAAAGTGAAGAAGTAGTTGGTACAGCTTTAAAAACCATTTTTGCTCGTATCCAAGGTTTAAGTCTTGGCGACACTCTTGAAGATGGAACAACTTTAAATAAATATTCTGATGCTTTGCGTACAGTTGGAATTGATATTTTTAATAGTGCCGGAGAATTAAAAAAGATGGATTAGATCTTAGACGAAATGGCTAATAAATGGGAAATTTTGTCTGATGATTAGCAAGTGGCTTTAGCTCAAACTGTTGCCGGTGTTCGTCAATATAACCAGCTAGTTTCATTGATGGATAATTGGAATAATGGCGATAGTGATAGTATGACAGCTAACTTAAATACTGCTTATGGTTCAGCTGGAGCTCTACAAGAGCAAGCAGATATTTATGCTGAATCATGGGAAGCTTCTAGAGATAGAGTAAGAGCATCTTTAGAGAGTATTTATTAGACTTTAATTAACGATGAATTCTTTATTGATTTAAACAATATGTTGTCAACAGTAATTGATGGATTAAAGTCTTTCATTGATAGTATTGGAGGGGCCAAAGGGGCGCTTTTGCTTCTAGGTTCTCTTATGACTAAAATATTTGCCAATGATATATCAAAAGGCATTAATAATGCTATTAGTAATATGCGCATTCTTACTGGAGCAGCTCAACAAGAAATTGCAGATGTTCGGAAAGAAGCTAAAGATATAGCCATGTCTATGACTAAAGACTCAAGCTCTACACATATTGATGCTATGCGTCAATCATTAGAAACTACTTATACATTGCAAGAAGAGTTAAGACAATCTGCAAAACTTATGTCTGATGATTAGTTGACAGTGGCGGAAAACGCAATGAAAACCGCTCAATCTTATAACGAAATCGCAATTTCTGCAGGAAAAGCAGCGGATGAAGCTCATAGAATTTATAATGAGCAGTTAAAGGTCACAAATAAAACCTCAGGACAATTTGCTGCAGATAAATTAGAGTAGATTTCTGTATCTGCTGTATCTGATACTGAAGGGGATTTAATAAGAGATGCTTATTCTTTTGTAAATGTGGCAAAAGAAATGGGATTCCAGGCAGACGATCCTGGCATAAGTTCTCTTTTAGAGCAAATTAAAACATATAGAGATGCAATTAATCAAGGTAAAAGCGATATTGAAAAAAATAAGTCTGCTAATGATTTGCTTTAGTCAATGGACCAAATAGTCAATTAGGCTAGAGGAGCAAGTGAATCTGTTTAGAAATATCAAGAATCATTAAAGGGAAGCGCCGAAGCGGCGGTATCTGCTCGCTCTGAATTTGATAAAATGAAAAATAGTATTGATGCTGAAACTTTTGAAGCTAGCAGAGAAGATTTAGAAAACCTAGCACAAACATTAGAAGATGCCGGTTATGATGTAAAAGCATTCAGAGAAAATCTTGCAAGGGTGGATGATGAGCATTTAGCAGATGCATTTAAAACTGTTTCTTTCTCCGTAGAAGATATGAATGAAGCTATTGCGAATAGCGCTCACAGTCAAGCAAAGGCCAAGGGAGCTACAGGGCCCCTATCAGAATCTATGCGAGTATTAGCTGCACTTGCGGGAAAAGTCGCGTCTGAAGAGCTTTCTGCGGCAGAGGCTTTACGTCGCGCCGAAGAAGCTGCCGCATCGGCAGGTGCCCAAATTAAAAATTTAAGTTTAGCTTACTAGAGTATCGGAAGTGCTTTAGGTGGAGGTCTTTAGGGAATTACTTCTTTGGCTTCTGGAATAACTTCATTATCATCTGCATTTGAAACTTTAAATAATCCTGAATTAGGCACTTTTGAAAAATATACTTCAATTTTAATGTCTCTTGGAACGGCTTTGCCGATGACTATTTCTGGTTTTAAAAATCTTGGAAATGTTCTTAAATTCGTAACTGCCAATCAAAAAGAGGGTTTAACTGCTCAATTGGGCTATCTCCTTGGATTAAAAAATGAAGATATGAAATTACGACATGTGGTTATTGCTCAAGATGGTCATACTAAGAGCTATTATGAAACTGCTGCGGCGGCGACCGCGGCGGCAGCCGCAAAAAAAGGCTCTACGGTTGCTACTGAGATTGATACTGCCGCTACTTGGAAAAATATTGCATCCAAAATAGCTCACAATTTGCATATCCTAGCAATTGTTGTGGCTTTAGGAGCTTTAGCAGCAGCGATTTATTTTGCTGTTGAAGCTTATAATAAAGAAGCAAATGCGGCTAAGAGAGCTGCAGAAGCAACAAAAGAGTTAAGCGAATCTCAAAAAGAGTTGGAAGATAGATCCGCAAAATTAAAAACTACTTGGGAAGCTTATGAGACCGCTGAGAAAAAATTAAAAGAGTGTACTAAAGGCACTAGAGAATGGAAGGAAGCGCTAAAAGAAGTAAATGATGCCGCTCAAGAAGTTCTGGATGTGTTACCTTCTAATTTAAGTGCTGATGAAATTAAATCATTATATTCTATGGATAAGGGATATATGGAGTTGGATTCAGAAAAAGTTGCAGAATATCAAGACAAATATGATAAAGCTGCCAATGCAGCTCAATATGCAACTCAATCTGGTAAGGTTCATGCTGCTTTAGCTCAAGTTGAAGCGGATGCAATTAGTGCTGTAAGAGATTTAGTTTCTACACAAAATATATATGTCGCAAGCGCAAATGCTAATGGATATGCTCCAACTACAGCTAACGGAGAGCTTGTCTCCCATTTAAGTGCAAGTAATATTAAAGAAAGTATCTTAAATAATATAGATGAGTGGACTGGATTAAGCGATAGTGCGTTCAAAGAAAAATTAGAAGAATTGGGTGTTCAAACAGAACTTTTATCAAATGAAACTTTGGCAAAATTTTAGTCTACTATTGAACAACTTGGTAGTGAAGCAGAAGCCGCTTCTGAAAAAATGAGGCTAATTTCAAAGCTTCAAGTTGAAGAAAACCTTGGAGAAGATTATGACGATACCACTAAAGCTGTTTCTGCTGAAAAATTGGAAGATAGAACCCAAGAGTTATAGAATGCCTATCTAAAACTGTATACTTCCAATAGCGGCAAAGTTATTGATTTTGGTAACGGTAAAACTGTGACAAGTACTGGTATTGCCCAGATTGACGATGAAAATAATGCAATTTACAAATAGGCTTTAGCAGATTTATAGGAGGCTGGCTATAATTACACCAAAGCTCAAAATGGTGTCTAGGGCAATGATGATAATCGTTATTTTGCTTTTACCGATGAGAATGGCGAAACTGTAAAGCGAACTGCGGAATGGGTTGCAGAGACAGTTGCTGCTTCAAAGGCTTTAGCAGAATTAGAAGGAATGGCCATCGACGTTTCTGCGGTTTTAGCCAATATGGAAAATGTCGTTGGAAAAGAGCAAAGTTCTGCTATTAAAAATATGATTACTGCAGGTAATTTAAATAATTTAACAAAAGCAGAGCTTTCAAATTTAAGTGACGTAATAGATACTGGAAACGATGGAGCAGTATCTGCTGATGAAGCTATTAATTATCTGAAAGCAGCTTTCCCTGAGCAATCAGAAGAGCAAATAGCTCAAATGTTTGGCAAAAATAGTATCGCTGAAGTTGGTGAAATGTGGTCCGAGGTAATTACTGACACTGGTGCTAAATGGGGTCAAGTTGGTAATAATTTTGTTGAGAATGTTAGCGACTCTTTAAATAAATTGAATTTTAGCGAGTTGTCAAAATAGGAAACTGAAAATCTTGGAAATATTTTAGAACAAGCTTTTATCAATGGCGGTTCTGAAGGTATGGACATTGTTTCAAGAATGTTTAATAGAGCTGCGAACAGCGGTTTTGGAAATGAATTTGTTAATGCTTTAGATGGCATAGACTGGTCTTCTGCCACTCCAGAAAGCCTGTAGGAGGCCTTAAAAGCTGCTGGTGTAGCTGCTAATTATGGAACTAATGAATTAGAAAACTTAATTAGTGTTATGAATCAAGGTGGAATTGATTTTTAGGCTACAGCAGAAAAATATAAAACAGTCTCAAAAATTATTGATTCTTTAAAATCAGGGAAATCAATTACTGAAGAGCAGCTTCAAGAGAATTTCTCTGGTATGGAAAGATATTTCTCTCGAATGGCTGATGGTACTTACAAATTAACCACAGATGCAGAAAACTTTTATGATATGGTTAATAAATAGTAGGTTGAAGAATACTAGAAGGCTGTTAATGAAAAAGAAGCTAATAATGAAGCTATTAATAATGTATTGAATTATGATATTAATGACCTTATGCAGAGTAGTAGTAGTGGAGGTAGCAGTAGTAGCGGTGGGGGTCTTGCCGCTCCTCAAGGAACTAAATATGCACCCACAAGAATGAATAAACATATTTATACTGGCAATAATAAATATATTACAGACAGTAATACTGCGGCTGCACAGCTCGATCTTTTAGAATAGACTGGTTATACGGATCAAGCATAGATTAACCAGTGGAGAGAAGATTTAGAGAATGGAAAATTAGATGTTGGGGCTTTAACTCTAGCGGTTAAGGAATGGGTAGAAGCAGAAGGTGGAGCTGAAGTAATTCAAAAGCGTTTAACTGAACAAATGGCTGCTAACAACGAAGAAATTCAGAAATATAAAGAGAGCATCGCTTTATCAGCAATGTCTGTAGATGATCTTAATGATAAATTGGCTGAAGGCACAATTGATATTGAGCATTATGATATGGCTTTACAGAATGCTTTTGAACAAGAGGCGGCCGCAGAAGATCTAGACGTAAAAGAATTAACTAAATATGCTGAAGCTTTGCTTGAATCAAAAACAGCTTTAGTCGAAACTCGAGAAGAGGCTTATCGATTATCAATGGCTCATGCAAGAATGGAGCGAGGAATTGATACTTTATCTGATAGCTGGGACTCTTGGAATGACATTATGAAAAGCGGTAATGAAAGTCAAAAACTATAGACTTTACATGAAATGAAAGAAGTAATGTCTGACATTATAGGTGTTGATATTAAAGAAATTTCTGATGATTTTGTAAATAGTTCAGAAGCTATGGGCTTAATGCAAGAGGCCGCCAATGGAAACATTAAAGCTCTTGATAAATTAAGTGAATTATTTACAAGACAATATATTGCAGATGTTAAAATTAATAACACTGAATTTAAAGGTGATTTACAGACTCTTCAAAATAATTTATTGGAAATGATGTCTCAATTCCAATTAGAAGATATTGAAATTGGAACTTCTCTTGATTCTTCTGGTTTTGCAAAAGACATGACTGAAATGATGGCTGCTGCTGGCGCCGATGTGGAAACCATTAATAAGATTCTGGCTGGAATGGGATTTGAACCAGAAGTCCATTATGTAGAGATTCCATTTGAATAGTATAATCAGATGAGAGACCAATAGATAACAGAGTGGGAAGACGGTGGAAAAAGCTATACCGCAGTTTTGGATTCAAATTTATAGACTGAGGCTAATGGAAAATTTAGAGTTCCTGTTATTAATGGCTCAAAAACTACTTTTAAAGGAAGTGCGTCTTCAGCGGCTTCTAATAAGGCGAAAAAAAGTAAGGGTAGTGGCTCTAAACCTAAGAAGGCAAAAAAAGTTGATAAATCTGATGTTGTAAAACGATATAAAGAAGTTGACGACCTATTAGATGATCTCAATGATAAAATGGAAGATACTTCCAAATTGGCAGATCGTCTTTATGGAAAAGCTCGTTTAAATCAAATGCAAAAGCATAATAATTTGCTAAAACAGGAGATTGAATTAACAAAATAGAAAAAACAAGAAGCAATAAAGTATTTAGATGAAGATAGAAAGGCTTTATTTGAAGCTGCATCTGAAGCTGGCACAATGATTGAAATTGATGAAAATGGATTAATTTCAAATTACACCGAAGCTATGACTAAATTATACGAATAGCTTGATGCTGAAATTGCTTCTGCAAATGCCGACGGAAATGCTACTGAAAAAGAGCAAGAGCGCATCGATAAATTTTAGGATAGAATTGATGCATTGCAAAGCGCTATTGACCAATATGATGATACTCGTGAATTAATTGAAGATTTAGACAATGACTTAGATGAAAAATTTTATGAGTGGCAAGACAATAATTATGAAATGTTAACTTATGAGCTTGAAATTAAATTAGAGCTTAATGAGGATGATTTAAAAATTATTGACTACTACCTTAATAAAATTAGCGATGATTTTTATAAAATGGCAGAAGCTGCTGCTTTAATGGTCGGAAATAATGGTGTTAATTAGTTAACAGCCTATACCGATAACCTGTCTAATTATAAAGATTATGTAGATTCTTTAAAAACTGCATATGCAGAAGGTGGTCCCGATAGTGAAATTTCTCAAGAAAACTATATTAAGGGGCTGCGCGAAGCCCAAGATGGAATTTTATCTAATTTAGAGTCTTTAAATGATCTCGATGAGACCATGATGCATTATTATGGCGATACGCTAGACATGGCGATGGATGAAATTTCAAAATATATTGACCATATGGATCATTTGACTGAAGTTTTAGACCATTATCAATCCTTAATGGAAGTTTTGGGAAAAGAAACTGATTATGAAGCTATGGGAATTATTCTGGAAGGAAAAGCAAAAACCCTTGAAGACCAGGCCAAAGTAGCAAAAGCAACTATGGAAATGTACAAGGGTGAAGCAGAGGATAGATACCAAGCTTATCAATAGGCGCTTCTGGATGGAGATTAGTCTGCCGCAGAATTGTACTTGTAGCAGTATGAAGATGCTTTAGCGGCCGCAGATGAAGCTGAAAAAGATTATTTATCTAGAGCAGAAGAATGGGCAGATGCATTAAGAGTCGTTTTAGAGAATAAATTGAGTGGTTTTAGTCAAACTTTAGAGAACGCCTTGACTGGTGGTACTTCATTTGATCAAATGACAACCGCTATGGAAAGAGCTGCTTCCCTACAAGAAGAATACTTAACTACAACCAATAAGATTTATGAAACCAATAAGTTAATGCGTCAAGCACAACAAGAAATTGATAAAACTTCTAATTCTGTTGCAAAATAGAGATTAAAGAACTTTATTGAAGAAACAAGTGAATTGCAAGACTAGACAAAGTTAAGCAATTACGAATTAGAAATCCAAAAAGCAAAATACGATTTATTATTAGCTGAAATTGCTTTAGAGGAAGCTCAAAACGCAAAATCTATTGTAAGATTACAAAGAGATAATGAAGGTAACTTTGGATATGTATATACTGCCGATAGTGATGCTATTAATAACGCTGAGCAAGAAATGTTAGATAAGTAGAATGACTTATATAATATTGCTCTTGAAGGTGCAAATGACTATAATGAGAAATATTAGCAAACACTAAATGAAATGTATGATACGTTAACAGGTTTGCAAGAGCAATATCTCGAAGGAGCTTTTGAGAGTGAAGAAGAGTATCATGCTGCCATGGAAGCCGCGAAAGAATATTATTATGAAAAATTAAAACAATATTCTGAATTGCATGCAATTGCTCTAGTAACAGATAGTAGAGTTATTAATGATGCATGGTCTTCTGATTTTAATGATATGATTCAAAACACTGAGACCTGGAAAGATAAAGTCAATGAATATGTCGGTAATGTTACTGTTGCTTTTGATGAGTGGAAAAGTGGCATAGATTCAATTATTTAGGATACTGGATTAGATGAAATCGCCAATAAAGTAGGCAATATCGTATCTGAAAGTGAACAATTGAAAGAGACTTTGATTGGAGAGGACGGCGAGGGCGGTATTGTTGGAGCTATTAATCTTGAAATCGAAGCAGTAAAAGATATTACTGAACAATATGCTACTTTACGAGGACAGCTAGAAGAAATTAAAACTGCTTATGAAGACATCGCTACTGCTATTGGAGCAGTTATAAAAGCACAAAGTGAGGTTGCTAATAGTACAACTCCTACTGTAACATCATATGATCCTCAATAGGGTGGAAGTTAGACACCAAACGATACTGACACATCCGGAAAAGGGGATCCAAGCTTTACTCCTCCTCAGGAACCGCCAGAAGTCACACCAGACAAAACTGCAAAAGTGACTTTATATGCGTCTCCAGGAGGGGGCACAATGGGTGAATTTGTATTAACTAAAGGCAAGTTTACTTTATCAAATAACTTGGGCTATGACCCCAACAGATATTACAATTATAAAGTTGATAATCAAACTGGTCCTAGTGGTTATATAAGTAATTCAGATAGAGATAAACTGGCTAGTTTAGATACTGGCGGGTATACTGGACGCTGGGGAGCTTATGGAAAATTAGCCATGCTTCATGAAAAAGAACTAGTGTTAAACAAGAATGACACAGAAAACTTCTTGGCAAGTATGGAAATTCTTGAAAGAATTCTTTAGGTAATCGATTTGTAGAGCGCAAGTGCTCAAATCGGAGGATTGCTTTCTGCTCCTGGATTCTCTGGAAATAATAATACATTAGAATAGAATGTCCATATTGATGCGGCATTCCCTAACGTAACGAATAGCGAAGAGATTGAAGAGGCATTTAATAATCTTATTAATTTAGCTTCTCAATATGCTTATCGTTCATAATTTTTATGGGTAGGTTATAGAAATATAACCTACCCTTTTTCTATTTGGCCTAATTAAAAAAATTGACTTTTCTGAAATTTTATAATATAATAGATTAAAGAGAGAAAGGAGTTAATTGTAATGGCTTTAAGCGATAAATCCTTAGAATCTATGCTCAAAGCGGTTGATATTATTGCCACTAAGAGAGTAGATGATAAAGCTTATGATTCTACAATTATATGTACTGTTGTCGATAATAGCGATAAAAAAAATGGCTGTTACATTGTAACTGATGGTGCTATTAAATTTAAAGCTTATAGTGAAGTAACCACTTATAGGGTCGATGAACAGGTGAGAGTTACTATTCCAAATGGAGATTATACTTAGACAAAATATATTGAAGGTAAATATGTTGTAGATAATAGTATGTCTCCAATTACTTATGTTTCTGCCTTAGATGGAGTTGTAAAAATAGGAGACTTAACTTCCGATTTGACAAATTCTGAAGGCGGATTAGCAGCAAATGGCAGCACAGAAGAAATCATTATTGGGTATATTGATTTATCTAACAAATCTAAAGATTTGTAGGAAAATAGTATTTATAACACTCTTTTTTTGCAAGCAGATTTTAAAAGCTTATTAGGCAATAGAAAAGTAAGCGCTGGATCTTATGGATTAAGATTAGATTGTCAAATTCGCACAGAAAAAGAATTTTCTTATATAACAAAATCTTTATATTTAGACAGTTCAGAAATGTTTGGTGATCCATATTCATTTGTATTATTTTCAACCCAGTCTAAAAAATTTAGTTTAAAAGATTTTGGAATTATTGATAAAATAACAATATATTTTTATAAGAATTTTCAGAGCAGTAATGAAATAAATATAATTAAAGATTTATTTGTAAAAAATATTCAATGCGGCTTTGGTATTGATGTAACTACAATTCCTGATAATACAGTTTAGATATATTCAAGTGATTCTAAATCTTTTGCGGTCGCAGATGAAACTAATATTAAAGAAATTAATCTTTTATGGTATAATAAAAATAAAGATAACCAATATCTTGGTTTTTCTGATGGAATTATAGATTCTACTTATGATGAAATTGATTATTTAAATCAAGTAGAAACTGATAAAAAATTATTAGCTCAAAAAGGAAAACCAAATATTCCAACTGATAAAAATGGCTTAATTATTTCAGTTAACAGTGAAGAAGCATTCTCTATCTTAGAAGAAACTTAGTCGTTAATAAAAAAAGATTTAAAAAATACTTTAGTAGCCTTTCGAGATAGATTAGATGGACAAGCTAGTGATTAGTTTGATAGACAAGCTAGTGATGATTAGCCCGCTGGCATTTTGCCTTGGTTAGATTCTTTTGTGAATAACGTATTATATGAAAATACTAAAAAATTAAGAGAATATCTTGAGGCAAATCTAGCATATGCGGCTGACCTTCAAAAATTTTAGCAAGGACAATTAACAGAATTATCAAAAAATCAACTAGAATGTTCCAATTATTACGATAATATTGATGATGGATTTGCTTTATGCGAAGAGAATATTAAGGCCTTTTTAAAAGCGTGTCGATAGTAGATAAATGCAAGTTTTTATGGGATCTATGATACTTATTAGAGTAGAATAGAAAAAATTATGAAACAATTAGAGCTAAATTAGCAAAATTTAGATAAATTACTAATACTTAATACTGGTGATAATGAATTTACTCATTTAGAAGAACTGGTAGCAAAATATGAAAAAGATAAGGCGATTGTAGACTATTCAGTAGAGCAGTCGTCAGAGCCTGATACTTATTATTGTATTTATTGGTATAGATATGTAGAAGATTTTTACGATCCAAATGAAAGATTTATGGATCGTGGATGGTAGCGTTTTACTCCTGAATATGAATTCAATATAAGCTCAAAAGAGCTTGGAACACTTCCTCCAAATGCGAAGTCTTTAACAATTTTCTTAGATTCTAATAAAGCAGAAGAAAGATTTGCAGTGGTATTATTCCATAATCATGAAATGTACAAAAGCAATGAATTAGTTTTTACTAATGATAATTTTAAAAATCCTAATGATATAGATAAGGTCAATGCTCTCAGTATTAAGCATGGGAATAATTCTTTTGACAATTATCAAACTTTTTATAGCTCTAGTAATTTTTTAAGAAACAATAAAGATGCCCTTGTTTCTCGTGAGTTGCAACTTAATTATAACGGCATTGAAGAGGGAAATGAGGCGCTTATTGGCGCAAATGTTTATTGGTATGTCCCAAATCATGCAACGATGATAGACATTGATAATTTAAAACTTGAGAAATTAAATTTCTCAAATGATAGCACGGCTGAAATAAAATCTTCATATTGCCGAGATGGATATATTTGTTTTTACAAAAAGATTGAAAGCGAAGAGGATACATATTTTTATTACAGATTAAAAAACTATTATAGTCCAATTTTCTTAAAGAATACAATTTTTTGTCTTGTTGAAAAGCAGGAAGATCCTTTCGAGACGGATATAACCTTTAGTTTTGGAACTCTCGGATCTAATGGAACTGATTATACATTAGTAATTGCTCCTGAAGATAATCATCCCGCAGTTATAGGTTCAGTGAATAAGCCGTATCTATTAAATCTTTATGATTATAACAATAATTTGATAAAAATTAAAGCCACTGGTAATGACATATCTAGTCTTTCTCCTGGTGAAGCTTATTTTAATACAACAAAGATCAATGAATCGTTCTTTGGGCCTTCAACCTATCGTATTGTACCAGAAATCTCTTCTGGAGTGCTCAGAGGATTTACCTTGACAGTTAAATCCACTAAAGCACCTGAGTATTATTGCGGCATTTTAAAAATGATAGTGCCTTTTTATCATAAAGAAGAAGAGTCAGCAAAAACGCGGATAATGGATTTAACTGTTTTTTATCCAATAGCTTGGACACCGGGAGACTTTTATATTGAAGGAGTAACTTCAATAGTATATGACTCATATGGATAGAATCCAAATTATTATAAAAACCCCTATAAAATTTTTAATTCAAACACTGGCGAAGAACTTTAGATCGGTTCAAAATTGCCTTCCAGTCAAGAAGAAATTAGCTCAATACAATGGAAAGTAGTATATTTCACAGAAGATGGTGAAAAAGCAGATAATATAAATTCTCTTGATAAAAGTTATATGCCAGTTATTAATGATAGAAATATACTAGTTCCTTGCAATATGTATATAGATAACATTAATTTATATCCAGTGGTACAATGTTTTATAAACGGCACTTTGTATTGGTCTTAGCCAATTGTAATTATGCAAAATCGTTATTCATCACCAATGCTAAATGCATGGGATGGAAGTCTTACTATTGATGAAAACGAAGGTACAATTTTATCAACGATGATAGGCGCCGGCCGCAAAACTAATAATAATACTTTTGAGGGTATTCTTATGGGTGATGTAACCGGAGGAGCAGGTATTAAAACTGGAATTGGACTATATGGTTTTAATGACGGGGCTTAGTCTTTTGGATTGAATATTGATGGAACTGCTTTCTTTGGTAAATCAAGTGGAGGACGCATTGTATTTGATGGAAATAGCGGTGTTATTAAAAGCGCTGGATGGAATGATGATTGTACTTCTGGAATGAAGATTGATTTAGATGATGGTATTATTGACATTAGAGGCGTTACGGATAAAGGATTTGATCAAATTAAGTTAAATGCATCTAATGGAGAGGAAGAGTCATATTTCTTAATTAAGTCTGAGGATAAAGAAATTTTGCATATCGGAGAGAATAATTATTTTTTATAGTCTAAAAATTATATTTCTGAAACTTCTGGTATGAAAATTGATCTTACTAGTGGAATATTAGAATGCGTAGGAGCAAAAGTGTCTGGTAGGATTACCGCAACCGAAGGAAAAATTGGCCAGTGGGATATAAGAAGCGGCGGATGGTTAGGTTCAGCTTCTTATAATAAGAATGATAAAAAATATTATGGAATAGGTCTTGACCCAAGAACATATGTATTTGAAAATAATTCTATCGCTTTGGCAATTGGAAGGTTGGGAGATGACGATACTGATACTGTAGATAAAGCTATTGATGGTACTTGGAATAATGCTAAGTTTTATGTGTTGGCAAACGGTCATCTTCATGCAGATTCTGCAGATATTACGGGTAATATTACGGCGACATCATTGACCTTGTCTGGATGTCAAATTCCTGCTAGTAATATTAATGGTTTGTCTTCAGTTGCAACTAGTGGTAATTATAATGATTTATCAGAGAAGCCCACAATACCTGACTTTTCGGAAGTTATGTACAAACGCGATATTACTCAATCAATACAAAAAGATGAGTACGGCAATGATTACTTAGAAACAAAAGTCCTAATAGAAGATGGCAAATATATCACATATGCTACATATGACGCAGGAGATTGTTTAATCTTTGGATACAGCAGAGGAACTGATAGCGATGGTGAAGACTATATTTGCATTAGCAAAGATGGATTATTGACAGCAAGAAATGCCTTAATATATGGTACTATTTATGCAACCGATGGAGAATTTAATGGTAAGATTACTGCGGGTGAAGGCAAAATCGGTAATTGGTTTATCGGTACAAATGGTCTTTATGATGCAGATCCAAAAGGTACGACTTCAGTGTTTTTAGCTCCAAAAGGACAAACAATTTCAAATATTCCTTTTGTTATTAGTGTTGGACAGTATTCAAATTTTAGCTCTGAGACAGATGATGGTAATTATTATTTTGGAGTTACAACTGCAGGAAAGCTATACGCTAAGGGCGGAACTTTTAAAGGAGCTCTTAACGCATGGAGTGGTTATATTGGAGGTTGTACAATTTCTGGTGGTAAAATTGAAGGCACTGGATGGAGCTTAAGCAGCAGCGGAGCCACTTTCACAAAGATGTCTATGGTTTTAGACGAAAAGACCTATACTCTTACTCCAGTTTATATCTATGGAGCTGCCGTGTCAAATTCAACATATGGAGATACGAATAAATTTGATAATTATTCTTTCATACGAAGTGTGACCCCCACTAAAACAAAGATAAAGGTTATGGGCGGATAGCTTTATGTTTAGGACCCAAACACCACATCTTTTAATGCTGTTGACTCTTTTGAAGTAATGACAGGAGTTTCAACAGCTGTACGATATGTTGTACAGCCAAAAAATGCTTCGGCAGAACGCTATAGCGTTATGGGCTATAAATAAAATATAAGGAGAAAAAGGATATGTTATTAACTAATAATCAAATTTATATAAAAGCCCGTTAGCTTTTAGAAGTTTTTCAAGACAGTGGCCAAAAGTTTCCTATTAAAATAAATTTTTATTTACAAAAAAATAAAAATACCTTAATCGCATTGGCTCAGGATATCGAAAAAGCTAGAATGGAGATAGTTCAAACTTATGGTATACCAGATGATAAAAATGAGTCATATATTATCCCAAAAGAAAAGCTTGAAGATGCAAAAAAAGAATTAAATGATTTATTTGATTTAGAACAAGAAGTTCAAATTTATAAAGTTAGTATTGATTCTTTGGATAATAATTTTGATTTAACAACGGCTCAAATGGAAGCAATCATGTTCATGATTGATTAATATTATATTATGGACAGGTTATAATTAAATTATAGCCTGTCCAATTTTTAGAGAGAAAGGAGATAAAATTATGCTTAATAATAAATTAAACCCTCCTTAGATAAGTGCAACTTTACCAGCCTTTATTTATGAGGACAATGAATTAATAATCCCTTTTAATTTAAATCGTGCAGTTGGTGAAAATGAATTTAATAAAATTGCAATTTTAGTCCGCTCTGTTCAAACTGGCGTTGAGAAATATTAGTCTAATACAGACTTAATCACATATGATTCAGAAGATAATATTTGGAAAGCAAAATTTGTAATTGAAGATTCGTTTGCACAAGTGGGTCAATATTATAAGATACAAATTGCATTTATTTCATCTGCCAATGATTCTATTGGATATTATTCTTCGGTTGGAGTAATTAAATGTATCGCAAAACCAACTACCTATATTGAAAGTAAGAATAGTGGATCAAATATTTGTGAATGCACAGGAGTTTATACTAATACAGATATTTCTGAAAAAGTTTATTCTTATTGTTTTAATTTATATGACGATAATGTTTTAATAGCTTCAAGTGGTGAACAAATTCACAATAATTCAAAAGATAATTATCAATAGTCAATAGTAGAATCAGTAGATACTTGGACTGTCCGAAAAAGTTTAATCCCAAATAAGAGTTATAAAATTGGTTATTTAGTAACCACTTTGAATGGATATGTCACTAAAGAAGTTTATAATACAATCACAGTAAAAGAAACAATTTTCCCAAAAATTCATGCAAGCTTATCTGCAATCAATAAGCCAGAAGATGGCTATATCGAGATTTCTTTAATAGGAAATAGAGATAATGCGCAAGTCACTGGGTCTTTTATTTTATTAAGATCTTCTAGTGAAAATAATTTTGACACTTGGGATGATTTAGGACATTTTAAATTATTTAATTGGAATTCTAATAACATAAAATTTATTCACAGGGATTATGCTGTGTAGCAGGGGTAGCATTATAAATATGCGATCCAAGCTTATAATGAATATGAAATATATTCTAAAAAAGTTTTAAATAGAGAAGGTCCTGTATATTGCGATTTTGAAGATATTTTTCTTTTTGATGGAGATAGATAGTTAAAAATTCGTTTTAATCCAAAAGTAAGCGCTTTTAAACCGGTTGTTCTGGAAAATAAAACCGACACAATTGGAAATAAATATCCTTTCATTTTCCGCAATGGAATTGTTGGATACAAAGAATTTTAGATTTCCGGGTTACTTTCAATCCTAGGTGATGAAAATGGCATATTTTTAACGGGCTTGCCGCATTCAGAATCAAATCAAATTACCAATTCTGATTTTTAGCTAACAGCTACTAATTATTAGCATGAAAGAGAATTTAAACTTCAAGTTTTAGAATGGTTAACTAATGGAAAACCAAAACTTTTTAAATCTCCTGCGGAAGGCAATTATATTGTTAGATTAATGAATACAAATTTAACCCCTGTCGATACTCTTGGCCGCATGCTACACACCTTTAATAGTACGGCTTATGAAATTGCAGATTATAATTTTGATAATGTCAAATCTTATAATTTAATTTCTACAATGGAAACAATGTCTCAAACTCCAATTGCTAAAATGGGACAAATTTCATTAGCGGGTAAAATCAATATTGATATTCCTTAGTCATATAAGGTTTCTATTTCTGCTAGCCCAAATATTGAATTTTCTTATACTTTATCAGACGATTAGAGTTATTATGGAAATACTGGCATCACAGGAGTTTTTAATATTCCAGAGTCTGTATTAAAAAATAATCCTTTAAAATCCATTGCTTTAAAATCTGAGAGTTGGGTCGCAGACAATAATCAAAATGCCATTTTATTTTATGAATATTTTGAATAGATTGATGATTCTCGGGGAGACAAAATTTAGTCAATTACTCCTTCAAGCAAAGTTATTTAGATTACCGGTACCGGTATGCTAGATCAAGAACTTAAAGATTATGATAATTTAATTGAATAGGAGAGCGATATTCGAACTGAGGTGGGAACCTTTAATTTTTTACGAATTATGCCCAGACCTATTATTCAAATTTATCAGGATGGAGAAAAATATTATTCAGTCGAATCTAATACTTTAATTGAAAAATGGAATTCATTATATTTATATGAGATTATTAATTCCAATCCAGTAAAATATATTGATGGAAAAAATTCTTTAATGGTGATTTCAAAACCCTCTTATTGGTTTAAATTAGTTGATAAAGAAGGAAATTTAATATCTAGTGATGTTGAATTAGCTAAAATAAGTAGGGGAACCATTGCTACTTAGTCATACTTTTAGACTTCTGATTATTATGATATCGGCGAAATGTATATTGGTAATGGACTATATGTTGATGCAGTTTTTGAAAATATAGAAATTACTTATGCGAAGGAAAATCATGAGCCGATCTTATCTATAAAAGAAGAGTGGAAGAAAACTAAAGCAAATTATGATTTAAATATTGCATTATTAGGTTTTAGTTCAGAAGAGAACATCAGATAGCTTTTGGAAGAAATGAATCAAGCATATGCAGTATTTTTAGATACTCTAAATCAAGAATTGTAGAGAGGTGTAAATTATGCTGTATAATAAAGATTTTTTATTAAAACTAGATAAAAGTCAAAATAAAATTTTATATGCTAGAATTACCTCTTTACAATTTAATGAATTACCAATAGAAACAATTGAAGGTAGAATTACGCAGGGATCTATTAATATTGATGGATCCTCTGCAGTTCGCCGTTCTTGTTCTCTAAGTTTAATTACATAGGACTATAATTATAATAACTATAATTGGAGTCTTAACACTAAATTTAAATTAGAAATTGGACTTTAGAATTTAGTAGACTCAAATTATCCGGATGTTATTTGGTTTAATTAGGGTATCTTTGTAATTACAAATTTTAACACTTCGCATTCAACAAATAGTTTTAATATTTCTATTAGCGGAAAAGATAAAATGTGTTTACTCAATGGTGAGGTTAGTGGAAGTTTTGAGTCTAGCATAGATTTTGGAACAATAGAAGAGGAAACCTCTGAGGGGATATGGCAAATTCGTAAAATTCCAATTCAAGAGATTATTCGAAATATGGTTCACACTTATGCAGGAGAGCCATATTGGAATATTATAATTAATGATTTGGATACATATGGATTAGAGTTGCTTGAGTATCGGTATGACACTCCCATGTATTTATATAGACCTATAGACAGCTGGATATATACTAATATCATTTTAGAAAATGAAACTTCTATATATTATATTAAAGAAGGAAATTCATATATACCAAAAAAACTTAAAGAATTAGATGCAAGTCATTTAGATCTTTTAGTTGATACATTAACAGGATCCATAAACCCAGATTATGTTTACGCATATGATGATGGAGAATATATTCCTTATATCTTTGCAAAAGTTGTATATGGACAAACCGCAGGCTATAGAGTTACTGATTTAGTATATGCAGGAGATTTAATTGCAAATGTTGGAGAAAACATAGTAACAATTCTTGATAAGATTAAGAATATGTTAGTTGAATTTGAATATTTTTATGATTTAGATGGACGCTTTGTTTTTTAGAAAAAGAGATCTTTTTCCTACTCTCTTTGGTCTCCTATTGGACAAGAGGCTAGTGGAAATCCTGCTATTTTAGAAAATTTAATGTTGGCTTCTGCTACTACTTAT
>JAEIGA010004275.1_pt1 | contig 22106 bp, 11 predicted proteins | sample 9270691 | NCBI WGS metagenome assembly JAEIGA01 (sample SAMN17057246, study PRJNA624740) | gut metagenome | biome: biome; isolation source: fecal sample | host: Bos grunniens | place: China: Xizang | collected 2019 | reverse complement strand
TCCGTGAAGGATGTGGTCACGGCACTGAAGGATCTGACTGCGACCATCCGGGATCTGTACGGTCTGCCAAACGTGGAAGAGGCGGCGAGAATACGCATTGCAGAGGAGCGGTTGGAGCTGGATCGCCAGCGGTATGACAGCGGCGATGACGATGCTGTGATCAAGGTTATCATGGCAGGCAGCGAGGAATACGCCGAATGACCCATGAGCTGCATATCGGTGAACCAAATGTGAAACAGCGGCTCTTCCTGCTGGACAGGCACAAGCATGTTGGCTTCGGTGGGGCCAGAGGCGGCGGCAAGAGCTGGGCGGTGCGAGCCAAGGCCAAGCTGCTGTGTCTGCGGTATGCCGGGATCAAGGTGCTGATCGTGCGTCAGACCTACAAGGAACTGCAGAACAACCACATCGACCCGCTGATCGGCGAGCTGCACGGAATCGCCAAGTACAACAAGAGCGAAAAGGTGTTTACCTTTGCCAATGGCAGCAAGCTGTGTTTCGGCTACTGCGCCACAGACTCCGATGTCGATCAGTATCAGGGCGCAGAATACGATATCGTCTTTCTGGACGAGGCGACGCAGCTGGACGAAGCTTGGATCCGGAAGATCATTATCTGTGTGCGAGGCACGAATGACTTTCCGAAGCGGGTGTACTACACCTGCAACCCTGGTGGGCGTAGTCACGGCTACATCAAGAGACTGTTCATTGACAAAAGATATGAGGCGGGGGAGAATCCCGACGATTACAGCTTCATACAGAGCCTTGTAACGGACAACGTTGCGCTGATGGCGGCGCAGCCGGAGTATATAGCGCAGCTGGAGGCACTGCCGCCGAAACTGCGTGAGGCATGGCTGCATGGCTCATGGGATATCTTCGAAGGCCAGTTCTTCGAGGACTTCGTGGATGACCCGGAACACTACCAGGATCGGCAGTGGACACATGTGATCGAGCCTTTCAATCCGCCGATGGGCTGGACGATCTGCCGAAGCTTCGACTTTGGCTATGCAAAGCCATTCAGCTGTGCGTGGTGGGCGGTGGACTATGATGGAGTCATATACCGAATACTGGAGTATTACGGATGCCAGCGAGACCGGAATGGGCAGCAGATCCCCAATGAAGGGCTGAAGATCGACACGGACAAGATCTTCTCAGAGATTGCACGCATCGAGGCGGAGCATCCCTTCCTGAAGGGCCGTGACATCACCGGGGTAGCGGACCCCAGCATCTGGGATTCCAGCCGGGGTGAAAGCGTGGCGGAAATGGCGATGAAGCACGGGGTATTCTTCGCTCCGGGGGACAATCACCGGTTGACGGGCTGGATGCAGTGCCATTACCGGCTGTCCTTTGACGAAGAGGGATACCCCCGAATGTATGTGTTTAAGCACTGTGATGCATTCATCCGGACGATTCCGCTGCTGATTTTCGATGACAAAAAGGTGGAAGATCTGGACACCAGCCAGGAAGACCATGTCGCCGACGAGTGGCGATACTTCTGCATGTCCAGACCGATCAAGCCTATCCCGGCGAAAGAACCGGAATGCGACTACAGTGACCCGCTCAACCAGATGGGCGGTATCAAATGGAGGCAGAGATGAGCGAAACCGTAGAACGAATCCGAAAATTAAATAAGATCCTGCATGAGTATAAAGCAGGCAAGGCCAACCTGGAGCGGCGGATCATCGAGGCGGAGCAGTGGTGGAAGCTGCACCACAACGATTGGCATGATGCGGAACCGGTCAACGGCACATCCGCATGGCTGAGTAATGTCATCATGACCAAACACGCAGATGCGATGGATGCCTATCCCACCTGCACCTGCCTTGCCCATGAACCTGGTGATCAGCAGGAAGCGCAGATGCTGTCTTCCATTATTCCGGTGGTGCTGCGGCAGGCGAAGTTCGAAAAGACCTACTCCGATGTGTGGTGGTACAAGCTGAAGGCAGGTACCGGCTGCTACAAGGTCATTTGGGACGCAACCAAGCACAACGATCTGGGTGACATCGATATTCGCAAGGTAAACCTGCTGAACCTGTACTGGCAGCCCGGTGTCGAGGACATCCAGGACAGCCCCTATGTATTCCATGTGGAGCTGGTGGACAATGAACGCCTGGAGGCGCAGTATCCGCAGCTGGTCGGCAAGCTGAAGAGCAGCGGCACACTGACCGTCAATAAGTTCATCTACGATGACCATGTGAACACCGACAAGAAGAGTCTGGTCATCGACTGCTACTATAAACGCGGTGGCACACTGCACTACACCAAGTATGTCCAGGAAGAGATCCTGTACAGCACGGAGGCCATGATCACTGAGATTCCCGAGGCGGAGCAGACCATGGCCCCCGATGCGGAACAGGCTATGCAGCCGGACATGGCTGCGCCCATGACCGTGGACGATCCTGTTGCTACCATGCAGGGCTTGGCGCAGCAACCTGTGGAAAAGGGCCTGTATGATCACGGCCTGTATCCCTTCGTTCTGGATGTGCTGTTCCCCACGGAAGGCTCTTGCTGCGGTTACGGCTATATCGACTACGGCAAGAACACCCAGTTCTACATCGATAAGCTGAACGGCGCGATCTTGCAGAATGCGCTGGCATCCGCCAGACCCAGAGTATTTGTACGGCAGGACGGCGGCGTAAACGAAGCGGAATTCCTCGATGTCACGAACCCCGTGGTGCATGTCTCCGGCAATCTGGCGGAAGATAGCATCAAGGCCATTGATCCGATCCCGCTGCCCAACATCTATGAATCGGTGCTGCAGGGACGCATCCAGGAAATCAAGGAAACCCTTGGCAACCGTGATGCTTCCTCCGGTGGCGTAACCGCGTCTGTTACTTCCGCGGCTGGCATTGCATCCTTGCAGGAAGCGGCAGGCAAGCTGTCCAGAGACGCAGAGAAGGCAAGCTATCGCTGTTTCGAACAGATCGTATATCTGTGCATCGAGCTGATCCGTCAGTTCTACGATGTGCCCCGCTCTTTCCGTATCACCGGGGAGGCAGGGCAGCAGCAGTTCGTCCAGTTCGGCAACCAGCGCATCAAAGCCCAGCAGACGCAGATGGGCCTGCGGATGCCGGAATTCGACATCGATGTGCAGGCGCAGAAAGAGAACCCCTACACCAAGGAGTCTTACAACGAACTTGCAGTGCAGCTGTACCAGATGGGTGTCTTTAATCCGGAAGCAGCGAATCAGGCATTGATGATGCTGGATCTCATGGATTTCAAGGGCAAGGATGCACTGATCCCCAAGATTCAGCAGCAGAACCAGTTCATGCAAATGGTGCAGCAGGCCATGATGATCATGCAGCAGCAAGGCGGCGCAATGGGCGCAGCTCCCGTGCCTGCGGAAGGTCAGCCTGCACAGGGCGGCGCAGCTCCCCAGAGCGAGATGACCGGCGGTCACGGCAATGACCCTGCGAACCATGCGTCCCCGAGAAAGGCAAGAGAGCAGGCAAGAGCAGCAACACAGCCGAGGTGATGAGATGATTGAGTTTCGTTTAACCGACACCAGCCTGCACATGACAGGCCATGCGAGATCTGCGCCCTGTGGCGAGGATCTGGTGTGCGCTGCAGCGAGCGCACTGTTCAACACGGCGGTGATCAATGTGATCAAGCTGTCAGAGCAGGGGGGCTGTGCGGTGGCCTATGACACAGCGTCCGGTGATTCCTGGGTATCTGTGACCCCGGTGCGAGGCCAGGAGGAAGAGGTGCGGCAGGTGTTCCGGGTTATCGGCAATGGCCTTACTGGTATGGTGGCAACCTACCCGGCATACATCCGAAGAAAAGAAGAGGCGGCGGTCTGAGTGACCGTCGCTTCTCTGCGTTTTTAGGGGCCCTGCAAATGGCGATTTCAATTTGATAGGCTATGGGCATAAACAGGGTCGCGGCCTACCGCAGGAGGGTGCATGAGCATCTATGAATTCAAATTACAGCTGTTTGCTGATGGCGGGGATGCAGCCCCGGCAGGCGACAGCAGCACGGGCGTAACAGAGCAGGCCGCCGCTGCTCCTGCTCCTGTCTACAAAAAGAGACAGGGCATCAACAGGTTGGATCGGGCGAAGCCGGAACCGCAGACTGCACCTGCAGAGCAGCCTGCCGCCGTAGCTCAGGCCGATAGCGTTACACCTGGCGCAGAGGGATCGAGTGATCGAAAGACCTTCGATGAGCTGATCAAAGGGGATTACAAAAAGGATTTTGATGACAGGGTGCAGGACATTGTCCGCAGACGCATGAAAGGCTCAGAGAAGGCCAAGCAGCGTCTGGACAGTCTGGAACCTTTGGTGAAGATCCTTGCTGAAAAATACGGGCTTGCTGCTGATGGCGAGATCGACCCGCAGAGTATCATGACGGCTGTCATGGATGATAATGCGATGTGGGAAGAACAGGCCATGCAGAAGAACATGAGCGTAGACGAATTCAAGGAATGGAACAAGGAACACCGGGACTATGAGCGTCTGAAACAGGAAGAGAGCCAGCGTCAGCAGGCGCAGGCATCTCAGCAGGCATTCCAGACGATTATGGAAGAGGCCACCGCACTGAAGACCAAGTATCCGGATTTGGACTTCGGCAAAGAGATGGCTGACCAGAAGTTCTGTGAGGAGGTCGCTTTTTATCAGCGACGAGGTGAATCCAACCCATTCCAGAAGGCATACGAATCCCGACATTTCGATGAGCTGATGAGCCGAATGGCCCAGACAGCTCAGAAGACCAGCATCAAACAGGTCGCAGATGCCGTCGCCGCCAACAAGGCAAGACCTTCCGAAAATGGCGCAGCGCAATCCGGTATCTCTACGGTCGTAGATCCCAGCACGTTCAAAAAGAAGGACTTCGAGTCCATCAAAAAGAGAATGCTCAAAGGCGAAAAGATCGTCTTCTGAGCCTGAGAAACGAAAGGGGTTTACCAATGTTTGAATTTATCTTTAAGCTGCAGCTGTTTGCCGATGCTGGCAACACTGTAAATACCACCACCGGCACTGTCAACGCATACACCGGTGCTGCTACCACTTCCGCCGATATGTCTTCCACCATGAAGACCTTCTATGACACCGCTCTGCTGGAAAACGCAAGAAGCGAAGCTGTCTACGGTCAGCTGGGCAAGCAGCAGTCTCTGCCTGCACATCATGGCAAGACTGTTGAATGGCGCAAGTGGAACACCCTGCCTGCTCCCGATAAGCTGGTAGAAGGTGTCATCCCCGACGGCAAGAAGTTCGGTCAGACCTCCATCAACGTACCCATCGCCCAGTACGGCGAATACGTTACCGTATCTGATCAGCTGGAACTGCATGCTGTTGACGATGTTATCCTGGGCGCAACCGAAGAAGTTGGCGCATCTATGGGTAAGGAAGCTGACCTGCTGACCCGTGATGCCATCATGGCTGGCTGCACTGTCGTGCTGTTTGCTCCCAACGGCTCCAACACTCCCTCCAACGTCGGCGGTGTCGGTGCTGACAACCTGTTCACTCCCGACCTGGTTGCACGCGCTGTTACCCAGCTGAAGAAGGGCAATGCTCCCACCATCGACGGCAAGTACGTTGCTGTTATCCATCCCTCCGTCGCTTACGATCTGCGCAAGGACGAAGCATGGATCTCCTACCACCAGTACGATGCTTCCACCGAAATCTTCAACGGCGAAATCGGCGAACTGCACGGTGTCCGCTTCGTAGAATCCAACCATGCTCCCGTCATGGAAGGCGGTGCTTCCGGCGCGAAGGTTTACGCTACCATGATCTTCGGTCGTGACGCATTCGGTGTTGTTGCTCCCGAAGGCGCAGGCATGGAAATGATCGTAAAGAGCAAGGATCAGGTCGGCGGTCCTCTGAACCAGTTCAGCACCATCGGCGGCAAGATGTCCCACGCAGCTAAGGTCCTGTACCCTGAACGCATGCTGTGTGTCTATTCCAGCTCTTCTTTCTCCGCAGTTGACGAAGCCAACTGGGCAGAAAGAGACTAATCTATTAACAGGCGGGGTAACACCCGCCTGCATTTAAGCAGGAGGCAATATGGCAGAATCCAAAACTGTAAAAACTGAAATGCCCGCAGATCCCATGCAGATTCGGGTCACGAAGTATGTTCCCAAACTGCCTGCTAATGAGCAGCAGAACATCTACGTTAACATTAACGGCAAGGGCTTTAACATCCCTCGCGGTAAGAATGTTGATATGCCGCTGCCGGTATGGGAGATTATCGAACGGGCATTGAATGCAGAGGAAAAATACGACGCAGATGTCCGAGACGCATCTGTACACTCTGTGTAACAGACAGGAGGACTCATGATGAGTCCTCTTTTGTTTTATGAGGAGATAACTATGAAACTAGGTAAAGCGATTGAAATGTTTCGACTCCTTTGCCCGAATCCCCGGACCGATGCCGAGCTGGTCGGATGGATCGCGGAACTGGACGGCATGGTGATCCGGGACATTTTCGAAGCCAGGGAGGGCAACCCGGCTGTCGGCTGGGAACCTTATACCGGGGAAGATATGGAGCGGATGCTGCTGATCCCGGCTCCCTACGACAGCGTATACATGGATTGGCTCAAATCCAAGGTGGATTACTGGCAGGAGGAGAGCGGCTACAGCAACAGCTACAAGGCGTTCAATAACAGCTACATGAGCTTCGGCGATTACTGGCGCAGAACGCATCGACAGGCCGAGCGGAAGAAGTGGCATTTGTTCGGGAGGGGCTGCTGATGTATCTGGCATCCATGAAGAAGCGGTATACCACCAAAGAACCGATCACCACCTTCGGCGGATATTGCCACCGCGATGTGATCGGGGATGGGCAGTGGTATGAAATGACCAACCTGTCCGGGGCCAAGTACCCGGCGATCACCACAAGAGCCCAGCGGCAGATCCTGACCAAGGTTGACGGCGAGTATGTCATGAACGTTGCTGCAATCTGCGATATGGATGGCCTGGTTTGGCTGGGCAAAGACGGTAGTCTGCATGCAGGTGGCAACAGTTTGCCGGGATTCTACACCTACACGGAAGCTGACCGGCAGATGATCCCTATGGGCGGTTATCTGGTCGTATGGCCCGACAAGGTGTGGGCCAACGCGGTGAAGTTGCGTCTGGGACAGGAGATGGTCAAAGACGAGGACTACGGCTATCTGGAAGCATACTGGGAACAGGCGGACGATGGCAACACCCTTCCGATCAACGCAGCCAATGGGATCTGGGCATATAACTGCCGGTCTGACGGCAGCAGATGGGATTACATCCCGACCAAGTGGGCGCAGTTGGAAAGCTGGGACGAAGACAGTGCCGCTCTGGAAGGCAAGACCACAGCGGTTGTAACAACCTCCTTCCCTTATGAGAAGTACAGCAAGGTCACCTACATGGAAAGCGGCAGCAAGGTGGAAGCATGGGAGCGGGACGGCTGGCATTTCGGTTACATCGTGGCAGCGGAAAGCCCGAAAGACCCGGATGACGGTGCGGTTATGGTCAACACCAGCGGCGTGAACCCTGTGCTGCAGAAATGGCACGAAAGCACCAGAATGTGGTCGGCGCAGGAGAACCTTGTGCGGCTGGAATCCAGCAAACCCTTCACAGGGATTCAGCAGGGTGATGCGGTCAACCTGGCTGTGCCGGGGTATGTCTACGGCTCCGAAATGCTGAGAAACACAGGTAATGTGCGATTCACAAAAAGCGCAGCCCTTCAGGAAGACCTCGAGAACGTGGTGATCATGGTCATGGCAGAGGCAGACGGCCTGCATTACATGGCGGTCAAAGGCAAAACCCTCAAAGGCGGCGAATACTACGGCAGTCTGCATGAGCAGCTGGTAGATAACTACCTTGCTGTAGTGGTGCAGGACGGCAGCTGGGGCAGTGCCGCTGAACGTGATGCGGCCTGGGCCATGAGCAATGAAGCATTAAAAGCGGCGGTATCTGCGGAAGATCTGGAGGGCATCCAGGCGGTATCCGCATCCCGTACTGTGCCGGATATGGACTATGTGATCGAATGCGGCAACCGGCTTTGGGGCTGCTATTATGGGCAGGCGGAAGACGGCAAGATCCTTAATGAGATCTACGCATCGAAGCTGGGCGACTTCAAAAACTGGCGCACCTACCAGGGCCTATCCACAGATAGTTATGCTGCTTCCCGCGGCACGGACGGCCCCTGGACAGGCGCAATTGCCATGAACAATTACCCGCTTTTCTTCAAGCGGAATTATCTGGAGAAGATCTACATCTCCGCATCCGGGGCGCACCAGATTGCTACCACAAGAATGCCCGGTGTGCAGCCGGGATCGTGGCGGTCGATGCAGATCATTGACGGTGTGCTGTTCTACCTAAGCGACAACGGTGTCATGGTTTACGACGGCAGTTTGCCCGACCACATCTCCGATGATCTGGGCGGCACGAAGTATCGTGACGGCGTTGCAGGCAAGCGGGGCTACAATTACTACCTGTCTGTGCGGGGCCAGGATGGCTCCTACGGCCTGTTTAATCTGGACACAAGCAAGGGCGTGTGGCATCGGGAAGACGGACTGCGCCTTACCCAGACCGCAGACCGAGGCGATGCGCTGTATCTACTGACGGATGATGGGCAGCTGATGACACCGGGTGCGGTGGCAGATATGGACGATGCTTATCCGGAAGAGGATTTTGTGTGGGAGATGGTCTCTGGGCCGATTGGCTATCAGAGAGCGGAGCAGGAGTATCTGCTGCGGCTGATCCCCCGACTCAAGCTGGAACTTGGTGCATCTGCTCGCATTCACGTTATGTACGATGACAATGGCGATTGGCAGCGAGTGGCCTGCATTGAGGGCAACGGAACCCAGAGCATCAAAGTGCCGATCAAGCCCAGGCGGTGTGATCACTTCCGCATTAAGCTGTCCGGTATCGGGCAGGCGACCCTCTACACCATTACCCGCGAGATCGAAAAAGGGAGCGTGGTGACATGAGAATTGCGGAACCCAAGAGACCGGGCCAGGACGCGGGGCAGAACTTTGAGCAGGTATACAAGTGGATGTACCAGTTGTCCGAGCAGCTGAACATGATGATGGAACAGCTGGAGCGGAATAACGTGCTGGATCTACAGGCGGGTTTTGGCACAGCGTCCGAGAACGGCCTTCTCAGCGGCTCTGTAGCTGGCAACACGGGAGACATTCAGGCTCTCAAAACAGACAGCGCAACACAGGCTCAGCGGATGAAAGATCTGGAGCAGGTGCTGGAGACACAGCTTGGCGGCTACACCATTCTGACCGGCACGGCGACCATCGGATTTGGCGTGGCCCAGCACAGCGTTACGGTTGCTTTTGGCAAAACCTTTGCCGCCGCTCCGGTGGTCATCGTGAGCCAGGTATTTAACGACAAATGTGTGCTTGTCTTTGGGAACAAGATCAGCACAACGCAATTTGTTGCAGAGACTCCGAGCGGCTTTGCCAGCGAAGGCTCCAGAGCCTTTAGCTGGGTGGCAATCGGAAAATTAAAGGAGTGAGCGAATGGCAAGCAAATATCGAGATTGGGACAAAGAGATCATGTCCCAGGAAGACTACGAACGGCTGCAGGGCTTTAAAAACGACTATGCGACTGCCGCGGATGACGCAGGCCGAAATGCGGCGCATCAGAGCGCAGCCAAGCTGCGTGAGCAGTACGGCTATTCGATGGGCAGCGATGGTAGCCAGTTCTCCATCCTGAATCCCCAGGCAGGTGTCAGCCAGGAAACCGGCGCACAGCTGCTTAAGTGGCAGAACCAAGCGAACAATCCCACCGGGCAGAGTGCGTTTTATAAGCAGTGGACAGACCTGATGAACCAGTATAATAGCCGAGATCCATTCAGCTATGACATGGCATCCGATGGTTTGTACCAGCAGTATGCTGACCAGTACACCCGGCTGGGCAATCAGGCCATGCAGGACACCTTGGGGCAGGCTGCGGCACTGACCGGCGGCTACAACTCCAGCTATTCCCAGGGCGCAGGCCAGCAGGCATATCAGGGCTACCTCGATCAGCTCAACGACATTGTACCGGAGCTGTACCAGCAGGCAAGAGGTCTGTACGATCAGGAAGGCCAGACCATGCTGCAGCAGGCGCAGCTGGCGGCACAGGGCTATAATCAGGAAACCGCCGATTACTGGAACAACCTCAATTACTGGTCCCAGCAGGCAGCGAATGAACAGGCAACCGGACAGGCGAAGTACGGCAACCTGGTTACCGCAATCACCAACACCGGCTACTCTCCCACCGATGCGGAACTGGCGGCAGCAGGCATGACCAGAGAAGAAGCCAACAAATGGCTGAACTACTGGATGATGCAGACCGGCGGCTCTGGTGGCGGTTCTGGCGGCGGCGGTCGAGGCGGCGGTGGCGGCGGAGGCGGCGGTGGCGGTGATGATAGCTACAACGGTGGGAATCCGACCCGCACGCAGGCCAGAGCTGCTCTTCTGGCAGCGAGCTATGCATCCGGCGACGATGCTCCGTGGCTTGACTCCGGGTGGTTGGAAAGCACACTGCGGGGCGAGGGCTATTCAACGGCAGAAATAAACCAAATCATTTCGTATCTGAAGAACAACCACGGTTGGAAATATATGTACGAAGGGAAGACGAGATAAATGGCAAAAAAGTTTAATGACTGGAACAGCTATCTCGAAGACTACTACAGAAGACAGCGGGAGGCGTCCGGCGTGACCGAACAGGATCATGCCAATTACAGAGCGTATTACATCAGCCAACAGGACGGGGATGCGCTCCGCCAGGAAGCGGAAAATGCACAGAGCAATTTGACCAACGCCCCGAGGAAGGTTACCTCCACACATAAAGCACTGATCGATTACTCTACCGCCTTGAGCAAACTTAATAATTACATTGCCCTTGGCGGTGTTATCGATGGCGTGAACGATCAGTATATGCAGTCTCTGTACAATCAGTACAACCAGTCTTGGAATGACATGCAGAGGCTGGTACAGACAAACCGCCAGGGCTTTGGCGGTTTGGGCATGCAGACGGCAGCAGGCATTGGACCCAATGGAACGCAGGTGGACCAAGATGCGCTGATGGGGGCATTCATGCCCGGTAGAGGGTTGATTGATCCCAAGACCGGCATGCCTACGGAATCCAATCAGCGTGCGGCGCAGGAAAACGCAATGCGCCAGCAGTATCAAACCGTGCAGACGGAAGCCGGGCAGGAAGCTGCCCGGTGGAATGCACAAGCTGAGAGTGCGGCAAGCGAAAAGGAACGCGCAGATAAATGGCTTGGTGTGATTAGTGGTCTACCGGTTACCACAGACCCCAGAATTGTCGCAAGCAACGAAGCTTGGATGCAGCAGGCGGCTGAAGAGCTGGGCATCGAGAGCTACACCGATAGAGATGACCTAATCCGGAAGATTCGGGTGCAATCGCAGATTTTCGGTGCAAGCAACACAACGGCGACTGGTCGTGCCGAGGATTATACTGCCCAGCAGAGAACCGCTCGTGCTTACGAATATCAGCTCGACAATCCTGAAGAAAGCATCGAGGCCAACTACTATCTGGCAATGAGGGATCAGGCAGCGCAAGACGCAAAGACGGTTGACGGCTTCGTGGATTTCTTCGAAACACCGAAAGAGGTTGGCAACTGGCTGCGTTATAACAGTGCTTACGGGAACCAGCTGTACATGGACCAGAAGAACGAAGATATTCTGGCGATCCGGAGCGATCCTGTCGCAGGCCCGATCTATCAGGCCACAATGGAAGCTGCAAGAAACTCCGGGCAGGTGGCTACCCTTCGGGCCCAAGTTCACGGCGAATTGCGTGATAACGGCAGCATCTCGCCTGAGACGGAAGCGGCTGTGCGTGAGATGGCCCAGGCGGCAGGCATCACTGTCGGGCAGGGCGATGCCGCTGTGGAAGCTGCGCTGGAGCAGATGCATCAGCAGTACAGCCACACGGTTAACACTAATCTCGCACGGCTTCAGGCGCAGGGTTACGACCCTGAGCGGCTGCAGCAGTATATCCAGCAGGGCTTGAATGAGCAGCGCATGGACGAATTCACCGCAGATGCGAGAGCGGATGCAGCGCAGCGGCCCGGCGCAATGAGTGTCGGATCGTCCGTTACCAATGTCCTTGCAGGCGGCGGCTATCTGGCAACTGCACCGCAGGCCGTGGGTAATGCTATCGCCGGGATTACCGGAAACTATGAGAACTATGTGCCAATTGATCCCAATAGCATTGGATTCAAGCAGAGCCAGTACGTTACCGCTGTGCGCGATGAAGTAAGCAAGCAGATTGTAGCGAATGGCGGCGATGACTTCCTGTATGGTGTCGGTATGTCGATGCTTGACAACGTTGTGCAGATGGCGGTTGGCGCAATGACCTTCGGCCTACCGGCAGCGGCAAGCGCAACCGGGCAAGGGGCAAGAGCGGCCATCCAGGCAGGTGTACAGGCAGCAACGCCGGTGACCCTTGCGACGATGGGCCTGAGTGTGGCATCGCAGGAACTGGTCAGGCTGACAGAACAGGGAACCCCGTCAGATCAGGCTTATGCACTGGCGACAGTTCTGGGCGGCTTGGAAATCGTTACCGAAAAGATCGGCATCGATGCGCTGGTCAGCAATCTTGGCAGACAGTATGCAGGCAATTTGCTTCGGCAGATTGTCACCATGATGGCAAGGCAATCTGCCGCTGAAGGCATGGAAGAAGTTCTTGCCGAAGTTGGCGGCGTTTTTGCCGACTGGTTGATCCGTCAGGAAGACTCTGACATCATGCGAACCATCGAAGAAGGTCGGATGAACGGCTTGACAGAAAGCGAAGCTCTGTGGGGCGCATTCCGGGAATACGGCATGCGTGTACTGGAAGCGGGTGCAGCCGGTGCGCTGTCTGGTCTGGGCTTTGGTGCTGCGTCCACCGCTGGTGTTGTGGCGGATGCAGTGAGCCCTGCGGCAACTGGCAGCAGAATTCGAGCAGAAGGCAATGAGGAAGCTCTTGGCGCATTGGCACAGGCTTACGGCATTGCATACAATCCAGAGATGAGCAACCGCGAGATCGGCAGAACCTACCGGGAAGTACAGCGACAGGCCGACCGCGTCATTAAGGACATGCAGTACGGCATCAGCATGGAATCCTACGCACAGGAAAAGGGATACGACACCAAGACGGCAAAAGCCTTGAGCAGATCCTGGAACGCCTACAGAACTGTAGACGGTAACAACATGAGCAGCAGAGAATTCGCTGCAACTTGGAACTCTGTCAAGGCAGCAGGTCAGGCAAACATGAGCTTTGATAATGCGGTTGCGGAACTGGGTGAAACCACCCTGAGCCGGTACACCCTGGAAAGCGCATGGAAAGCGGGTCAGCGGCTGTACGCGCAGGCGCAGAAGACTGTGAAAGCACAGCCTGTGAAGCCGCAGGAGACCGCACAGGCGGAGATCGAAGCAGAAGTGGAAACTGTTGAGGAGATTTCCGAACGCGCACCTGCCGTGACGGAACTCGTCGAGCGAGCTTCTGCGAGTGCCGCAAGCCATGCACAGACCCTTATGGATGAGCGCATCAATGTCAATGGCCTGTCCGATGAGCAGGTAGATGCCATGTTTGCCGAGAGTGACAGCGACATCTCCACCGAGCGACAGGGTGCGCTGGCTATGGCTCGAATGCTGACCGGTGCATCCAAGAACATCAGCCAGGTTATCCTCGTTGACAATGCCGAGGTGGATGCGGAAGGCCACATGCGTCTGATGAGCAACGGCATGTGGGACCCGGTGAACCGCACCATAACCATTGATATTAACGCAGGAAGATCCAACACCGAGCAGCAGATGACTTTCATGACCCGCGCGATGAGCCATGAAATTACCCATTCCATCAAGAACACTGCACCAAAGCAGTATGCAGAGCTGGAACGATTTGTTCTGCGGGAGATGGACATGCGGCACAACCTGGAACAACTGATCAAAGCAAAGATTGCCGACTACGCTAAGTACGGCATCGAGCTTGACCGCCAGGGGGCTATTGATGAGCTGGTAGCGGAAGCTTGTGAGCAGATGCTGGAACGCACCGATGTTCTGATCAAGCTGGCGCAGGAAAACCGAACCCTGTGGGAAAAGATCCGGGATTACATCAAGAATGTAATCTCCAAGTTGAAGGCTCTGTACAAGGGCATGAAGGCAAACAGCCCCGAAGCACGGATGCTTCAGGGCGTGATCAACGAGCTGCAGGCAAAGTGGGATGCGGCGTTTGCGGCATCGCTGACTGAGACGAAAACCAATAAGGCGACCACACAAAAAACTCAGCACATGGTTGCCAGTGAGCGTGCCAAATATGCTGATTTGAGCCAGCTTGAAAGAGCTATCGAAATGGAAAGAAAACACGCCAGCGCGATGAAGATCCTCAAAACCACCGGCTGGTATAGAGGTGCTGACAGCCATTGGCGATTCGAAATTGACGATAGCGGTATGCGTTACAGAAGGCCCTTGTCCTCGATGCTGGCGAGAAATAACGGCACTGTAAATCTGACGGATATCTTGGTCCACCAGGATCTGTTTGCTGCATATCCTTTCCTTAAGCGAGTAAAGGTAACATTCTTGCAGCTGCCGGAAGGCACGAATGGGTCGTTCAATCCGGATACGAACACAATCAAAATCAACCGGAGCTTGATTAACAGCCCGGAAGAAACACTTCTGCATGAGATTCAGCATGCGGTACAGGATTACGAAGGGCTGGCAGGCGGCGCAAATGTCAATTACTGGCAGGCCAGAAAAGCTGCCGGCAATGTCCCGACTATGAAGGTGCGCGAAATTGATGCGAAGATCATGGAATTCTCCATGACTCCCGAAAACAGGGAAGCTGCATCAATGTACCACCGAATGGCAGAGGCAGCTGGCGATGCATCGCTGACCAGAGAACTGGAGCGAGAAGCAGCACAGGAAGGCCTGAATGGCAAAATTGCAAAGCTGAGACGGTTGAACGAACAGCGAGCTAGGGCGGCAAGAGAGCTGTCCAGGGAAGATGCATTTGATCTCTACCGGAATACCGCTGGCGAAGTGGAAGCACGAACGACGGCTGAACGGCGGAATATGGCAGAAAGCCAGCGGCGGCAAAAGATGCCGTTTGTTGGCGACCGCAACACGGTATTTGCGGATACTTATGGCGCGTCGATGGACGAAGTAGCTCAGAAGCCTTCCAAGGAAATCCAGTTCAGTCTTGCACGCGATGAAGAACTGAGCGCACTTGCGAAGACTCAGAACAATAGCAGCAAGGCGGTTCCAGCAAGCATTCTGTCTGAGGCAACAAGGGTGCGTCAGATTATTGCTAACATGATGCGGGAGAACATCTCCAAATACGGAAACAGCTACGGCCTGCCGCCTGACATCGAAGGCAATACATTCCTGGCGGACGGTGCCTACGGCGGTTCTGAAGAAAATACCACCATTTGTGTCAGATCTATGGCGCATGAAGCAATGCTGGATGCGGTTAGTGAAATGCTGGGCAGACCGCTTACCGTACAGGAAAGTATCTTTGTCGGGCAGGATCTGATGCGGCTTGCTGATGTAAGAATCAAAAACGAATGCTCTTACTGCTATGTAGCAACAGACCGCAAGGGCTACCGCGAATTCTTGGGCAAGTATCTTGAACAGCGAGACGAAGTGCTTAATAAGTACCGCAACGGGAACACCGACATCGCGAAACTGTACAAGAGCTTCATCGGCAAGAGAAAAGGCACGAACGAGATGTGGTCGCGCTTCTATCTGTGGGTCGCCAGTGAGCGGTACCTGAATGGGGAAACTGATATCAGCCGAGACGGCGAACTGTACCGGGAATATTTGGCCGGTTGGGACATGAAAGCCGACGCAAAGACTCCTGTCAAAGAAGCCGATGTCTGGAGCAAATTTGATGCGTGGATGCAGGGGATTGCCAAGAATGGCAGTCTGATTAGGCCGCACGATTTGGCGAACGTCGCTAAAATGATCCGGGAAGATTACGACGAGGCTCTTGCGCCTCAGATCGAGGATGCTATGAAGTACGCGCAGGCGGCTTCCTGGGCAAAGAAACGCATGAGCTACACCGCATACAACGGACACATCCTGAAGTGGACTGCTGATCGCATCCGCGCCCTGAACATTCATTACGGTCTGCGCATGTATTCCTTCTCTGACTTCTCCCCGGCGTTTATTCTGGAGAACATGCAGATGTTTGTCGACGCGGCGGTTCGCGGTCTGAAGGTGCTGGCATACACCAAGGAACTTGACTTTGTCAGGATCTTTGCTAAAACTGGCGCAAACATCAATATCTCTTGCTTTGCGCAGGAGATAAACGGTGTTATTGCCGAGAATAACATTGAAGGTGCAGACTGGGCAGAAGCGCAGAAACTCCGCGCAGAAAACCCCAATGTTGGCATCACATTTGTGGCAACAAGCGACACATTGGTTGAATGGGCTTTGGCGCAGGAGTGGATCGACGTAGTCATTCCCTTCCACCTGGTCAGAACTGGTAAGGAACTGGCAAAGCAGCTGGGCTTCGAAGACTACACCAAAGAATCTTCCGACAAGAAGGTGCGAGGTAAGCACATCGGCCAGAAAAAGGCTGCGGCCCTTGGCATTGAGGCAGACGAGAGCAGTATCTCTCCTGTGGAACACGACAACGATTTCGCCAAGTACATGGCTGCGCTTAAGGAAAATCACCTGCGGCCTCGCTTCGAACGATGGATCAACAACCCCAACTACATGAAGCTGGTCAACGAGTGCAGACAGTCTGCGTCAGAAACCAAACCTGTGCAGCCGGTATTTGATCTGGAAGCGGCAAAGGATTCGCTGAATAGCCTGATCGGTCAGGGCGGCTACTATGTCCCCTACGGCAAGAGCGTCGAGCGGCAGTACGAAATTGCTGCCGACATCGCAGACAAGATTTCTGCTGGCGAAGCAGCCGAGGCTGCGAAGAAGGCACAGGTCGAATGGGACGAAAAGCATCCCAAGAAACCTCGCAAGAGCCGGGTGCAGCACCAGATCTCCCGTGACACCGCCAGCGACATGGACTTGCTGATGGACGCATCTATGGACGGACTCAGTAAAGCCGAATCCGACCATCTGCTGCGTTATCGTGACCGGGTTAACGAGATCCGGCAGAATCAGCGGAAGATCGAAGAGCTGAAGGCCGAAGAGCTGACCGCCGACATCAATGCTCAGATCAAACGCCTGGAGAATGCGAACAGCATTATCTACCGTAAGGTAGCGTCTGCTGAAAAGACCGACCTGATGCAGCGAATCATCGAACAGGAACGTGCCGCCGGCGATGTCGAGGTACAGCGCATGGATAACCGGGTTGCTGACCTGGAAGACGAGATCGACGAACTGGAGCGCAAGCTGCGTAATGCAAAGCTGGCAGGTCAGATGGGCCAGGGCCGACGGGATGCGGCAACGATGCGGAAGACTGAAGAACGGCTGAATGCCCGAAACGAAAAGCAGAAGGCAAAGGCAGAAGAAAAAACTGCCAAGCAGAAGCAGCAGTTGAAAGAACAGCGGACGCAGGCGAAGCAGGCCGTATCGGATGCACGGTTGGCGGAACGCATGGCGCAGGGCAGAGAAGAGGCGGAACTGCTGCGGAAGACCGAGGCGCGATACACCGAAAAAGCCGAAGCACAAATGCAGCGGACAATCCAGGAGTACGAAGCGCGGTTGGAGTCTAAACGCAGACAGTTGAAAATTGCCAGAGAATCCCGTGATCGCAAGATTTCCCAGATGCAGGAGTCCCGAAGAAAAGGCATCGAGGATCGCCAGAGATCTGTCCTTGTGCATAAAATCCGCAATGTAGCAAATGATCTGCGTCAGCGTGCATTGCGTCCCACGAACGGCAGATATGTCCCTGGCTATCTGGTCAATGCCGTTGTCGATGTAGCGAACATGATCGATGATGCACCGGGTGCAGGAACTAAGGCGAGAGTCAAGTACGACAGCATGAGAGCTGCCCTTAAGGAATTGAAGGCGCAGTACGATGATCTGGAAACAGATACCGACCCCGACTACAACTCCGAGTATGACCGGGAGTTCTCTTTGCTGATCAAAGAACTTGCCGACTCTGTTGGCAACACACCTGTCAACCAAATGACCAATGCACAGGTGGAAGATGTGTACTCCATCCTGCGGGATATCCGATACACTTTGATCGATGCGGTTCATCAGATTGGCGCACTGGAACGTATCACCAACTATGAGACTGGTGTGGCGATCATCGAGGAGATGCAGGACGTTGCGACAGACCGGAAGCTGCTGGGAGAATTCGGGAATAAGGCCGCTGGTCTTGCGCTCTCTCCGCTGCGTAACGTGCATAAGATGACTGGGTATCGGCAGGATTCTGTGCTGATGGAGCTGTTCAACGCGATGAACGACGGCATCCGCAGACAGAATATGTTCACGATGGAAGCCAATCAGATGTTCGACCCGATGCGCGAGGGAAAGAATGCGGGGACATTCGCCGCAGCCTGCAATGATGTTGTAGATTTTGACCTGAAAGATGTGAATGGCAAGACTGTCCGCATGACCAGAATGGAAGCTATGCAGATTATTCTCAGTGCAGAACGAGAGGCTGCCAATGAGAACTTGATCCACATTCAGACATCGGGCGTAAAAATTGCAGACCCTACGCTTATGCGGAAGGGGAAAATCTCCGAAGCAATCAGCAAAGGGCAGGAAGTGATGATTGGCCACGAACAGATCCAGAAGCTCCGTGATGGCATGGAGCAGTGGGACAAAGATTTCATGGATGCCGCCAGACGGTTCTTTAATGAGAGATCTACGGACGCAATCAACGAAACATCCATGCAGCTGAAGCATCGAAAACTGGCAACCGGCAAGGCGTATATTCCTTTCCACGTCGACCAGAACTTCGTCAACCGGGAAATCGAAGGGCTGAAGATCGACAGCACCATCGAAGGTGCAGGCAGTCTGAAATCCCTGTCGAAGAAGGCTACGCAGCCTCTGATCATTACCGGCTTGAATCATGTCATTGAAGATCACATTAGCTTTGTCAGCAAATACTATGGGCTTGCAATTCCGATCAGAAACTTCAATAAGGCATACAACGTGCGAAAGATCGGCAGCAATCTGAGTGTTAAGAAATCCATAGATGCAGTATGGGGGAAGACAGGTCAGCGAGTCATCGAAGATACTGTGCGGGATCTTCAGAAATCCAGAGAGCGGTCGAACGACATTTTGAGCAAGGGCTTGCAGATGATGCAGAGCAGCTTTGTCAAGGCGGCATTGCTCTCCAATATTTCTGTTACGATCAAACAGGCTGCGTCCTATTCCACCGCAGGTCTGCTGCTGAGTCAGCGTGCATTGGCTCCGTATCAGGCTACGGTCGTGCGGCTGTTTGGAAATCCGAACAGCAAGTATGCCAAGGAACTGTTTGCGGAAATCGATTCCCATACTGCACAGCACTGGATCAGACGACAGGGCATGTCCACACAGGAACTGGGCGACTATGCCCAGCGACAGGGCAGATTGGCAGAATTCGACCGAAAGCTGCCTGCCTCGCTGAACCCGATCAAGTGGATTCAGAACATGGACGTAGCGACTACCGCTGCACTGTGGCTGGCAGCGAAGAACGAGATCAAGCATAGTGGCAACTACACCGAGAATTCTGAGGAATACTGGGCTGCTGTCACCGAGCTGTACGACCAGGTCATCGAGCAGACTCAGCCGATGTATGATGTAATGCATAGACCTGAAGTACAGAGGACGACCAATGAACTGGTTCGTCAGATGGTCATGTTCCGGACGCAGCCGCTTCAAAACACCGGCGTGATCTATGATGCCTTCGGTGAACTTGCCGCTGCAAATGCAAGCAACGATGCCCAGTGGAAGCAGGAGGCAAGCAAGAAGGCAAGACGAGCTGCCTTCTCTCAGGTGGCATCGCTGACCGTTTTCGCTACGATGACCATGATCGCCGGTGCTGTCACTCACAGACTCAGCAGGTACCGGGATGACGAAGACGAGCTGTCCATCCGGTCCGTACTGCTCACGATGCTGGGCGACATCGGACAGAATGCGGCAGGCGTATTGATCCCTATTGGCGGCACTGAACTGTATGACGTTATCGTCAACAAACTCATCGGATCTTCCAGATATGAGACCGTTGCAATTCCTGTTGCGGGTGTTATCAACGACTACGTCGATGCACTTTCCAAAGCCGTCAAGGGGTTTGAAGATCAGGCTCAGGCGGATGATCCTGACTGGGCTTCTGCATGGATGAATGTCCTTGAGCTGGGCAAGCTGACTGCGGAACTATTCGGCATTCCCGCCAACAACGTCGAAAAGATCCTGGTTGGCCTCTATGAAAACGGAATGGATATTGCTGCCGGTAATTTCCCGGCATTCAACAACGATGTGGACCGGGAAAACTCCGTCAACTACCGACGGCTGTATCAGGCACTTGCAGACGGCGATATGGAAAAGTTCGATGCGGTTTACGAAGAGGTCAGCGGAAATCTGTCCGCAGACGGAGAGGAAGATGTGGCCGGTGCAATTGCGTCCGGGTTGCAGGAGCAGATCAAGGATGCATATCTCGACGGCGATATCACCGAAGAAGAGGCGACTGACTTCCTCGTGAATTACGTGATCGAACTGTCTGCCAGCATTGAACGGCAGCATGACACCGGAACGATCACCGACGAGGAATACATGATCATGCTGGAAAACGAGGCATACTGGCTTATCAAGGGATGGAATACTAAAGCTGAAGATTCCGACGCATCTACCTCCCGATACGCAGACCTCCGGGCAGTCATCGAAGCAGGCGGCGACAGCACCGCTGCGGTGGAGGAACTGCTTGCACATGGCGAGACCGAAGAGGAAGTAAGCTCCGGTGCTTCGTCCATCATTGCAGACCTGTACAAAAACGGCGAGATCGACGCAGAGACCGCAGAGGAATACCTCGCAGAATATGCAGGCATTACCGACAGCAAGGACCTGTATACATGGTTCGTTGAAAAGGATCACTGGATCGAAACCGGCGAGTCCAACTACGGTGCTTACGGCCCTGTTTGGGACGCTCTGCGAGAAGGCGGCGACGTGAACGGCGCAATCGACGCAATGATCGAAGCAGGCTGGACTGACAAGGAAGTGCAAGGCGAAGTTCGCAAGAAGGTCAAAATTTGGGTGCTTGGCACAGGCGATGACGGATATACCATCAGCACAACCGAAGCACAAAACTTCCTGTCTAAGTATGGCGGGGTAAGCGACGATGACATGGGGGACTACATTAACGCCTATGAATTCTGGCTGGAAGATCCAATCCGTATCGAGATGTACGACTTCAACCAGGCTGTCGCTTATGCAGAACATGGTGAAGGGATTGACGAGGATATTTTCTTCGGTGTGCGCGACGCATACAACAACGCAACCGGCACTCCCGATGGCAAGGGCGGCGTTGTAGACGGATCTAAAAAAGCAGAGGTCATGGCCTACATCGACGAGCAGCCGATCACAGATGCTCAGAAGGATCAGCTCTATCTCATGTACTGGAAAGAATCCAGAATCTACGAAGCACCTTGGCATTAAAACTTGGGGCCCTGCAAAGGGCCCCTCTTTTTTTGTTACCATAAAGCGAAAAGGGAGGTGGATCGATGAAAAATATCCATCCAGAATTTATGTTCCACAGGGGCAGCACACCGCTGCTGGCATTCGGTTTGCCGGAGGGTTTCGATGCGAATACCAACTCTGTTTGGGTGACTTTCGCTCAGAACTGGAGAACCGTAATGACAATCTACGACAGCAGCTCTGACCTTAATATTGACGGCGACATGGTATATGTCCAGCTCCAGGACACCTACACCCGGCAGTTTGATGTAGGCGATGTCGAGGCTCAGGTGCATTACAAGAGCAATGACGGAACGAATGAAGATCATTCCAACGAAATTTACGGCAAGGTGCTGCGGACTCAGGAAGAGGGAGCGGAAGCACTGATCCGTGGTACGACCCCGACGCATACCTTTGACATTGGCATGGAGGAATCCCTGGTCGGCGAGATCACAATCAGCTATATGCAGAATGGCAATGTCATCATGCAGAAGAACAAGGCGCAGTGCAGTTTCTCTGGCGAAGAAGTGAGTGTGGAGCTGACCAAAGCCGAGACGATGCAGTTTGCCTCCGGTCAGATTGTCATCATAAAGATTGAGGTTACTACAGCTGGCGGTCAGGAGCTGGTTGATGA
>JAEIGA010004274.1_pt1 | contig 22107 bp, 28 predicted proteins | sample 9270691 | NCBI WGS metagenome assembly JAEIGA01 (sample SAMN17057246, study PRJNA624740) | gut metagenome | biome: biome; isolation source: fecal sample | host: Bos grunniens | place: China: Xizang | collected 2019 | reverse complement strand
CGCATATAGCGGTCAATCTCCATGTCGGAAATGACTACCAGAGTCTTGGGCATCTGGTTCTTGGGAATCTTGTAGAAGACCGCGGTCTCCAGGATCTTGTCGAAAGCAGCTTCCAGGTTGGTGCTGTAGCCAACACCAGCAGATGCTACCTTCTGTACGCACTCCAGCAGGCTTGCGCCCTCCTTCAAGTTAATGAAGTTAGGAGCGGAGGTAAAGGACAGGTACTGGTTACGATACCAGCCAGTGTTGTGCTGGGCAAAGTAGGTAGCCAGACCAATGGAAGTTGCCATAGGACGACCGCTCATAGAGCCGGACACGTCAGCCATAACGATTGCGTTGACGGGCTTGGTCAGATAGTTAGGCAGAGCCTTCCACTGAGCCTCGACGACTGCATCTTCCTTGGCGGCAACTCGGCAGTCACCCGCACGAACGGTCTGAACACCATAACCACGGGGATTTAGGTAGTTTTCGACCAGATCATAGGGGAACAGGACAGAAGAGTTAATCTTGGTTTCACCCTTAGACACGCTCTTCAAATAGGCATCGAAACGCTCGTGGTCGTGCTTAGCAAAAGCAGAACCGTAGTTGTGCATTGCATAAGAAGGAACCTTTGCATATTCGATGGAAGTCCACTCTCCGGCAGACATCTTGCACTCGGTAACACCGATATGCTTACGCAGCGCGGACAGCATACGACGATAGGAACGAGGAGTCAGCTTCAGTGCCTTGATAGCCTTGTTGGCCAAAGCGCGGGTCTTGGCAGAGCTGGTATTCTCAGAAGGCATCCACTTTGCAAGCAGAGAGCAGGGCACATGCTTGCGGCCAACAGAAGCCTTCATTGCCTTGACGTCCTCGGTCAGAGTCTTAGCAACCAATTCCCACATAGCCTTTTCGCAATCGGTGTCCACCAGGGTGAACAGGGTATCGAAACGGTTGAAGAAGGGAATCAGAGTCATATTCTTGTTTACGATGTCGGGGCGCTTTTCAGCAAGCCAACGCAGACATACACGGAAGGTACGACGCTCACCCAGGCCACCCTCACGGATGTCACCGGTATAGAACATCATCTTGGTAGCCAGCAGCGCATCCTCACGAAAAGCTGCGGCAAACTTGGAAGCGATTTCAGTTTCAGTGCGAGGACGCAGTGCGCCAACCTGAGAGAACAGATCCAACAGCGCGCCCTGAGCGGTGCTGTCGTAGGCAAAAGCGCCATTCTCGGTCAGCTTGTGGGTACCCTCGCGATACATAGCTTGTGCAAAATTCATTTGACATTTCTCCTTTTACTCGTTTTTTTGATATAGTTTAATACTCCAAGCAAAAGCTAGGCGCACTTGTGGATAAAAGCAGATCCGGTTTTGTAGCTCTTTAAGAGTTTGCTGTTCGCGCCTCACTTTGTAAATATATTATATAATGAATTTCGCCATTTTTCAAATTTTCAAAAATAAAAAAATTCCGCGCCCATACATTAAAAATACGGGCGCGGGCGCGTGAATACTACAAAATTATAAAATTGTCAAATTTTAGCCTTTTACCTTGGCAATGATCTCAGATACAGCAGAAGAACCACCCATTAGAACCAGACCAGTAAGGATTTGGCCAATTACACCAACCTCAGGTACTAGACCCAATGCGTAGACGATATCCAGGCTATAACCAAAAGATAGAGCGAAGCCAAACAGCGCAGCAACAGCCATGGTGATGTACTTGCCGTAGGAAACTTCTGCCCAGTAAGGCTTTACGCGGTCAATAACATACCACATAACTGCGCTTAGCATTAGAATTAGAGCTAGTAAATCCATTACGCAACCTCCTTTTTTATTTGCTATATATAAGTCACACTCATTCTGTGCGAATACATAAAATTTGTAATTTTTAATATTTTATGCTATAATATTTATGAATAATAGGAAAGGAGTGTATAAATGGATACTGAAAATTGGAATCAAATTACAACCGACGGTAGCGAAGAAGAGATTTATCGTCATTATGATGGTATGATTGCCACCGCCCTAGAGGCGATTCATGACCTATCTGAAGATGGGGTAATTCGCTTATATCGTTTCGATGACAAAAGCAAAGAACATATGTGCATTTTGCGAATCGCATTAATTGCACGAGATATTTTCCAATTTCCCATTGAGGTAGATGCTTCTTGGTGGGTCGTTATGCGTTTAAATTGGGAGCTTCGCAAACACTTTGATAAAGTGAAGCGCTTCAAGTTAAAAGTAGGCGAAAATGACAACAAGGGTGTTAATGTTCCCATGATGATCGATGGCTTCCGCGCGATTTCCAAAGAACATTTTGACAGCGTAAATTTCAAAGAAATCTATGAAGCCTATTATGAAAGGAAGATGTAATATGTATGAAGTATACACAGACGGCGCGACTAGCGGTAATGGTAAGGCTGATGCACCCGGTGGCTGGGCATATGTAATTCTAAAAGATGGCAAAATGATTGCTTATGATTTCGGTGGAGAAAGGGGTACTACCAACCAGCGAATGGAATTAACAGCGGCCCTTAAGGCCTGTCAAGCCATTGAAACCATGGATGGCTTTGCTACCGTTAAGCTCTATAGCGATAGTGCTTATCTTATCAACTGCTTCAAGCAAAACTGGTGGAAGGCATGGCGCGCAAATGGATGGAGAAATTCTAAGAAGGAACCCGTTGCAAACCAGGACCTGTGGGAAGGGATTATTCCTTTCTTTATGAAGGCACCTGGATATGATTTCATTAAAGTTAAGGGCCATGCAGGCAATGAATACAATGAAATGGTAGATAAGATGGCGGTCCGCGCCAAGGAGGAACACATGTAATGCACGAACCAAAATTTAACATATATGATATTTATTATATCGTTCATTTAAGCGACAAGGCATATGACAATCTGCCAATCAAAGCCACAAATTTAAAACCCACTTTTTGTGCCAAGCTAGTAAATTTTGGTAATGGAAGGTTTTATTTTGAAAGAGAAGAGGGCGGTATGATTATCATTGATTATGCCCTTATTGAATTTATGGCGCCAAGCCGCGAGCACTGTGCTCCAGGAGGACTAGTAAGCTAATGATAAAAGTTGTTGTTGTAAATGGCCGACCTGGTGTTGGCAAAACTGAGTTTGAACGTATGTGTGCGAAAAGATGCGGACTATTTGGCGAAGAGGTTGGTTTTACTCCAGATAGAAATCTTTATGTAGACATTACCTCTACAGTTGATTTTGTAAAAGAGGTTGCTCGTTTCTGTGGTTGGGATGGAGTAAAAACCCTGGAAAATCGCAAGTTCTTAAGTGATTTAAAGGATCTGCTAACCGAATGGAACGACGTTCCCTATAAAATGATTGTTGAGCACATCAAAAGTCTCCCCGCTACTCAAGACTGGATAGTATTTGTTGACTGTAGAGAACCAGCAGAAATTCAAAAGTTAAAAGAGCGTCTTAATGCAACTACCGTAATTATACGGCGCGAAGAGGTCGAAGGCAACGAAGTGTCCAATCACGCTGATGCCCAAGTTTTCAACTATACCTATGATGTAGCAATCTTAAATGATTCCGATATTATTCACCTAGAAGATAAAGCAAGAAAATTTATTGATTATATGAAGAAAGAAGAGGTACCTCATTATGTCAATGCTGATTGATGGAATTGATTTTCAGAATGTGGAAGCTGAAAAGTATTGGAGCTTTCCCAAGTCCTTTAAGGGCGACCCTAAAGAAGAAACTCGCAATATGATTTTTTCCGGCAACTATCTGGGCGCACGAAAGATGGATGGCGCCTACTACAGATTTATCAAGGATATGGATGGTAATATGCGCCTGCAGGGTCGTTCTAAGTCCGTAAGTGGTGAGTATCTGGACAAGCTTGACCATGTGCCTCATCTGTTACCTTACTTTGAAAGTTTGCCTAATGGCACTTGCCTGCTGGGTGAAATTTACTTCCCCAATAATGAGGGCTCTTCCAATGTTACCACCATTATGGGTTGCCTTGCACCCAAGGCTATTGAGCGCCAGACCAAAGGCCCTAAGCTTCATTATTATATTTTTGATGTCTGGGCTTGGGATGGTATCAGCTGCATGACCGATTGCCTTGAAAGTAGAATTGAATTGGTTAACAATATGTACAATGATTACTGCGACGATGGTAACAATGAACGACCCAATGCAATCGCGCAGATTGATTTCGCAACCTATTATGAAGGCGAAGAGCTTTGGGAACAGTTGCAGAAAATCCTTGCAGCAGGTGGCGAAGGTATTGTTATGACAAAGAAGGGAACCATTCCCTCTCCTGGCAAGCGTACCGCGCGCAAGACTCTCAAGGTAAAGAAAGAACTTAGCGAAAATATCGACTGTTTCTTTACAGGGCGCGGAACCTCTCCCACAAGACTTTATAGCGGTAAGGAAATTGAAACTTGGAAGTACTGGGAAAATATGCGAACTGGCGCGAAAGTTGAAAGTGAATACTTTGGTAAGTATCGCCAGGGTGAGCCTTATGAGCCAGTTACCAAGCCTTATTTCTATGGTTGGGCTGGTAGCTTGGAAATTGGTGTGCTCAAAGATGGAGAGGTATATCCCATCGGCTACTTAAGTGGCCTGGCTGATGAAATCAAAGCTGACCCCAGCGCCCAGCGCATGAAGTGTATCGAAGTTACGGCAATGGAAATTTTGCCGACTGGCGGTATCAGACACGCAAAGCTGGAGCGATTCAGACCCGACTTGGCGCCGACCGATTGTACTTATGAAAAGTATATGAGAAATGAATAAAAACGACCCCGTAGGTATTAAGCCTACGGGGTTTTATTTATATTCTTAAGAAAGGAGGAAATAATTTCCTTTTCTTTTATTGACTCTTGTTTGCGAGGTGGTTTTTCCTCTAAGAGAAACTATTTAAAAGATTTCAAAATTCCATACACTTCGTCATGAGTAAAATAGTTTGGAATAGTTTTTATCTCAATAAGATTAGAATACATTTTATTTTGATGCAACAAAGAATCAGCAAAGCTCATTCCATTTTTAATATTTTCATACTATTCTCGAACTCGCAGCAGCATATACATCCTTTTTTGATGATATCTTTCTTTGATCTCGGACCGTATCGGCACCCAAAGCAAAAAGTCAAAATGCTCAGAAATTTTATTTTTAAGTGTGTATAGAAAATCCATACTGTTAATCTCTTCGCTAAGCTCACGCCGCAGAATAATCCACGCATCTTCATATGAGGGATTTATATAGCAATATTGAGTATAAAGAATTTCAAAGTATTTTGGTTGTCTTTTAGAAAGACATTCAGCGAAAAAATCAATGGTAATAAAATGAATTTCACCGATAAGTTTAATGTCATCATCATAAGTAAAATTTTTTGTAATAATTATTAAATCCATATCACTACTAGAGGTGTTTAAACCGTAATTCCAACTTCCATATACAAAGCCCCCAATAAATTCTTCCAGGGGTAAATTGTACTATTGTAGATATATAGGAATTACTTCACGAAGAAACTCTTTAACCATAAATCTTCACCTAAAAAGTGGCTTCCTATGAAGTGATTACTTCCTAAAAAGAAGAGCCAAATGACATATAAAAAGTTAGTTTTTCTAAAACTTCATCATAGTGTGGTACCAAATGTACGATATCTGCTGATTCTTGATATATGTGCATTGTTCCAGAGCTACCGCGTGGACCTGCTACAATCCACTATCCCAGCGCCTCTTCCCAAATGGCTATATAAATTAATCCACTATAGGCAGTAAATTCATCGCCATAATCTTCAAGCTAATAAAGATTATAGGCTATAACAATCTTTGGTCTAAAGTTTAAATCGGCCTGAAAAGCAACCTAATCGCTGCCTACTGCGCCGCTATAAAAACCCTCAAAATAATTCGGTCCTGATTCTACACACTCTATTTCCAAAATTTTAGTGGCAAACTCATTGGTAAGAATTGGATCGACCTCTCCGGTTTTTTGTCTTATGGCATCTGCAATTTCAGTCAGGGTTTTGTCTTTAATTAAATATTGTGAACTCATTATTATCCTCCTAGCCAAACGCCACTGCTTTTAATATATATATCTCCAATTTTCCAGCCATTAGGAGTTTTAACATAAGCTTTATTGCCTACCATCCAAACTGCATACAATGTCGCTGCAGCTGTTGGAGTATAAGAGCCACCAGGCTAATAATCAGCGCCATCTGCGCTAGAACTATTATCCCAACCAAGTAGCAGTGCTCCAACTCTAACACAATCATCTCCATCTGGCAGAGTCATAACAACGCCAGCGGGAACTCGCTACACTTTATTATCCATTGTACCACCAACTGGTTCAAAGGTAACGTCAACATAGACCCTTTCCCAAACTGCATACAAGGTAGTGGCTGCGGTAGGTTTAAAACTCGCACCTGGCGCATATGTTGCGGTGGTTGCGTTTTGATTAGTAGACCAACCAAGATGATTAAAATAGGTTCTTGACGCAGTGGGTAGCGGGACCGTACCCCTTGTTCTTGAAGAAGTATATATCGCATATAAGGTTACATCAGAATTCCCGCTATAGATTCCTCCCAAGGCATATGAAGTTCCACCTCCACCCGAAGCTGTATTCCAGCTCGCGTGAGTATAAGATAAGGTATCATCTGCATAATCAGAGGCAACACTTGAAGTTCCGCCATTTCCATTATAAGTGACTAAATAACCATTCGCGGCAGTGCTTGCTTTGGTACAAGTAGAAGAACTTAGAGTTATATCCACTCCCCAGTATTTGGATAGCTTTGCTGGCGCGCCAGAGCCGCCATTTGCACTATATGTGATTGTTATATGTGCCAAATCTGTACCATTCGGCACGGGAGGCCAGCCAGAAACCGTAGTTTTATTGGCGGCAATTGTAGTCCATCCAGGGGTAGTAGAGTTAGCACAGCCAATATAAACGAAAAAATAGCCTCGCGGAATTTTGACATCAGTGGTGCATGTTGCAGTGGCTTTTTTACTCGTACCAGAAACCCAACTCCCGTCCATACCAGTACAGTTATAGGAAAAACGGATACGTGCCTAACATTTTCCTTCAAGAGTCAAGGCGTTTTTTGTTAAGTTACTATCTGGGGTGTCATTCTAGCCACAAGATACAAAGTAAGCGCCCAGATATTTTGTACTACTTGTACCATCAGAAATACTTCTCAATGTAATAGAGGGCGCTTCAATTGACTCATCAGTATAATATTTTAATACCATCATGTAATATCCAGAGCTATAACAGGCAACATGGTAATAACTTACGCTAGAGTCTTTTGGCACATCTGTTAAAGTTCCTTTGGCATAATACCATTCATTCTAAAAAGTAATAGCCATTCTGCGTTACCTCAACTATGTAAAATATAAATGGAACCATTTGGTGCAGCATTTAGTTTTGCCAAAAGAGTGCCCGTTGCCGCAGAGGGCGCGACTGTACCTTCTAAAATCTGCGGCAATGCGGCAAATCTATCTCCAACAACTTTTGAGTCAGCAGCGGCACCCGACTCTGTTAATTGACTATCTGCAATGGTATACTCTCCCTCAATACCAGGAAACTCAACACTTTTTAAGAATTTACTCATTTTTCCTCCTCAATGCCTGGAAAGCAACCAGACATTATTTATTTTAATATAAGCTATATTGTCGCCAAAGCCTTCAATTTCATCCCATACAGCATATAAGGTCTTATTGGCAGTAGGTGTATAGCTTGTTCCACCAGCATAATCTGCAATAGTTGCACTCTAGCTGTTTGCCCAACCTCTAAATACATATCCGTCTCGAGATACAATTGGAAGTATAATACTATCGGCTTCCCACTAGGCATAAAGAGTAACTGTGGCCTCTTTTTGTGCAGTTAGGTTTGTAACCGACTGGCCATTGGTATATCCTGTGCCGTTGCCATCTGCGCGACTATCCCAACCCTTAAAAAGATAGGTTGCAGTAAGCGAATTAGCAGAAGAACCACCGTTACTATTAAAATTAATTTGATAGCTTCTAGTAAAACCATTGCTTGTTAAATTTTTCGCGGCATCATAATAATGTGTAGAGGTGTTGGTCGTGCCGCCAGTGTTTCCATTACCATTGTATGCTATATAATATGGATTTGGATTCCATTGAGCATATAATGTTATATCAGAAGGCGGCTTATAGCTCGTTCCAAAGCCGTAACTGCTGCCACTTTCATTTGCTTTTGTATTCCATTTGCTTTCTGAGTGGTATCCTGTAGGTGCAGTTGGCGCTGTAGATGAAAGAGTTAGTGAGCTATCAATTACTGCGCTCTAAGCAGCGGGTGGATTTGTACCACCATTTGCATTATAGGTTACTGTATATGTATTATTATAATGAAGAGTTGGTACCAAACGATCAGTTGCGCCAGGAGGGTTGTTTTGCCATACCATCCAAGTACTGGTCCAGGTTGGAGAAGCTATGCCATCTGAGTCGGATCCATAGGGTATCATATAAATATAATATGTCTAACCAGCCTAGAAATCTGTTTTATTAAAAATTATATATACATCATTTCCGGCAGCAGTGCTATATCCGCCGGTAATACGATTTTCGCCTGCTTCGTCTGAGTACAAGTAACTTGTAACAAGATTTGCAAGATTGGTCAAACCAGAATAATCAGAACTGGTTAAATTGGTTGTGGATAAATGCGCACGAGTTCTCAGCGTCCAAACGTTGCCAGAGTTTTGACCATAACCTTTAAATTTAACAATCAATTTATTAGTACCATTTGTTTTAAGAGTAGATGGTATGGTTATAGCAATCTTCACTCGATAATGGCCGTCAACGCCACCTACGTATAGATTATTGTTGTCACCATTTTGATTATTGTAGGTTGTTTCGCCCCACCAACCACTACCTGTTCCGTGCCAGGTTTTTGTTGTTTCAGCTAAATTATAAGTAGCCATACTCTAACCTCCTATTCAATTCTCTAAATATAAGTATGCTTTTTTCATTTCTTCTTCAGATAATTGAGAAAATCCCACCTCCGAAGAGGTGGGACTCTTTTTATTTTACCAATAAAGCTATCTCTTTTTTGACCGCAGCGACAAGACCGCTGGGGACATCTTTGAGGGTTTTTTCACCGGCCAAGATCTTCTTGGCCCAAAGTTTAGCTAACATTTAATTACCCTCCTTATCCATAAAGCTGAGCAGATAACTCAAGAACACATTCTTCAAGCATCTTATTCTGTTCAACAATTGAATCATAAGCAGCACTCAAAGCCACAACCTTCTCGGCTAGCTCTGCATACGACAGCACTCTTGGCGGAAGTGTTTCGGTCTCTTCCGGCTCTTCGATTACTGGAGTTTCTTCCGCTGGTTCAATTTCAGAAATCTCTTGATTCTCCTTTAACGCTTCGGAAAGCTTTAAAAATTCCTCTTCAGAAATTTCAACGGCATCTACCATTGGGTAAATAATGCGTCGTATGCCCGCTGGTAACGGACCAGTCCAAGGCGCGCGGTAGAATTCTTCTCCAGAGTAGGAGGCCCGAATTAACTGGGCCTCCGCAGGAGCACACTCAATAGGAATTAAATTTTTCTTGCTTAGTTTGTAGAAGTCATTATTGACGTCTACTATAATCCCATTTTTAATGATTTTATAATAATTTGCCATCAATTAGACCTCCTTACAGTGAGATACAAGGAATTAAACCAGCATAGGAACGAGTTTTATCAATAAAGTTATGTCCAAACAAATAAGCTGCAGTCTGGTTGGTATATTGATGGGTTCTTGTCCAAGCATAATCACCAGCCCAGGACACCCATCTGCCCAAATGCCACAACTTTCCGGTGGTTTGAGTATCGCTGGTTAACCAAATATGACCCTCATCAACAGTATTTCCTTCGACTAGGGTTGGATCGGTAGCAGAAATATGCGCCCAGTCTTTGGTAGCCACGGTAGCTGCAGAATAAGGTTCTTTGGTATAACCGTAACCCTTACGCCTCAGGGCTGCTTTCTTATAGGTGTCTTCCAAGCTGTATGGTTCACTTAAGGTAGCAGAATTTACTTCCTGGTAGGCCACTGTCCAGATGTTAACGGGCTATTCAACTAAATAATTGTTAGCTGTAGCATTTGGATCAATGGCACGAATATAAGGTTTCTTTATTAGTAAACGCCATTCTGCAGGGAAAGCATTATAAAAACGCAATAGTGTTTTGTATAATTCTGAATCAAAGAAGTTTGTCTGCGCTGCCGTACCCCATTTTACATTTATTCCCTTGTAGTCAATACTGCCATCGCAAATCAAATCAAGGTTTGTAGGCTTTGTCATTGCAATATCTTCATAGTAGAAGTTTGAAACACCGGGGCTATTGGTTACACTAAACTTATAAAAGTCATGTGGCCACAACGCCATTTCTGCACATTTTTCTGCTCCAAGATCTCCTCGCCATACCTTACAACCCATAACTCGTCCATTGGCGTAGTTGGAAATGGTTCCATCTATATCCTTAAAGGCACCAAATCCAATTTTTTGGTTGGTTTTTGTCATAGCGGTTTTTGAAACATAGGTTTCGGAGGTTTCCTTGAAAGGATTGGAGTGATAAACGTAAATACCGGTGTCACCCTTTTTATGGCGCATAACAACACGAACATAGCCAGTGGTTTGTCCAGAGAAGAGTCCCCAGGTATTTCCCCATTTTACGGCAAGTCCGTGATTAGTTGTAATACTATTCTAATAAGTATACATTATTCTTACGCCATTGGAATATTGATTTTGATAACAGGACATTAGAGTGGCTTCGTGTTTTGCTGTGATAAAATAGCCATCAAACAATAAGGTCCAATCCTCATCTTCGGCCATTAACTATACATCAGATTCAATGTATGTTTCGCCATCTAAATAAATGGGCTTATCAATTACATCTACACACTCTATATTATCAAACTCTGGGTACGCGCCCAACTCAATACTAATTCTATCGCCAGTTTCAAAGAATTCTTTTACTCGATTAGAGTTAATTATTGTGTAAATTTGTGCTGGATTTAAATTTTCCGTCAGCTCTACTTCGGATGCGGCGGGTGGTAATCCATTGTACCATATCGCATTTACTTCGGTGTCTTCAGTAATGTTGCCTGTGGAGATATCCCATCTCTTAAAAATATCCCATTTGGTCAAAACTGGATCTTTAACGATAGTTAACTCATCTCCTGCATATACTGCGGAAGAGCCATACGGAACAGACTAGGTATCAACTATTGCTCCTTGAGACTTCCAGGTAACAGTATAATTACGAGTTTCTTCTGAATATTGAGCGGTATAGGTCAATGGGCCAGTAACAACAACGTCCAAATCAGCATCCCAACCGGAGAAAGTATAAATTGTAGAAGCGGTGGTTTCGCGAGTTGGTGTCTAAATCATACCCACTGCGATAGGATCAGTAGCAGTATTTATATCGTTACTTACTGGCTTTTTACCATAGTCAATATATACTGTTAATAATTCAGTGCCATCCCAGTCTACAAAGGTTACAGGGTACTGAGGAATTTTTTCTGTAAAGCTAATAGATAGCTCTGGCCAAATGGCGGGATAAGTGGTTAAATAAGACTCGGGAATTAGATCATAATGCACGTCACCTTGTACAAATGAACCCCTGTGACCATTGTTGGAGCCATCATAAATAATGTCATAACCCTGAGCATCGATACCGGTCATTTTAATAACAGGATTCAAGACCGTGTAGCCGGTTGGACCAAAATTCCAATCAATACCGATTAAACGAACCTGCTTTAAGTTAATGGCACTTTCAATAATTGCTTTTGTATCAATAGTTTCACAGTTTTCAATCCAAAGTTTAGTTAGAGCCGCGCCAGAAGATAGTTGCATTGTTTCCAAATTCTTCAAATTACGCATAACCAAAGATTGAACTTCATTTAGGTAAGCATTCTCAAGCAGGCCGCCGTTTGCAAAGGTGACACCAGGCAAAGAGCTGCCAGTAGAGTAAATTGTCTTTAATCCTTCACATCCACTTAGGTCAATAGCATTTTCAAGACCAACGCAATTACGAATGTCGATAGTCTCCAAAAGCGGGTTTGCTTCCAAAGTTAATTTTTCTAGGTGGGCGTTACGATAGCCGCTTATGTTAGAACCTAACTTTAAAGTGCTTAATTTTGTACCTTGTGCGAAGTCGGCAGAGCCCAGGAAGAATGGAGCCAGATCGCCCAAATCTTGGATCAAATTAGCACAATAAACACGAGTGTTGGTATCATGCAAGGGCTGGCCATTAGGAGTACTAATTTCAGCTATCTCTCCAGCCTTACAACGCTTGCTAACTTCAATCGCGTCAAAGTCAACAGTGACATATAGGTCAGAGTAGGGTGTGATCTTCAAGATCGTTCCGGGAGCTATACCACCATTGGCTGGTGAATAAATACGGAAAGACATCAAATTTCTCTTAGCAACGGCGCTGATATACTTAGAGGCCATGTAAGGCTCCATGTATTTTTCAAAGCGTTCGCGCTAATAGGTCTTACGTCCGTTTAACATGGACAAATAACGAGGAATTTGAACAATTGTTTGACCTTCTGGGTCTTTATCCAAATTGGTTCTATAATGTCCATCAGTATATGGTCTTAGATACTTACGACGCATATCAATCATTTGCAGTCTTTCGGGTTTCATCCATTGATAGTTCTTAAAGTCTTCGCATAAACTTGATGCGCTAAAGCATCCTGCTGTTTCCAATCTCTGGAACATTGCTTTTAGATTGGATGCCAATCCATCTCTAACGTTGCACCATAGCACGCTATCATGTGCATTGTAGACAGGAGAACCCGCACTATTGATATCTACGTCTTCCAAACCGTAATCGTATTTTAAGTCACCCATGTTGTCGCATCCCAGGGAAGTATCATTATCATAGTCAAAGCAGAAATCCCAGTGGATACCATCAATAGTGTGAATGAAAGTATTTTTTGCTCTGTTATCAATCATCAGATATCTTTCGGTAAATAGATAATTGAACAGCAAAGAGTCTTCAACAAAATAGTCTGCATATTCGTTAACAAACTTGGCTAGACGGTATTCCTTGCTATCGGTTGTATATGTAACATCTCCATAAGTAACCGATTCTGGCAATTCAGCGTTCGTCGCCGCATCACGGTCTGTTGAGTTAACCCAGTTCCACAAACGACGAGTTTGCGCTTTTAGAATTTCAAGGTGCGCTTGAGCAGCAGCCTCTTCTTCTTCGCTATATTCATTGTCTTCATCGGCAATAATATCTAACAAATCTTCAGGATAGCGGAACTCAACAATATCGCCGCCCCATACGTCCAAACCACTACCAGTTGGATCTTCATCGGGTAGTAACTCGCTCCATCCTGCAGGCAATTTGAACTTACACTGCGCCTGGGTATTGTTAGAAATCTCAACAATACATTCTTTTTGATTGCTTTCGTTCATACCCATAGCTTCGGAATTCTTTTTGGAGTTGCCAAAATCGCCACAAGCATAGAAGTGGAACTGACCATCTGCGGGGAACTCTTGAGGCAACTGAGTTTCACCCTTACTATCCACACCAGTCTCTTTAATAAAGATTACACAGGGGTGGAATTCCATAGTATCTCTAACCTTGGGGTTATCGAGACGAGCTTGACGAACATAAGGGTTAAACTGATGATATCTTTGCGCTAGACGGGCATTGTTCGCGCTTTCGGAGGAAGCCACATTAACCTTAATATTAAAGTAGTTAACAGCCACAGACTTGTCGGTCATGGCGTATTTCTTAGAGGTGGATCCATCTGCATAGGTAAACGCGTAAGCATCATCACCTTCTCCGATTGCATTACATTTTATATCAATGTTACGCGCGGAGGTACCGTATTCGTTAGAGGAAGTACCTTGACCTTTAACTTGCACATCTGTTGCAGTCCAGTTATGTGCAGCATCGCCGTTACCCATGATTTGCTGAACAGTACATTTCTTAACCTTATCGTTTTTATCATTGGTGAAACGAGGACAGGTAATCAAAATAATTCTTAAATCGGGATACAGCGCGGATAGCTTGGTATAGTCAAGTTCGCCAGTAGCATCGTTCAAAATGTCGTTTCTTTCATATCGAGCCAACATTTCTTCAGCGTTTAAGCTATCGGCAATGTAGTTCTTCATAATTTCCAGATCAGATAGAGCTGCATTATAAGCCTTAAATCTATAAATCCAAACATCGCACTCATCAGAACCGAATACAATAGGAATAGGCTTGGCGTCATCAGTAACCGCTGCTTGGTTAAAGATGGCGGTATTTACGTCATAGTTAATCGCGCGAGAGGGGTCGGAATCGATCAAGGCAACCATCAGGTTGTTACCACCGTTGTTGGGGTCGGCTTCAATGTTAAATTCAAGCTCAATCTCTTTATCCTCAACATAAGGAATTTCCAATTCAGCGGTTGCGCCGTAAATTTTTGCTTCTTGAGCATTGACGTTTACACCGATGTAGGCTGTTTTGGTTTCCTTGATTGGGTTGCCTTCATCATCATACATCACATTGCCTTCTTCGTCTTTTTTATCGATTTCAATGGTGGTCTCGGCAATACAATCCATAACGCCCGCTTTGAAGGCGCGACAATTAGTTGCTTTATAAATTAGTTTAAAGTTTTTACCCAACTGACGTGCGTCATCACCGAATAGAGGGTAATTAAAGGTTGCACGGTCGCCGGCTTTGATACAGAAGTAGGAGGCACCTTGAGAGTCGGTTTTCCATCCGCCATTGTTCCAGTCGAAGCCCTCGGAAAGAGTCATGGTGTAACCATTATATTCAAAAGAATCATAATTTTCGTCACCATTTGTGCGTCCAGTTGGATTAAAGTCAAATTGAAGAGCTTCGGTGATAGGAGCAACGTCATAAGGGAACTTATCTACAGTTAGATATTTAACCTTTTCAACTTCACCGCACTTGATCATTAAGGTTCTTGGACCAAAGTCCATAGGACGATAATCCCAAGTTTGCTCATCTTGGTTGACTGTTTGACGGCTTTGTAGGGCGCCATCAATGTAAAGCTCAATATCAGAGTTTAAAGAGCCAGGTGTATATACGCTATACTTAAAAGAAGTATTGGTATACTGATTTAAATTATCTCCGCTATAGGGCCAGCGAATAATTGGAGTTGTAACACCTGCATCGGTAAACATGATATCATAGTACAACGCAGGGCTGCTAATCAATTGATTGTTGATAGTCGCGGTACAATAAACTTTTAAAGAATATGCACCATGAGGTTGGTGAGGAATCACCAGAGAGCGACCGATACCAGAAGTAGCAACTACCTCAGAGAAATAATCGGAATCGCCATTAAATTCAAAGTAAACAGTTTTCTCTACCAAACCATATGGGGTATATCTAACTGTTACATCGCCGTCAAAAGTACCCTTATCGTTTAAGGAGCAATCAATATACATATCAATTACATTGGCGGACCAGCGCAAAGTCTTTACGGTGCCAATAGAGTCTTTAACAGTTAAAAGAACACTATATTCGCCTGCTGTTGTAATATATTTATGCAATGGGAAAGAGTTATCTCCCTGTGGAATTTGTTCTACAAGCACCTGTGCGCCATTGACTGCCCAGGTTGCAGTTGCGTCACCAGTGGGGAATCCTTCGCTATCTTCACTCTTAAAGTTATAATCAATTGTTCCAACGTTTGCCAAAACAGTAGAGAATACGTTGGCAGTTTTTCTTGTAATGGTAATTACAGAAGACACGCCTGCTTCGGCCGCGGAAACAATTTTATAACTAGCACCTATCTGAGTTTTCTCAGCGGTGTCTCCTTCGCCTTTAACAGAGTAGAAAGTTAGCATATTGTCTTTATACTCTAACTCGTAAGTAACTGCGCTTTCTTCCAACATGCCAACACGACCTTCCATGGCGCTTACATTATTAATCGCAGTACCAACTTGTGAGTCTAGAGTTGCCAGCTGGGAAGTATGTGTTCCTGTGGTTGTTTCTAGGTTTTGCAAACGAGTAATTAGCTCTTCCAAGAAAATATTTTCATCGTTGATACGAATCCAATCTTCCTCATACCATCTATAAAATACATAATAGGTGGTGTTGTTCTCTACAACTTTTAAATAATAATTTAGTAATGGATCACCAACTTCGGGAAGTTCGTCCACAACTAAAGAAGTGTCCACTCTGATTTCTGAGAAGGTCAGTTTTCCATCCTCGCCAACCTGCCAAAATAAATTAGCATTAGCAACATCTTGAAGGATGCTGGCCTTTTCACCTAAAGCTGCGCGCAAGCTGGAATTTTCACCTTGTAAAGCAGTAATTAATCCACGCAATGCGGCATCTTCAGCAGAGAGACTTTCTTGCTATGCAGCCAAATTAGCATCTAATTCATCAAGCGCCTGACCAACAATCATAGCATTAGCGGGATAATCGGCACGAGTTAATGTCATGTCGGTTTCCATAGCAGCCTGAATGCCATCTTCCAGCCAAGCAACGTGTTCATCTTTAAACACCGCACCGGCCGCAAGGTCTAAGCGCTCATATCTATCTGCCATTCATTTTCCTCCTTTTCTCACATATTCTTAGTGATAACTAACTAACCAGTTGCATTATCTACAGTTATGTAGTATTCAATACCATATTCATCTTCTAAAATGAGTCTAGAATCGGTTAGCTGATTATTTAGTCGTTTGACCTATCGCTTTTCTTGAGTGGTATAATCATTGGTACTAAGGCCTTTACCAGTGATTTTATCGACTTTATTGCCTAGATTGTTTATAACCCAGGTTTTTATGTCATTTCGTAATTGGACAAGAGCTTCTAGGTTTGTCATTCAACCCCTCCTTACTCTTCATTCAAGATCATTAAATTAAGTTTAGCCACATTTAATTTAGCACTAGTTTCATCATCGCTAGGAGGACCGCTAATAATTTCATTAGTGTTAAATTTTAAAAGTTTATCATAGTCTACTGTTAACAAATATTCGGTCATTGCGGCCGATAGCTGTTGTAAAACTATGTCCAAGGAATCCCCTTCGTACTCAACAGCAGTGGAGTCAAGAAGAAAGAAGTCCATGTTATCTTTTGGTTTTATTTTGGAAATAACCTCAACTGCCATTAACTCATCTCCGGGTCTACTGGAACCTTTACGTCCAGTATTTGTTCTCTGGCTACCCTCTGCATTTCCCTTAAATTGTTCTATACAGAGGGATTGCCAACTTTACTGGTAAAAGGCTCAAGAGTGTAGTAGATATCCATAGCATCCATGAGGAAAAAAGTTCCATTATTTTTTTGCTTTATTTTGGATATTAGCTCCACTTCAATTCACCTCTTTTATGTTACTTTAACGACTGTTTTGCCAAGATTCGCATTATCAGAGACCCATACGCTATAGCTTTCAGAAAATCCAGAGGCATTTGTAAACTAAAAAGTAGTCACATGATTGAAGCCGCCTTCAAATCCGCCAACGCTAAAAGTTGGTTCTCCATAAGCAGTTGGTAAAGCAAAAGTGATATATTGATTGGCCTTGGCTTCAACAGAGAAACTAATTTCACGAGTTTTTTGCAACTTCTTGGAAAGACCAAGAATGGTTCCGTTTGTAAAGCTAGTTCCACCGGTTGTGAGACCAAAGTATACACCATTAACAAATTCCAAAGGAAGGGTTCTGGAAATACTGGTTTCTTGCTCATCAATAACTGTTAAAGTAAATTCAGCATTTTGTGTTAGATTTAAATCTGTTAAAGTATACTGAATTAAATCAACATCAATTTCAATATCATTTAAATATTGACGAATTGGAATTTTGTTATATCGCCAAGAAAATTCAATTGCATTTACAGTAGAACCCTTTTCAGCCAAGCTAATTGAGCTAACGAATTTGGAAATCATGGAAATTTCGTTAATTAAATTGTCTAGTCGCGCATCAAGTGAATTCAACATATCACCAACTGCTGCGGCGTCCGCTGCTGCGCCAGTGATTGTTAAAGAAGCGTCTGTAGCCAATTTATTTTGTGCCTCCCAAGCCAACATTTTATTATTATTGATTCGTAAGGCCTCAACCACGGTTAAATAGTCTTGACTCATGCGTCCTCACCGCCCTCGGGATCAGGCTCAGGTTCAGGCTCGGACTCGGATTCTTCGGGCACTTCTGTACCACCAGAAGAGCCGCCACTACTGGGGGAATCTCCAAAAACCTGCTGCAGCATTTTGTAAAGCGCGGAACTTTCAACAATGGGTACTCCTTCTTGAGACTCGTCGAATGGCCATTCTTCATCGGCATCTGCGCCACCAAGTCCTTGTCCAATGGAAAGATCTTGACAGATGTTAGAGTTCCACTTGGATAGAATTTTGGTTCTCAAGCTGTCTAGTTGATAGAAGCACAAGGAGAATTGTAACTTACCAGCGGCGGTTAGTGCTTCTTTGGGGATGACCCAAGAAATTCTAATCATCTCACCCTAGTCTTGATCCATAGAAGAGTTTATCAAGCTACGAATAGAAGTTGCGTTTGTAATGGTAGTAGTGCCTCTTTCATCTGCGCCCACATTGGCCCAACGGATCATGATGATAACAGGGTTGTTTTCATCTAAAACATCCAAAGCACCAATGAATCTATCGGTGTGCATGACAATTTCAGTACTCTTAAAGTCGTTGGTTACAGCAACAACCTTTTGGAAAGAAGCTGGAATGATAAAATTACGACTTTCAGTATCAAGAGTAATAATTTCTTCAATTGCCTCTTCTTCTACCTCAACATTGTCCAAACCTGCCTCTATCTTTAGGTCAGAGCAAGCATTGGAGTTCCATTTATAGACAATAGTCTCTTTTTGTGTATTTAGGTCTGTATAAACATCATAAAAACACAATGCAATAGACAAAGTACCGGCGCGAGTTGCTGCTTCGCGAGGAACGACCCAAGTAAATTGAACCATTTGATTTTCAGCTTGATTAGGATCAGTAACTTCAGATCTATCTAAAATTGAAGTAGTACCCTTCTCGCGTGAAGCCAGGTTAGACCATTTTATAACGGCATCTGAACATTTAAAAACATCATGGCCATCAATGTAACGGGTACAACGGAAAGTCAACTTGTTGCAGTTTAAATCGTTAGTTGTACCAACAACGGGATTGAAATTTTCGGGCAAAGTAAACTTACGGCTTTTTCCATCAACATAGATGATGCCCTCTGTATCACTAAGCTCTCCACCATCACCGTTATGAATGGCATCAATTAGTTGTGTATAATCTAAAACACTCATTTATTCGCTGCCTCCTCTTTCATCCGTTTAACATCGGCTTGAATTTGAGCACAATCTTTAAGCATACTGTTACATAGAAGGGCGTAGCGTCTCATCAAGGAATCCATCTGCTCCATCACAGAGGGAGTGGCAACCTAGTTTGCTATATCTTCGGTATAACCAGAGGGCGCGACATCAACAGTAACTGCTGTCGTGGTGATTCTATCGTCGCAATAACAAGACACGGTAAATTGCGGAGCATGAATTACTTCCTGTGGCACATAACATTCATTTTCAGCCAGGTCTGGATTGGAACCAAGAATTACTTTGTAGGTTTTCTTCTTGAAGGTAAATAAAGCGTAGACGATTTTACCTTTCCACTCCTTGGTAGATAGATCAAAACGAGCCACCAAATAGTTGCTACTATCTGCTATAATATTCAGCTTTTCCTAAGATTTGTGCTTAGTTAAAATTTGGTTGGAAATATTGAATCTTAAAACCATTTCTCTTCCTCCTTATAAAGATTGATATATTTCTATACCATAATGAAGTAGAAAGTTACAAGCTAGCGTCCGTCTTTTGCAGACGTGGCTTATTTCTACTTAAAGAAACTTAAATTGAAAAAATTATAATTCTTTTTTTCAAAATTAAAGGTCGCCCTTTGGTCCTCTAGGACTGTTTTAAAAAAAGCCTTTGAATTAAATGTACAACTAAAGGTCTAGCTCTAAGAAAAGATAGTCGGGAAGTTTTTCGACATTGGGGTAAATTTTAGACTGAATTCATTGTATTCTTCCATCGTGAATCACCCGCTGGACTTCAAATTGCTGTTCCTCTGAGGCATAAGCTGAGCCATTTATATCAAGAATTCTCATTTGCAATGCCGCGCGGCCAGTGGAAAAACTTAGTGTTTCTTCCTGGGACAGGGTTACAGATATGTCACAAGTATCCATGCTTTCTTCATTTTCAAAGGCGCAGTCATCTTTTGTCTTTGTAAAAAGCTCAGAACCATTTTGAAAATAAGTAATATATACCTGTTTAATATGTTCACTTAAAAAGGGCACCGCTGGGAAAATATGTGTCGGTGTTGTACCACGAATTAAAATGTTTTTTGCCATTTCTCTTTCACTCTCCTTTGCTTTATAATACTCTATAATATAAGTGCTAATTATAGACTCACTCTCTTTAAAATTTGCAATTTTATTAAATTCGTATTATAATATTTATATATAAAATAGGAGAGGTATATATAAATGGAATATATATTATATTGTTTATTTATTACACCATTTTTACTTATAGGACTAAATATAATATATAGAAGAAAATATAATAAAAGAATATAGTATGAAATATAGAAAGAAACAGAAAAATATATAGAAAAAAATAAATAGCGTTTGGAAAATCTCGCCAAACGGGACATAGAGCATCTGCTTAAAACTCGTGATGATGTCGAAATCGATCTCAAGAAAAAGATTGACTATCTACACAGTGTGTAGGATTCCTATGCAAAACTAAATCTTCAAATTGAAGAACAGCAAAGATTAATCGCGATCTATGAGTCTGATTAGAAGGCGCGGATTGACCAACGAATGGAAACCTATGCCGAGGAAAGAAAAAAAGAAGCGCAAAAACAATGCGAAGAATTTATGGCCCAGCTTAACGCTCAGGCGGCAAAGATGACAGAACAAATCCAAATTCTTTCAAATGAGATTGAAGATTACACTGCCAAGCAAGCCGCCATCAACGAAGCAATTACGCGGCAGCGCGCCATTGATGAGCAACAAGACTTTTATCGCGTATGCCTTGCACCCGAAACCGCCAACGATGTTTCTGTATTAAACATAGCAAGACAAAACTTGAAAAAACCAGAAATTATTGATAAAATAATATATGATAATTACATAGCGAAGCCAGTTCTTGAAATGATTAAACGAGTGCTATAGAATACCACTTGCTCGGGTATATATAAAATTACTTGTTTAAAAACTGGTGAAATCTATATTGGTAAATCAACTGACATAAAATCAAGATGGCAGTAGCACTGTAAATCTGCCTTTAATTGTGGAACTATTGCTCATTCGTTGCTTCATACAAAAATGAAACTACATGGAATTGAATAGTTCACATTTGAAGTCGTTGAACAAGTACCAAAAGACCAATTATCTGAAAGAGAAAAATTCTACATCAATTTCTATCAAACAAAGGAGACTGGATTAAATGAGCGAAATGGTTGAATTAACAAAACAGCAGCGCGCAATTGTTGAGGCGACAGAGCCTCGGATTGTAGTTGTTGCATCTGCAGCAGCAGGTAAGACAAGGTGTATTACAGAGCGAGTAAGATGGCTGCTAGCACATGGCGTCCCCGCCGAGGAGATTGTAACTATTACCTTTACAAACGCGGCTGCCGAAGAAATTTCCGAAAGATTGAATAACCCTGCTGGTTTATTCATTGGTACAATTCATTCTCTTGCAAACTATTATCTGCGTTCTGCGGGTATTGACACATCGCGCCTTTTGAACGATGAAAAGTTTGATGACCTGTTCAAGCTCATCAAAAAGCATCCCGATTGTGTCAGACACGTCACTCATTTGATTGTTGATGAGACACAAGACTCCAATCCTCAGCAGTTTGAGTTTTTGCTCGATATGATTGCTCCAGATAATTATATGCTGATGGGCGACCACAGACAGTCTATTTATAGATTTAACGGCGCGACACCCGATTATGTGCTGGGTTTGATGGAAAGCCCTGAAGTAACCACCTACGACCTGAATGAGAATTTCCGTAATGCTCCGGAGATTTTGCATTATGCGCAGGGAATTATTCGTCAGCTTGGATATGATTATTAGGACTACTCTATTCCCATGCGTACAGACCTGCGCGGACGCGTTGTAAATGTTGATTATTCTGGCGATGGTTTGGTACGAACCATTCAGCGTT
>JAEIGA010004273.1_pt1 | contig 22108 bp, 24 predicted proteins | sample 9270691 | NCBI WGS metagenome assembly JAEIGA01 (sample SAMN17057246, study PRJNA624740) | gut metagenome | biome: biome; isolation source: fecal sample | host: Bos grunniens | place: China: Xizang | collected 2019 | reverse complement strand
TACCTTAGGTGCAACAGGCGGCGAGGCTGAACACACACTTACGGCTAATGAAATGCCGACACACCGCCACCCAATGTATACCTATGCCGAAAGTGCTTCGGACACAGCGAGCGGAAGTGATTATGTTGGTGCCAGAGCTGTTCATTTAAACTACACTGCAGACAGCAGAAAAACATATTGGCACCAGCTGTTTCAAGCCGAAACGGGAGGCAATCAACCCCACAACAATATGCCGCCGTATTTAGCGGTCTATGTTTGGAAAAGGATAGCTTAAAAATTTAACAGTAATTAAGGAACGGAAACCCGTGACAAAGAAAGGAAAAAGTATGAAAATTATCAAAAATAGTTGATGCAAGTAAATATTCAATTAAATGCCCGTATGCAATGACCCCGACAAGAATTGTGGTACATAACACCGCAAACGATGCTCCAGCAAAAATGAAATTGCATATATGATGAGAAACAACAATGAGGTAGCTTCCATTATGCAGCAGACGATGCAGAGGTAGTACAGGGTATCCCTGAAAATCGCAACGCATGGCACGCAGGCGATGATGGTAAAGTCGGGTGTTTTCGTAGAAGCAGATGTAGTTGAAATTCAAGCAGCGGAGGTGAGTAATATAAATACCACAGACATAGCAGCAGCAATTCTCGCGTTCTTAGGTTTGCCTGCAGCATTAATAGGTTTCTTTTTCTGGCTTGTACAACGTAGAATAACTAAACGTGACAAACAGAAGGAAGCTCTACAGGAAGCAAAAGAACAACGCGAAAAAGAACGCGATGAACGTCAAGAAAACATGCAAATGCTTATGATGCAGTCAATTAGGGCATGCGTGATACTAAGCACTGCAACTGCTAAAGCAGTACAACGAATACCTGATGCTAAATGTAATGGTGATATGACAAAAGCACTAGAAGATGTTGCAAAGATACAAGCTCAGCAAAAAAGCTATGTAATGAAGCTTGGCTTACACGCAATATACGAGCATGACGTCAACTATGACGTCGACTAATTTATAAGGAGGTAACATTATGTTACAGTATTCGGAAGTCGTAGAATTCAATGAAGAACTCTACAAAAAGAACATAGAAGAACACAAGTTTGCAGAAACAGACGGGTTTGACGGAAAGGGTGAAGAAGATGCTACAAATAACGAAGGTTAATTTACCTCAGACAAAGTACGCTATTAAGTGTCCTAATGAGATGAAGCCTGTGGGTATTACTATACACAACACAGCTAATGACGCTTCTGCTATGTCAGAAATATCGTATATGCAAGGTAACTCAAAGCAAGTAAGTTTCCACTTTGCTGTTGATGATTACCGAGCTGTTCAAGGTATAGAACTCAACAGAAATGCATGGCATGCTGGTGACGGTAACGGTAAGGGCAACAGAAATACTATTGCTATTGAAATTTGCTATAGTAAATCTGGCGGTGCTCGCTTCCAGAAGGCTATGAATAACGCTGCTATACTTGTTGCTGAGCTTTTAGAAGAATACGGCTGGGGCGTTGACAAGCTATATACTCATAAAGACTTCAGCGGTAAAAATTGTCCTCACCGTATTTTAGGCGACTTTGGTTGGCAGTACTTCATAAACCTTGTTAAACAGCATCTTGACGATGCAGATGTTAAGGAGGCCGTAGGCAAGCCTAAGAAATCTAATGAAGAACTTGCTAAAGAAGTTCTTGCAGGTAAATGGGGTGATGGTAATGAACGTAGGCAGCGTCTTACAGCAGCTGGTTATGATTGTATCGCTGTTCAAGCTATTGTAAATAGCAAGGTTAAGAGCACTTATAGTGGTACATTTCCTACAATACCGTCAAAGGGTTATATTGGCAATGGCGACAAGGGTACCAATGTTAAAAATCTACAAAGCTTACTGAATTGGTATGGCTCGTATGGTCTGATAGTGGACGGCATTGCAGGCAATAAAACAGTTGCTGCTATTAAGAGCTTCCAGAGTGCAGAAAAGTTAGCTGTAGACGGCAAATTTGGTGCAAAGTCACTTGCTAAAGCAAAAGCAGTACTGAAATAAACGAGGAGGAAATAATATGACAAAAGCTAATTTTTTAAAATGGTTAAAGGCGGCTGGCGTACGCGCTATTAAAACTGTGGCAGAAACCGCAGTTGCAACAATTGGAACTTCAGCAGTAATTTCAGCAGTTGATTGGAAGTTAGTAGTTTCAGCATCTCTGCTTTCAGGTCTGTTGTCATTACTTATTTCTATTAAAGGCTTGCCTGAAATTAAGGAAGAATGATATAAATGTATACACATCAACACTGGAAAGAAACAGTAATTTTCTTCGGTGGCGAATGTGCATATTGTGGCAAGACAATGCGTAAAGGCGAACGCTTGACACGTGACCATTTGGTGCCTCTCAGTAAGGGAGGCACCACAACACAGGATAATATAATACCTGCTTGCTCAATGTGTAATTCAGCCAAAGGTGCCTCTGAGTGGCACGAATGGTTCATGTCTCAACCTTTCTTTAGTCAGGAGCGCATGAACAGAATATTCCGGTGGCGCGCAATAATAAACGCTATCGGCAGTGAGAATAATCGATGGGGGAAGTAGTATGGCAGACCTTTCTAATGTAAATCTTGCCGAGTTACAGAGATTACTAAGTCCCCGCTTAACAAAGTATATTCCGTATACGCCTACGCCTAAGCAAGCAGCCTTCTTGCTTATGAATGAACACAAAGAAGTTCTGTACGGTGGAGCTGCTGGAGGCGGTAAGTCTATAGCTCAGCTTATGGGCGCATTACAATTTGTAGATATACCCGGTTACTCAGCTATTCTGTTTAGAAAGACATACGCTGACCTTTCATTGCCAGGTGCTTTGATAGACGTTTCAAAGCAATGGCTAATGCCATTTGTAGAAACAGGTGAAGTTAAGTGGTCAGAAAAAGAGAAGCGCTATACGTTTCCTAGTGGTGCTTCATTAAACTTCGGATATCTTGAGTCTGATAATGACTGCTATAGATATCAGGGTGCAGAATTCCAATACATAGGTATGGATGAGTGTACTCATATATCACCGTCTAATTACAGATACCTGTTCTCTCGTCTGCGTAAACCGAAAACGTTAGAAGTACCTCTACGCTTTAGAGCTACTTGTAACCCTGGTGGAATGTACGGAGAATATTACTACCAAAGGTTCTTTGTAGAAGGCAAAGAAAACGGTCGTATCTTTATAGGTGCGGGTTTAAAAGATAACCCACATCTTGATGCAGAAGCATATCGTGAAGCTTTACAAGAGCTTGACCCAATCGAACGTGAACAGCTCTTAAATGGTAACTGGGAAATTAAGGCTTCTGGAGATTTGCTTGATAGAAGATGGTTTAGTATCGTACCACAGCACGAGATACCTGCTGCAGCGTCGCGGGTACGCTTTTGGGACTTTGCAAGTACCGACCCCTCTAAGCGTAGGGGTAAGAACAAGCGTGAGCCGGACTGGTCTGTAGGTTTTAAGCTTGCGTTCTATCAAGGTATGTATTGGATAGAGGATATTGTTCGTGTTCAACAAACACCACAGCAGTTAGAAGACACTGTGTATGAAACAGCTATAATGGACGGTTATAGTTGTGCTGTAAGGTTAGAGCAAGAACCTGGCTCCTCAGGAGCTATTACAATTGACCACTATGCCAGAAATGTTTTATCTGGCTATGATTTCTTGGGTGTACCGTCAACTGGCTCTAAGGTTGAACGTTCACGTGCGGCATCTGCAGCAGCTCAAGCAGGTCGTGTAATGATTTCAGACAAGTGTAGAAATATGCTTGCCTTTATGGATGAGGCTGACTTGTTTCCATACGGTCAGCACGATGATACAATAGATGGTTTCTCAGGTGCATTTAATCACTTCAGAAGCCAAGCACTAATGAGAGCTCCTACTGGTTTGAAGAAAAGCGGTGGAAGCTACTGGAAATCTTTAGGGAGGTAATATGAATGGCAGATAGTCCCAAGCGAATAAATTCTAAGCAGCTTGGTGTATCAGGTCTTAGACGCTATGGTCCATATGTGTATGAAGAATTTTTGCCTGAGTTAAGATGGCCGCAAGCTGGTAGAATATATCAGGAAATGAGCGATAATGACGCTGTTATAGGCTCTATACTCTACCTTGCTGAAATGCTTATTAGAGGCTCTTCATGGACAGTTGAACCTGCAAGTGACTCAGCTGAAGATGTTGAAGCAGCGAAGTTTCTCGAGAGTTGTATGCACGATATGGATATGTCGTGGGCTAACACTATATGTGAGATTTTATCAATGCTCACTTATGGCTTCAGCTTTCACGAGATAGTGTATAAAGTGCGCAGAGGTCCTGATGAGTCTAATGGACGTTATAAGAGCAAATATTCTGATGGTAGAGTCGGCTGGAGACGCCTACCTATTAGAGCACAAACTTCGTTAGCTGAATGGGAGTTCAATGATGAAGGTGATGTTACGGCCTTTATACAGCAGTGTGAACCTACATTTAAGAGAGTTCGTATACCTATGGCTAAAGGCCTGTTATTCCGTACAAGAATTAGTAAGGACAATCCTGAGGGTAAATCATTATTAAGAAATGCTTATAGAGCTTGGTTCTTCAAAAAGCACTTTGAAGAAATTGAGGGTATAGGCATTGAACGTGACCTTGCGGGTTTCCCTGTACTTACAGCTCCTGAGAATATGGACTTGTGGGATGACACCAATCCTGAAATGGTTAAGCTTAAAGCTAATGCTGAAGAGCTTGTAGCTTCTGTTAGACGCGATAGTGAAGAGGGTATATTGTTACCTGCTGGCTGGAAGCTTGAATTGCTTACCTCTGGCTCATCTCGTCAGATAGATATAGGTAGCACTATTGAGCGTTATGATAACCGTATAGCTATTACAATGCTTTCTGATATTATCCTTATTGGTAATAACAAAGCTGGTTCATTTGCATTAGCAGATACTAAGCAGTCATTACTTGCGGCAGCTCTACAAGCCCAGTTAAGTAATATTGCGGATGTATTTAATGCAAAAGCTGTGCCTGACTTATTTAAGTATAATACGTTTAAGAATTTAACGGATTTTCCTAAGATTGTACCTGGTAACATACAGACACCGTCACTTAATGAAGTAGCTCTTGTTATGCGTGCAATGGGCCTTAACATTTCAGGTGATATGCAACTTCAGAATTACCTTAGACACATACTTAGTATGCCTCAGATGGATAAAGAAACATTTGAGGAAGTCTACAAGCCTCAAATGGATAAAGACAAAGGTAACAATCCAGTTGCTGACAATCTTGAAAATCTTGAGGGTAACGTTGACGATACTGCTGAAAATGTATTTGAGCAGAATGACTTAAATTATACTGGCCAATAGGAGGTGTTAAAATGGGCTTTAAAGTTACAGAAGAACGTATTACATTGAATAACCGTGAAAGTGTGTATCTTGATGATGGTACTTGTGATACAACAGAGGTGTATCAAACTATTGAGCATCGTGTTGAGACTCCTGTAGATGAGAATGTATATGTAGATATTGCTTTCGATTTACATAAGGCACGGGAGGATGAGCAGTTAGTTTCTGGCTGGGCAAATGTAGCTGTCAATGCAGATGGTTCTATACCCCTTGATTGGGACGGAGATGTTATACAGCCTGCTACTCTTGAAAAAGCTGCAATAAACTTTATGCTTGACTATCGTGGTTCAGGTGTAATGCACGAAGGCAACAGTACGGGTACGGTTGTAGAGTCTATTGTCTTTACAAAAGAAAAGCAAGAAGCTTTGGGTATACCGGAGGGAACAGTTCCTCAAGGTTGGTTTATCACTGTTAAAGTGCATGACCCCGAGGTCTTTGCTAAAGTTAAAGACGGAACATACAAGATGTTCAGTATTCAAGGAAAAAGCAAAAGAGTCCCTATTGGTTAACGGTTAGCCATATATTTGTAACCAAATGCGTATAATATAATATAGGGGGCGTACGAATGCCAAACTTACTTTTGGACCTGGTGGTTGACCGGGTTGACTTGGTTAATGAAGGTGCTAATTCAGCAGCCTTTATTGAATTATATAAAAGAAAGGAGCAATGTGTCATGGACGTAAATGAAATTCTCGGCAAGCTTAAGCCTGAACATGCTGACGTTATTAAGAGTGCTCTTGAGAACGCAGAAAACGCTGCTAAAAATACTCAGAAGGCTCTTGACGATGCAAATGAAGTTATTAAGTCAAAAAACGAAGAACTTCAGACTGCTAACGATACTATTGCGACCCTTAAAGCTAAGGGTGGCGACGGTGATTGTGACTGCGACGGCGAAGCTAATGAGGAAGGCGTTTGCAAAGCCTGTGGCAAGCCCAAGAAATCTAAAGCCGGTGTTAAGGACCTTGACGAGGCAGAAGTTCTTAAGAGCATCCCTGAGGGTGCAAGAGAGCTCTTTGCTAAAATGAAGGCTGACAAAGAGGCTGCTGAAGAGATTGTTCGTAAGAATGCAGAAGAAAAAGCTAATGAGGAAGCAATAGCTAAAGCTGCTACTCTCAAAGCTTTACCTGTTGAGCAGGAGAAACTTGTAGAAGTTTTAAAGTCTGCTAACGCAGAACTTGTAGATATGCTTACAACAATAAATACAGCGATTGAGGGTACTGTACTTGATGAAGTTGGCAAGTCTGCCCGTAACGGTGCTGGCTCTGCTTCAACAGACGCATGGGATAAGATTGAAGCTGCCGCTGATGAGATTGTTAAACGTGACAATGTTTCAAAGTCAAAGGCTATCTCAATCGCACTTGATGAAAATCCCGAACTTTACAGAGAATATGTTAATGGAGGTGCTAAATAATGTACGCTTATGAAATTCCTGGTATGCGCTTTAGCTTACCTGCAGGTGGTGCTGTAGCGCGTCATAGATTTGTATCTGTATCTAATGAGGCTGCTATTCAGGCAACCGCAGCAGCTGCCGTTGTAGGTGCTTCTATGAATGAAGTAACTGCAGAAGAAGCCGCAGCTGACAAGCGCATTGTAGAAATTGCAGATGGTATCGTAATGGTTGAGGCTGCTGGTGCTATCACATCTGGTGCAGTTGTGTATTCAGATGCTGCTGGTAAAGCTACTGCTACTGAAGGTACCTCTGAACCCGCTGGTATTGCTATAACAGCAGCAACTGGCGCTGGCGATATTATTGCTGTTAAAATTTAAGAATAGGAGATGTAGATAATGCCTAAGATGCAGGACGCTCATATTGATAGAGCGCTGACTAATATATCCGTTGCATATTTGCAGGATGCGTCTGCATTTATTGCAGACAAGGTTTTCCCTATTGTACCTGTTAAGAGACAGTCTGATGTTTTTTATATTTACAATAAGGGCGATTTTATGCGTGATGAAGCGCAGTTACGTGGAGCTGCTACAGAGTCTGCTGGCGGCGATTATGGTGTAGAGGCTTCTACTCCTTACTTCTGCCGTAAGCATGCTTTCCATAAGGACGTTACTCCTGAGGAGCGTGCAAACTATGACGAGCCTCTGGATGCAGATAAGGATGCTACAGATTTCGTATCTCAGAAGATGCTTATCCGTCGCGAGATGGAATGGGCTTCTAAGTTCTTCGCTGCTGGCGTTTGGGGCACTGAGATTACCGGAGACGAGACAACTCGTTGGGATGCAGCTACTTCTAATCCTATTAAGATGATTACAGATGCAGCTGTTCAGATGGCTTCAGAGACTGGCTTTAAGCCCAATACTCTTATATTGTCTCCGTTTGCCTTTACTGCTCTCAAGAACCATGAAGACATTCTTGACCGCATTAAGTATACTCAGAAGGGTATCGTAACAGCTGACTTGCTTGCTACACTGTTCGAAGTTGACAGAGTATTTGTAGCTTGGTCTGTAGTTAACTCTGCAAACAAGGGTGCAGCTGATGCTGTTGACTTCATTATGGGTAAACACGCATTACTTTGCTACTCTGAGCCTCGTCCCGCACTTCGTAAGCCTTCTGCAGGTTATATCTTTGCTTGGTCCGGCCTCGAGGGAAGCGGCGCATACGGTAACCGTATTGTGAGATTGCCGATGGATATGCTCGGCCTCGGCACAGAACGTATCGAAGGTGAAATTGCATTTGATGCTAAGCAGATTTGTAAAGACCTCGGTATATTCTTCAAGGACATCGTTGGTTAATGTTTGTCGTTAGAAGAGCTTTCAAAAACTACGGTGAAGCTTTATTACCCGGCTCTGTTGTAGAGCCGGGCAATATCAAAAACTTTAAGACACGCTTAAGAGAACGCGTTATTATAGAAGTTCCTGAGCAAGACTTCGAAAAGTGGAATAACTACTTTAAGGCGAAGTTCGGCGTGCCTATTGCTTTACCGGAAACAAGTACTGATGGTACTGATGGTACTGATGGTACTGAAGGTACTGATGGTACTGATGGTACTGAAGGTACTGAAGGTACTGATGGTACTGAGGGTACTGAGGGTACTGAAGGTACTGATGGTACTGATGGTAATGAAACTACACCTGTTAAGCCTGTAGTTAAAGTGACAGTTACAGAATAAGGAGGTGCTTGCATGTCCTTTACGTACTCAGGAGACCCTTCAATATCTGAATTAGACGCGTGTAGGTTTATTCTTGGTGATACCAATGAGGCTACACCTATAATGCAGGATGAAGAGATTAAGTACCTCATAGATAAGTATGGTGCTAACGTTAACGTGCGTAATTACCAATTATTTATGAGAGCATCAACGCTGTTCTCGCGTGATATAAAACGTTCACTTGGACCACAATCTGAGGACCCTACATCGCGCTTGGATTTCTTTAAGTCACAAGCAGATTACTATAAGAGCTTGATAGTTGCTTCAGGTATATCTGTTCCTAAGTACGCTTATCCAAAGACTTTTAGAAAAGGCATGCATAGCAATCCACCTTGGCCAATTCCAAGGAGGTAACTATATGTTTGAAAGCATAAAGCCTTGGATAAATGTACCTGTAGTTATCAAGCCTTACAAAGGTCGTTCAGCGACTGGTGATAAATTGTTCGATGAACCATATACTGTACTATGCTATCCTCAAGGCGAAGTAAACATTGTGCGTAACTGGCAAGGCGTTGAAGTTATATCACATAACCACCTTTATATGGATGGAAGTGTGAAAGTAACTAAGCTTGATAACATTGTGTTTGAGGGTGAAGACCTTCCAGTACAAGCAATATCTAATTTCTACAGGGATGGCAAGATAGATATAAGAGTGGTGTATGTCTGATGCGTTTATCGTTTGATATACGGAGAACTGACCTTAATAAGTTTGCAGCTAATTGTGAAGCTATGATAAACCGTGTAGGTAATGGTTCTCGTAAAGCTCTTGTAGAAGCCTGTAACATAATTTCTGAAAACAGTCTAAATCAAGTTCCACGTGAAACAGAGACTTTGGCACACAGTCAATTCTGGGAAGTAACAGGTTCTTACAAAATAGGCTGGGAAGCTGTAATAGGCTACGGTGGTAATGGTGACCCTATCAATCCTAAGACAGGTAAAGCTGCTTCTTCTTATATGCTGAAAGTTCATGAGGACTTGAGCACATATCACTTTATTGGTAAAGCTAAGTTCTTAGAGGACCCTGTTAGAGAGTATACTTTAGAGAGGCATCCGCGTACTGTCATAAAGTATATATCAGAAGCTATAGAAGGTAAGGGATAAACATGGCTGCTTTATTACTTGACATCGTAACGTACTTTACAAACAAACAGCTAATAGCTGGTGACGGTGTAGATGCGTTTCGTGACTTTAAACCTGAGACTCCTGACAATATCATTTCTGTTCATGAGTATGCAGGTGACCCTGTATCTGCCTTTATGGATGAGGTACATAGGTCTGTACAAGTGTTGGTTAGAGATAAAAACGCTAATACAGCACGAGAACGTGCATTAGCCTTATGTAAAGCTCTTGCAGCTGACATGAAGGAAGATGGACGTGTAGATTTTACGGCGGAGCGCTGGGGACAAGTGTATATCCGGCAAGCTCCTTACAAGATTTCACAGGATGAAAGTGATAGAGTACTCTATGGCTTCAACCTTGGAATAACTACTAATATAGAATAGGAGAGGAAAATATGGCTACCAGAATTGGTTGTGACAATCTTGTCTATGCACCTATGACATCTGAGGATACTGCTGATGCAGCTCCTACTTATGGTGACGTTGTTAAAGCACCCGGTGTAATGCATGTAAATATCAATCCTAACAGCTCACAGGAAACATTGTTTGCTGACGATGGTCCTATGGAGACTGCCTCTACCCTTGGTAAGATTGATGTTGAAATTCAGAAGAACGAGCTTACAACTCAGAATAAAGCTGACTTGCTCGGCCACCAGATTGATAGCAACGGTGCTATTGTATATGGTGACTCTGATGTTCCGCCTTGGGTTGCTATTGGTTTCAGAACCTTAAAGTCAAACGGTAAGTACCGTTATTTATGGCTCTACAAGGGTAAGTTCTCTGAACCTGAAGACCAGAATGAAACTAAGGGCGACAGCATTAACTTCCAGTCAGATACTATCTCTGGACAGTTTACAAGACTTAGCAAACCGTTTACTATTAACGGCAAGTCTGTACGTCCTTGGAAGTATGAGATTGACCAGGATAATGAAGGTGTAAAAGAAGCTACTATCAATAGTTGGTTTGATGCACCTGTAATGCCTGCAACAACTGCTTAATAAAAATTTATTTTTAATCGTTATGGAGGTAACCTATGTCTAGCTTAAATGATGCAAGAGCAAAGACTACAAAGATTACACTTAGTGACGGCGTTGAGCGTGAATTGCGTTTCACGCTTAATGCTATGGCTGAAATGGAAGACCGTTATGGTTCTGTAGATGCTGCGTTCGAAGCACTTGATAGTAACAGTATTAAAGCTGTTAGATTTGTGCTTTGGGCAGGTCTCTTACATACCGAAGAAGGTCTTACAGAGATGCAAGTCGGTAATCTTATTGACATTCAGCTTATGAATGAACTCATGTCCACTGTTACGGAGGCAATGCATACAGACTTGCCTGAACAAGGTGAGACAGTCCCAAACGCATAAGCCCCAACAACACTAATGCAGAGGTCAGTTCTAATGTAGATGGTTGGGACTGGCCTTACATTGTTTATGTTGGGCGTGTTTGGTTATGTTATACTGAAAAAGAATTGTGGAATTTAACGCCACGACAATTTAAAGCGCAGATTGATGTGCATGCAGATATACAGGCACAGATGCATGGCTCACAGACTGCGCGACAGCAGAGTAGAAACCCTGCTGGTTTTATTGACCAAATTCCAGGCTGGTAAGAGGAGGAGCTACTATGGCATATCAACCTAAGCATGCTTTAAGCGTTAGTGCACAGTTAAAACTTGATATAAAAGAGTTTGCAGCAAACTTATCTAAAGCCAGCAAGCAGATGATGGACTTTGCCAAAGACTCTGTAAAGCCTCTTAAAGATATGGATAGCAAGCTGCACACAATAGGTCTCGGACTTAGAGACGTAGCGCGTATAGCTTCTGGTATTTTAATATCACAAACGTTCTACAAAGGTGCTCAAGCAATAGGTGACGCTACAAATGCATTGTCAGAATTTAATGAAAAGCTTGACTATGCCCACGTAACGTATACAGCGTTGTTTGGCAGCTCTGATATATCTACGAAGTTCCTTGATACTTTAAAAGAGCAAGCCATTGATACTATGTATTCTTTTGAGGACTTAACGCAAGCCTCTAAGAAACTTCTTGCTTATGGTATAGACTATAAGAACGTTGGATATATAACTGAAGGCTTAGGTAACCTGGCTGCTATGTCGGGCGATACTGCGGCAATGGACCGTATATCTTATGCTTTAGGTCAGATATATGCTAAAGGTACCCTCAAAGCAGAAGAGATGCGTCAGTTGGCAAATGCCTATGTACCCATACAGCAAATACTTAGAGAGTCCTTTAACTTAACAGATGACCAGCTCGGTAACGTCGGTAACCTGCGCATACCTGCTGAACAAGCTATAAACGCCATTGTAGATTATGCCAATACTAAGTTTGCAAGTGTCGGCGACGCTGCGATGCTTACGATAACAGGCTTAAAGAGCCGTATAGTTGATAACTTTAAAGTTACAGGTTCTGAAATAACTAAGCCATTAGTAACCGCTTTTAAATCATTCTTAGCATGGTTTGACGGTCAACTAACTAATGTGAGAAAAGCCTTCAGCTCTGGCGGTTCTGGAGGCATATTTGAATATCTTGTACCTGATGAAGGTACTCGACAGTTAATACGACAGTTCTTAGCCTCTTTAGGTAATATGCTTATGTCTGTAATGAGGCTATTAGCCAGCATGGCACCGATTGTAGGTACTGCATTTAGCGGTTTTATTACTGCATTTAATATTATATCGCCAGGTATAACTTTACTTGTCAACCTGCTTGCAGGTTTAGTAAAGATGGTGGCAAACAGCAAGGTTGCTATGAACATTCTTACGGGTGCCATTATAGCAGGTGCTGCGGCTTGGACTATTTACAAAGCACGCTTACTTTCTGCAGCATTACTTGGCTTACTTACTAAAGGAATATATGCTGTTGCACGTGCTGTAATGGTACTTTCTGCAACTATAGTAAAGAGCCCAATCGTTGGTGTGCTTGGTATAGTTGCTATAGGTTTGATTGCTGTTGCAGGTGCCTCTGAGAAAGCACGAAAAGCTCTATCAGGTTTCTTTGATAAATTCCAAGGTTTAGCTAACGGTTTAAAGTCAGATGACATTCTTCAAGTTAAGGATGGTATGGACAAAACTACAGACTCCTCTAAAGACTTTAACAATGCTCTTGAAGGCTCTGGCGAGACTCTTGATGAATTGAATAAAAAAGCAGCGGCTGCTAAGAAAGGCTTACTATCTTTTGATGAGGTATTTAAGCTTAATGATACAAATGACGAAACATCAACGCCTGAATATGATGGCATGCTTGATGGCCTTGACTTTTCTGGTGATACTCTATTACCAGAGATACCTGACTTCAGTGACTATACAAATAAGTTTACAGATGCCCTATTCGGTGACTTATGGGAGTCTATTAAGCGTATAGCTTCTGGTGCTGCAGGCGGTGCACTTGTTGGAGGTCTTATTGGTTTTGCAATAGGTGGTCTTGTTACCAGAACAATGGCTGGTGCTATGGAAGGTGCTAAGTGGGGCTCAAGAATAGGCACAGCTGTTGGTGGTGGCTTCGCTACATTCTGGGGCGATGCATATAAGCAAATGCAGGATGCTGTAAATAAGATAACCGTTGCAGGTGGCATAGGCGTTCTTGTTGGTGGTCTTGCTGGTATGGTTATTGCAGCATTCGCTACTACAGGTCTAACAGGTAAAGCACGTGTAAATGCCGTTATGATGGGCGGTAAGCTCGGTGCTGCATTAGGCGGCTTGCTTGGTGCAGGTATAGGTGGCTTCTGGTCATTAGCAGAAGACGGCTTTAGCAATAGCCTACAAGGTCTAGTTGCTGGAGGTTCTGCTGGAGCTCTTGTTGGTGGTCTTGTAGGTATGGTGCTTGCAGCCTTTGCAACAACTGGTCTAACAGGTAAGGCACGTCTCAAGGCAGTTATGACAGGAGCTGGCTGGGGTGCTACTATTGGTTCACTTATTGGTGGTGGCTTCGGTGCTTTCTGGGGCAGCGCTTCAGACGAGATGAAGAAAGAGATAGAGGCTATTGCTGTTGGAGCTGCTGGTGGTGCGCTTGCTGGTGGCTTAGCTGGCTTGGTAATTGGTGCCTTCACTACAAAGACCCTTAGTGGTGCATTAACTGGTGCTAAGTGGGGCACAGCAATTGGTGGACTACTTGGCGGTACACTTAAACCGTTCTGGGATAGTGCTACTTCAGAGATGAAGAGCTCAATAGAGTCCCTTCTCGTCGGAGGAGCTACAGGAGCTCTTGTTGGTGGCTTAGTAGGTATGGTGCTCGGTGCATTCGTAACACGCACACTTAGTGGTGCTATGGCGGGTGCTAAATGGGGTGCTTCTATTGGTGCACTAATAGGTGGTCCACTTGGAACAGCTATGGATGATGCTGAGGCTACTCTCACTGATAAAATATCCAATATGTTCTCCTCTATTAAGGCTGCAAGTTATGGTATGTTCATTGGTGGTCTTGTAGGTATGATTGTAGGTGCCGTTGTTGGCGCATTTGCAGGTGGCGTCGGCGCCCTACCGGGTGCAAGACTTGGCGGCACAATAGGTGCCGCCGCGGGCGGTCTTGTAGGATTGCTTGTTCAAAAACTTGCAGAGCTCGATGTAGGCAAAGCAATAGGCGACTGGTTTATTAGCATTGGTGAAAAGATTAAAAATCTTGCAGGCGATATTAAAGAGTGGTTTATCGACGAGGGTAACTGGAAGGGTATCACAATGCTTATTGTTAATCCTGTTGCAGGTGCTGCTAAATTGCTGTACGATAACAATGAAGACTTTCAGAAGTGGGTAGACGACCTGTGGGCTAAAACTAAGGACGGTTTCAATAAGATAAAGAACACAGTCACAGACTGGGCTGTCAGTACAAAAGAGTGGTTTATTGATGACGGCAATTGGAAGGGTATTAGCTTGCTAATTGTTAATCCAGTCGCAGGCGCTGCCAAACTGCTGTACGATAACAATGAAGACTTTCAAGTATGGGTCGATGACTTATGGGCTAGAACTAAAACTGGCTTTGCAAAAGTAGCCAAAGTAGTATCTGACTGGGCCGTTGAAACATACGCTAAAGTTAAGGACTGGACTGTACGTACTCTTGATAAATTAGACACCTGGATAATGGATACTGGCATGCGTATTGCAGACTGGTGCGTTGACACGGCTATCGACTTCGGAAAGTGGGTAGCTAGCACTGCAACTAAATTTGGCAATTGGGTAACTGATACAGCATCTAAAGTAGGCGACTGGGCAGTACGTACGGGTGGTAAGTTATCTAACTGGTGGTCTGATACAAAAGCCGGTTTCTCTGACTGGTATAATAATACTAGTACAAAGGTATCTAATTGGTGCTCAAGGACTTCTAGCAGTATAAGTGACTGGTTTACAAACACCAAGTCAAATGTAAAGAGCTGGTGGAGCAACCTTTGGAATGTAAATAATTGGAGAAGTGGTTGGTCGCATATAAAACAATGGTTTAATGACCTGTTCTCTTCAATAGGAAACTGGTTCAATAGCATAGGCTCAAGCATAAGTTCCTGGTGGGATAACTTATGGAGCGGTAAGTCTGTTAAAGTTAGCAGCAGCTCATCATCTGGCAGTTATTCATTAAAAGGACACGCTACTGGTGGTGTATTCAATAGAGAACACATTGCAAGGTTTGCTGAAGGCAATAAAGCAGAGGCAATCATACCTTTGCAAAATGACTCTGCTATGCAACCGTTTGTAGATGCTGTATCTAACGGCCTACTTTCAAGCTTAATGCCTGCCTTGGCAACATCAGGCGGTGGAGGTAATGATTTACCGCCTATGTATGTAGGTACGCTGATTGCAGATGATAAAGGCCTTAAAGAACTTGAGCGCAAACTTAAGGTTATAAGAGTTAAAGAAGAAAAGAGGGGTAACTAATGGCATTTGTAATAAATGGAGTGGCTGTTAAGAACCCCTCCGCTTTTAAGAAAGAACGATACATGGTCACCACAATGGAGCGTCTTGCTAATGCAAAGATGGTAGGTGACCTTATAGCTAAAAAGCGCAAGTTCTACTTTACCTATGAAGCTATCACTGGCGAGGAGCTTGACAAAATACTTGAAGCTATTTGGGACTCTGATGAGCTATTCTTTACATTATCTTATCCAGAGAATGGCGAACAGAAGACAGCTGATGTCTATGTAGGTTCTATACCTGCTGACTTACATAGAGCTGGAAAAACATCCAACTGGGTTTGGAAAAATGTCACTTTCAATCTAATTGAGCAATAAGGAGGTGCTCACGTGGCTGAATTTAAAACAGCAACAGATGCTGAATATAATGCTCGAACTAGAAACACTGAATTTAAGGTCGAGCTGTACTTATATGGTGATTTACGTGAGCCTCTTATTATTGACCGCGATAACTTCCTAATTGACTGTAGCTTATTAGAAGAAACAAATTCAGAAGAAAAGTCACCGTTTGGCAGTGTTACTGCTAATGAAATTTCTATTCGTTTAATGAATACAGACAGTATATTCAGTCCAACTAATGTTTCGAGTCCATACTATGGCTATATGAAGCATGGCGTGAAACTTAAGGTATTCATACGACCTTCTGCAAGGAACGGTGTAGAGTACAACTGGGACCCGCTCGGCGAATTTTATGTTACTGATTGGGATGCATCTCTAACAAGTATTATTGCAGATATAACCGCAGCAGATAAGCTGTATAAAGTATTTGAGCAACCGGACATTAAAGTCCCTGTTATGCGCGATACTAACTTCGTAACATTCTTTAAGTATATCTTTAATATACTTGGGGTGCCTGTTACAGTCGATGAAAGCCTTATTAGAACTCTTGCTATGATTTACTCTAAAGATACTAATAAAGACCTTCTAACGAAAGTTTCTATAGGAGCTATTGCAAACTGCTTCTGTAACCATAATGGAGACGCCGTCGTACAATCTATCATAGCTAAAAGACCTCTTAGAGCTACACTTACAGATGATGACCAGATTATTGACGCCGGCGCATCACAAAGCTCAGATACAAGCTACACTGGAACAAGTGTTACTTGTAATGCACCTTCTGAAAGCGCCCCTACTGAGTTACTTAATGTACCAGAGTTTGTAGTTCCTGTAGGTACTGTACAGCATAAGCCTATTAGCTTAAGTGAGACACCTATGGTTAGACTTATATATGCGAGTTTAATAGGAACTCGCGACGCGTACGTGGAGAATATAAAAGGTACAAATACTGATATTATAATCACGACCCGTAACGAGTTAAATATGGAGTCTCAGATGCCTCTTAGTGTATTCGGTACATATATTATAAATACTGCCACAACATTTTCTGATGGTAGTCCTACTGATTTGGTTATAGACAATCCTTACGTACAAACTTCTGAATATGCAGAATATTATAAAAGAGTTCTTCAGAAGTATATTAGTAGTGAGACGCCCGTTATAACAGTGCAAGTACGCGGAAACCCGTTGCTCAATCTCGGTGATAAAATTCGAATTGTAAGTGAAAAGTATAAGCTTGACTTTACAGGTATAATACTAAGACAAGAGCTCATTTACAATGGTGCATTGTCTGGAACTATTACGTTACTGAGTGACGCTATATTGGAGGGAGCATAAATGAAGTATACAACTAACATCCTTCCAACCAGAGCAGCTGCTTATACACTTACAAACGCATCCATTGTAGATGGCATGCTTAATATTTCAAGTAATGGCTCTGCACGATATGTCTTCACAAAAGACGTACTTTCCAGACTTACTGAACACTTTAGATTATCTATGTATACTACGACACCTTTGGATAATTATTCTCCAAGCGTATTTGTATATATTACAGCACAGACGTCTGAAGGTTATTACAATTATACCTGTACACCTACAGGTTCTGACATATACTCAGCTGAGATAATGCTTGAAGCTGCTGATTATTTGTACTTTGCAATTACTATAACATCTAAGATACCTGTTACATTCTCTTTGTGGGAATTATGTCCAGAAGCAGCAGATGATAACACGACGACTATTATAGAAGGCGTTGAGCAGTCTCTTCCTAAGTTGCTTGATGACCATAATATGTATCCGTTTACTATCAGTCAAGCTGAGGACACTATAGCCCTTATAACTTGTAACCTGCTTAATGATACTGATTTACAAGGTGGCTTCTTACTTGTATATAACGCGCCACAAGATTGTGTTCTAACTCTTAGATTTAAAGATAATGGTGCGACTGAATTATTCTGTCCTTTGATATACGATTTAAAAGCAGGCCGCGGAAACATTGGTGTGCCACACGCATATCTGAATAGACTTGCGGGTTTGCATAACATAACTGTTACCGCGCAGGTTTCTGTAGGTACTATAGCTGTAGCAACACGTGGCATGTTGTTTACAATAGACGGTGGTTATCTTGCGCAACGCGTTATTGACTTTGGAACAGACATTCGTGACATATCAGTAAGGCAGTTACCGAGCGATACTTCTCCAAGTGAGATATGGGCTATAGGTATAGAAAACAATGAAGCAGTGGTGAGGCGGCGCAGTTACAATGATAACACGACATCATCATACGAACCTATGTTTGCTGTAGGAGAGGCTATAGAAGCCGCGATTGAATTTGATGGTAATTGGGTGCTGCGTCAAGGCGCCACCGTGTATACCCTTGAAACAGAAGAGGTTCCTTATGTATTCACTGTAGATACACTTGGCAACTTATATGTTCAACACGGCGGTGATGAGGCCAGCAGGTTATTGCTGGATACCGGTGTGTCAAAAATCAGTGCCTGTCGCGGATATAAATCACATGTCAGACCAGAAGAAGACCAGGGTCTTGTAGTTGCTTATATCAAGAACTCTACTATCTACTATAGAGCATATAGATATGAAGCTGCAACTGGCGTGTACTTCTGGGACTATGCAAAAGGCTTGCAGGAACTTGGTGAAGCAACCTTTGTAAATGTGCATAGACTTAATGACTACCGTGTAGGTATTGCATCTACAACGCTCACTGGAAATATGTGGGCTATATCTGATAGAACTTATGTTTCTCAGGCTTCTAAGCCTGAATACTATAGTATTGGTACTGTGAGCAGCACCGCTATATGTTCAATGATACCCTCAGTAGACACGTCAGAACTTACTTATGAAGCGTTTGTAGAAGACGCGTCTCACTTTAGTATCGTATTTAATGTACCTGTTCGCAGCGCAGCTGGTGATATATCGAAAGATATAATTCTGTCTGGTGGTGCTACTAATAACGACATACAGGAAATAACCGTTGTAGACAACGTCATAAACATAGTGCTTAAGGAAGATGCACCTGTAAATGTTAGGGCTGTATTTAAGACATTTTCCCTTATGCGCAAAGGTATTGTATATGGCTGGCTATTTGTTAAAGACGTAGCTGTACAATTTATACTACCGTCATTTAAAGCAGAAACATTTGGTTTAACATTGTCAAACATATCATCAACATGCAGGATGGTTCCTATAACAAAGAAGCATGTTGAGACTACTGAGACATTTAATATGTCACTTGATTTACAGCCCGTATGTACATTCTATGCTGTAACTAAGAAAGCTGCTGAAGTATCTGAAACATTTAGTATGATATTGACCAGCGAAGTTTCTTGTACATTGACGCATATAAGCGTTCTACCAACATAAGGAGGTAATTATGAATATTCCTAATATAGGCTCGTGTATGCAACTGCACAACCACTTTAATGTTGTAGTTAAAGACGCACGCACTGGCCAGATAAAACAAAAGGCTAAAGCATACAATGTTGTATTAGATAGGTTCTATACAAATGTATATAGCTCAGAATACAAAAACTTTAACTTTATACAGCTTGGCACTGGTACAGGTCAACCTCGTTCCACCGACACCGCCTTGTTTAACAGAAAATATACCTTGACTGGTACACCGTCTCGTAAAATTATCTCACCATCTACTCTACAGTTTACGCTTGTAGCTACTTCACCTGTAGGTAACACTGGTGACTTCACAGAGGTTGGCTTTGGTAATACGGGTTATCTTATCTCGCATGCACTGTTTACAGACTCTGAAGATAATCCTATAGTTATTACTCAAACAGAAACAGATGTGCTTGAGATAACCGCTATAGCTTTTATTACATTAGAAGTTTCAGATACTTTGTTCAAGTATCCAACGTATCCTGCAAAAGTTATAGATGCACAGTTTGGTACGCCTAACTTTACCAACTCTATAATTCCTACACGTTTAGGTATAGGTCTTGCAACAGCCGTTACTGCAAATGACGATGAGCAGTCAAACAGGTTCTTTAGTATGCATGGTCTATACGCGGCTCTTGGTAATGCCAGTGGCGTAAATCTTGCAAGTACTGCCATTGCTAAAAATACTATAGTTAGGGCGGGTGTTAGCGTCGGTAACCTTGGTTTCTTTAACTACCTCGTTATGGGACTTTCTACCGGCGACTCACTGTATACTGTACCATATCCGTTCTGTTACATAAAGTTTCCTAATGCAGCTGTATTTCCTTTGTACACTATTGAGAAGCTGCCTGTAGGTATCGGCGATGGTACAAGGACAATATTTAACTGTCCGTTAGATATGTTTGTAAAGGACTCTGATGTTGTTAGAGTTAACGGTGTACAGCTGACTAGAGATGTTGATTACACTATTGACCATCACAGCAATCATAGTAATTCTATAAACATCACTCCGGGCTGTATAGCAGTATGTAAATCTGATATGGGTGTACGCGCTGATTTACCCACACGCTATAAAATGTTTGCACCAAGCATTGCTCATAGCTCACCTGAACCTTACTGTGTATTTTCTCATAATGCGCCATTGTATATAGAACTCGATGATGCTGACGAGACTATTGGTACTACTGTCAATTACGTTACTTTGGGTGGTATGCGTCCAATCAGTAGCCAGTACAATCATGCAATGCAAAGAGCTGTGTTCACACTTGAGTATTCAACTGATGGTGTTAACTATAGTCCGGCCACTTCAATGGTTTCTGAAGGTACATTTAGTTCTGTTAAGACACTGGAGTTTCCAAGTGTAACCACTAAGTATTGGAGACTGTCTGTAGATGTTACTAACTGTGAGCTTTATGCTACAGGTGTCGTGACTAAAGATACTCCGATAGTTCAAGTTGTTGGTGGTGCTACCTTTCTTGGCTATAAGGGGACAGGTATTAAATTTGTTACGCCACCTGCTACTGGCGACACTATTGAAATGGATGTAACTATTGACAGACCATATAAGTCTGTAGATTACGTAATTGACTTAGCTGGAAACTTTACTATAACGCATTAAGGAGGTAGGTTACATTGTTACAGTTCAATACTGTTTTACCTATCTCCAGCCAACCCGGTAGTAGACCTGTTAAAAACCTCTATATAGGCAATGAGCCTTCTAACAACATTTATCAGTACTATGCTAACAATACTATTGCTGGTGATAAGCTTGCTAAAGTTGCTTTATCAAACTACAACCTGTCTTGGGAAAATGAGTCACGAAGCATTACAAGCCAACGGGTCAGTAGCTTAGGTATAAAAACTTTCCCACAGGTTGGCGCAATAGGCTTCTATGTAGCTTATAATGATGATAGAAGTTTTATACTGTCACCGATACACCTTGACTCAGGCCGTACAGATAGACCAACTCTTGCTGTTACAGTTAATAGTGACAACATAACGTTTAACATAACGAATGAAACGTCTTATGACTACATGTGCTACAGAATTGTAATGAGACTTGGCTTTTTCGCAATAGAATATGTTACGTATGAGTCAAGTCTTACTGTAGAGCTTCCTGAAGAAAGCGGAACATACGATATATACTGTGTTGGTTATATTGCTGAAGGCTCTGCAGTTAGCTCAGATAGTCTACATCAAGCAGTACCACTAATTGGAACAGGCATAAGTCCTTCTGCAAGTGATAATTACACTGACATTATTGGTGCGTACTTTGATAGCAAAGGCTATCTTATACTGCGTAAGTCAGATGGCACGACTGTTACAAGTGATAATACATTCATCAGTCAGTATGATACTCTTGAGAGTATGTCACGTCTCATTGGTGTATTCCCTGATGAACCAGAACTTACAGAAGAATATGGTGAAGGTGAGACTTTACCTGATATTATTGGAGGTGATATATAATGGCCCATCCATCAGAATGCTACGCTGCATTGTGCAATATACGCACAATTATAGTAGAGCAGCTTAAGTTGCTCGGCTATCCTGTAGATGCTAATGACTGCATACACATGTGCATTACAGACCTTGTAAATCTTTATGCAAGTTATACTGGCCGTACATACAAAGTTGATGACCTTGAGACCTTTATGAACGATACAGTACCGAGTGCTGATTGGCTAAACAAGGTTATAGAATGCAACGGCCATTTCGCTACTTGTATAGAGGTAAATGATGGTGAGTATGATTGGACAATGCTCGATGAAGAGTCAACTCTTAT
>JAEIGA010004272.1_pt1 | contig 22109 bp, 20 predicted proteins | sample 9270691 | NCBI WGS metagenome assembly JAEIGA01 (sample SAMN17057246, study PRJNA624740) | gut metagenome | biome: biome; isolation source: fecal sample | host: Bos grunniens | place: China: Xizang | collected 2019 | reverse complement strand
TTTAGTTTATAGTGGTGTTTATACTGCTGATAAAGGTTCATTTGATGGGTCTACTTGGAGTGGTATTGGTGATAGGGCTGTTAATGATGTTGTTACTTTGGTTATTGAGAATGTTGTTGATTTAACTAATGATAATATTACTAATGTTGCTAATGTGACTTCTGATACTTATGATCCTAATGATACTAATAATGAGGATAATGATACTGTTGATGTTCCTCCTGAAGCTGATTTAGAGATTAGTAAAGTTGCTAATGTAACTGAAGCTCATATTGGTGATGTGGTTGAGTGGACTATTACTGTTGTTAATAATGGTCCTGATGCTGCTGTGAATGTCACTGTTACTGATGTTGTTCCTAGTGAATTAGTTGATGTTACTGTTGTAAGTATTGATAATGGTACATTTGCAAACAATGTTTGGACTATTGATGAAATTGCTAGTGGTAAAACTTTAGTTTTAGTTATTAATACTACTGTTGATGCTTCTAATGTCAATGTTACTAATGTTGTTAATGTGACTTCTGATACCTATGATCCTAACGAAACCAATAACGAGGACAATGACACAGTTGAGATTCCACCTGAAGCAGACTTGCAAGTGACAATTACTAATAATTTCGAGGAGTCTGGTGAGACTTGTCATAATGGTGATACTATTGTTTGGACTATTACTGTTACTAATAATGGTCCGGATGATGCTATTAATTCAGTTCTTGAAGATGTCTTGCCTGATGGTGTTATTTATGTAAGTCATGATAATGCTAATGGTACTTATGATAATGAAAGTGCTATTTGGTCCATTGGTGACTTACCTGTCGGTGAAACCGTAACTTTAACTATTACAACTATAGCAAATACTACTAACGCTACAGTTTACAGAAATGTTTCTGTTTCATCTGATACCTATGACCCAGATTTAAGCAACAATTACGATAACAGTTCTGTTGACATTCCTCCTGAAGCTGACTTGGAAGTGACTATTACTAACAACTTTGAAGAAAACGGAACTTCAGCTCATAAAGGTGACGAAGTGGTTTGGACTATTACTGTAACCAATCACGGACCTGATGACGCTATTAACACAATTCTTAAAGATATCATACCTGACGGATTAGTATACATTTCAGACGATTCTGAAGGTGCTTATGATAATGAAAATGCTGTTTGGACTATTGGAGACTTACCTGTTGGCGAAACAGTTACTTTAACTATTAAAACTTTAGTGAACACTACTAAATCTACTATTAATAGAAATGTTTCTGTTTCATCTGATACCTATGATCCTGATTTAAGTAATAATAAGGATGATAGCTCTTTAAATATCATTGCTGAGGCTGATTTAGAAATTGTCAAATCTGTTTCTAATACCGCTCCTCACAAAGGCGATAAAATCACTTGGACCATCATTGTTACAAACAATGGTGTTGATGATGCTGCTGATGTGGTAGTAACTGATAAATTGCCTTCTGGTGTGGTTTATGTTTCAGATGATTCTAATGGAGGATATGATCCTGAGACTGGAATCTGGACTGTTGGCGACCTTGCAAATGGAGAATCTGCTACTTTAAACATTGTTGCTTTGGTTGATACTACTAATGCAACCATTGTGAACGTGGCAAATATAACTTCTGATACATATGATCCTAATGAATCAAATAATAATTGTAACAATTCAACTACTGTTCCTCCTGAAGCTGATTTAGTGATAACCATTGAACCTAGCACTACTTTGGTAACAGTTGGTGACAAAATTGAATTCACTGTTACTGTGGTCAATCAAGGACCAGATACCGCAGAAAACTCTCGTGCATTTATTAATATTCCGGATGAGTTAAAACTTTTAGGATTTAAACCATCTAATGGAACATATGATCCGAATACTGGAATTTGGACCATTGGAGATTTAGCTCCAGGTGAAAAGGTAACTCTTTTACTTGAAACTAACGCTTTGGTTGGTGGCAAATTTGTAGTTGACGCATACACTGAATGCGATACTTATGAAACTGACCTCACTAACAATAACGATACTGCTGAAGTTGAAGTAAACGAGCCTGAAATGCCTCCTGCTGAGCCTTCTGTTGAACCTCCTAAAGATGTTCCAGTGCCTCCTGCAATGCATGCTACAGGTAACCCAATCGTAATGGTATTATTATCATTACTCGCAATCGTTGGTTTGTCATTAAAAAGGAAAAGTTAAACAAATTTTATGGGAAATTTGATTTTCCCATACTTTTTTATTTTTTACTATAATTTTAAATATAATTTAATTAGATTTCTCTTTTAAAATTTTGAAATAAATTTTTTTAACCTTATTTTCATGAAAGTTATCTTCAAATAAATTAATCATACAATGCTTTTTTTCAAAAATGATTTTGGTCATCTATATTCTATCTTAACTAATTTGTCATTTTGATATTTTTCAAATATTATAAAAGTCATTAATGCAATATATTATATTGATTTGATTAAGATGTGATTAAATGAAAAGTGATAGTGTTAAGAAAGGTATTCAAAGAGCGCCACATAGGTCACTTTTGCGTGCATGTGGTCTTGAAGATGAGGATTTTGAAAAACCATTTATTGGTATAGCAAACAGCTTTACAGACATCGTGCCAGGTCATATTCACTTAAGAGACCTTGTTGAATTTGTAAAGGATGGGATTATTGCCGCTGGCGGTATTCCATTTGAATTCGATACAATGGCAATCTGCGATGGAATAAGCATGAACCATGAGGGGATGAAATACTCTCTGCCTTCAAGGGAAATCATTGCAGCGACAGTAGAAAGCATGACAAAGGGCCATGCATTCGACGGATTGGTATTGATTCCAAGCTGCGACAAGGTAGTTCCCGGAATGATAATGGGTGCTTCAAGGGTAAACGTTCCATCAATTGTAGTCACAGGCGGGCCGATGGCAGCTGGTTCCTATAAAGATAAACCAGCCGATTTGATTACAGTATTTGAAGCAGTCGGAGCATATTCTGCAGGAACAATTACAGAAGATGAGGTCCGCGAACTTGAAAAATGCGCATGTCCTGGAGCCGGAAGCTGTTCAGGATTGTTTACTGCAAATACAATGGCATGCATTACAGAAACCTTAGGATTGTCCCTTCCGACATGCGCAACAACCCATGCGAGAACTAAAGAGAATGATGAAATAGCATATGAATCCGGAAAACAAATAGTTAAGCTTGTTGAAGAGGACATCAAACCTTCTGACATCCTGACCCAGGAAGCTTTCAACAATGCGATTGCAGTTGACATGGCTTTGGGGGGATCATCAAATACAGCTCTGCACATACCTGCTTTGGCAAGTGAAGTTAAAGGTCTCAGCGTCGATTTGGAATTGTTCGATGAAATTTCAAGAAACGTGCCTCATATAGCCTTAATCTCCCCAGCAGGAGAAGACTCAATGATGGATCTGCACTTGGCCGGAGGTATTCAGGCAGTGCTTAAGACATTAGGGGACAAGATTGACACTAACCAGTTAACAGTCACAGGTAAAACAATTGCTGAGAATTTGGAAAATGTTGAAAACAAAAACACTGATGTAATTCATACTTTAGACAATCCGGTTCACGAAGATGGCGGAATTGCAATATTGAAAGGTAACTTGGCTCCAAATGGCAGTGTTGTCAAGAAAGGTGCTGTTGCAGACCACCTTATGCATCTTAAAGGACCTGCAAAGGTATATGACTCAGAAGAAGATGTCACAAAAGCGATATTTGACCATGAAATTGAGGAAGGAGACATCGTTGTCATCAGATATGAAGGGCCTAAAGGCGGTCCTGGAATGCGCGAAATGCTGAATCCGACTTCAGCTCTTGCCGGAATGAACATCAAGGATGTGGGCCTGATAACAGATGGAAGATTCTCCGGCGGAACACGAGGACCTTGCATAGGACATGTATCTCCTGAAGCGATGGAAGACGGTCCGATTGCAGCAATCCAAAATGGTGACATTATCGAGATAGATATTGAAAACAGATTCATAAACGTTGAGCTTTCTGATGAGGAAATCGAAACCAGATTGAAGCAAGTCAAACACCCTGAAAGTGATGTGACCGGGTGGCTGGCAATATATCAAAAATTGGTGCATTCAGCTGATACCGGTGCTATTTTAAGGTAGTGTTATAATGGAAATATTAAAGTACTCTGAAATCGATCTGGCCGAAACCATCAAGCGTTCAGAACAGGATGTCAACAATGTTTTGGGCACAGTCTCAGAGATTTTGGACAACGTTCGCACAAACAAAGACAATGCTATTCGTGAGTATACCGAGAAGTTTGATGGTGTTACAGTAGAAAATCTGAAAGTGTCTGAAGATGAAATCAGAGAAGCTTATGATACACTTGATGTTGAGTTGCTTGCCGCATTGAAGCAGGCTGCGGAAAACATTGAAAAGTTCCACAAAAAGCAGATTCCATCTGAATGGGAAATTGAAGTCAATCCCGGAATCGTTGCAGGTCAGATTGTAAGGCCAATCAATTCTGCTGGATGTTATATCCCTGGAGGGCGTGCAGCTTATCCTTCATCAATTCTTATGACAGTGATACCGGCCAAGATTGCAGGCGTCAAAAAGGTCGTTTGCGTTACACCACCCCAAAAGGACGGCAAGATTCTTGATGCGATTTTGGTTGCCGCCGACATTGCGGGTGCCGATGAGATATATAAGGTCGGAGGAGCACAGGCAATTGCAGGCCTTGCATATGGAACTGAATCAATACCTCGTGTAGAGAAAATTGTTGGTCCGGGCAATATATTTGTTACAGCTGCAAAAAAACTGGTATATGGTCAAGTGGATATCGAATTTCCGGCAGGTCCATCAGAAGTGCTGATTTTAGCTGATGAAACTGCAAATCCTGAATTTTTGGCAACTGACATATTGGCACAGGCAGAGCATGATCCTAATGCATCTTGCTTTTTGGTGACTGACAGTGAAGAATTGGCAATCAAAACAGATGGGTTTGTCAAAGAACTGACTGAAGTGGCTCCAAGACGTGAAATAATTGAAGAATCATTATCTAAAAGTGGAAAAATCATTATCACTGACACATTTGAAGAGGCAATTCATGTTACAAATGAATATGCTCCAGAACATTTAATCATATCTACTGTAGATGATGATGAAACATTGTCACACATCAACAATGCCGGTTCAATATTCTTGGGTGCTTACTCACCGGTTGCTGCAGGTGATTACGGATCCGGAACAAACCACGTTTTGCCTACCGGCGGTGGGGCAAAGATGTATTCAGGGTTATCCACTGAAGCATTCATCAAAAAGCCTACTGTTCAGAGAATCACAAAAGAAGGCCTTAAAGAACTGTCAAAAACTTCAGTTCCAATAGCCGAATATGAAGGATTCTTTGCACATGCAAATTCATTCAAAAAACGTTTGGAATAATAGTTAACCTTTAACTATTATTTTTTTATTTAAAATCAATTCTTTATTTTTACAATAAGACTTTTAAATCACTTTAATTTTATATTTTAACTTTTTACACTCTTTATATGGAATATAATAATAAAATATACTTATTACTCATTGGAAAAAATCATCGTTACAATAATTATAAATAATATATTTAATATATTAATGTATATTAAAGTAACTTAAATATATGTTGAGGTATTATAATGGCTATGAAAACAATTCGTGTAAGTGAAGAAATTCATCGTAAATTATCTCATTTAGGCTTAAAATCTGAAACATATAATGATATAATTACCCGATTAATCGATGCTTATGAAAGCATGTATTTTGATGAATTCACTGATGAAGAAGCAGATTATTATAATGAAAGAATAAGGCGTTTTGAAAATGGGGATTATAAAGGAACTAGAAAAGTTGATTTAAATGCCCTCAAGCAAAAACAAAACTTATGATATTTTTGAAGACAAAAAAGCGATAAGATTCATAGATAATCATCATGATGATGAAAAACTAATCAACAGAATTCATGACAAATATTTAAAATTATCTCAGAATCCCTACAAGGAATCTGAAAAGTCATTCAAAAGTAAAAAGTGTCCCAAATGTAGAAAAACAAGGGTTGGTGGATATAGAATAATATATTTCATCAATGAATCTAGAAAAGAAATTGTGATAATTGATATTGGTTCAAGAGGAAACATCTATAAAAAGTGGGATTAGGATTAATTTACAATTACTTTTATTAAACATTAAAACTAAATTAAAACTATAATGAAAATTTATCATTATTTTTATTTTTACAAACCTCGAGGTGAATAGTTTGCAAGGTTTATTAAACGATTGGAGAAGAACTCACTATGCAAAGGATGCCACTCCTGAAATTGCAGGCAGTGACGTTACAATCATGGGTTGGGTACATGAAATCCGTGATTTGGGCGGTATCATCTTTGTAATCATCAGAGATGTGACAGGTAGGGTTCAAATTACAGCTCCAAGTAAAAAAGTAGAAGCAGAAATATTAGAAGATTTAAGATCATTTAGAAAAGAATCCGTTGTTGCAATTAAAGGTACTGTTCAAGAAGCTCCAAAAGCACCAAATGGTGTTGAAATCATTCCTAAAGAAATCAGAGTATTGAACTTAGCTAACCAGCCTTTGCCAATGGATCCGACTGAAAAGGTTCAGGCAGGAATCGACACAAGATTAGATTCAAGATTTTTGGATATCAGAAAAGAAAACGTTTCAGCAATTTTCAAAATTAAAGGTCAAATGTTCCATACTATCAGAGACTTCTTCTATGATAATGGATTTTACGAAATCAACACTCCTAAACTTGTAGCATCCGCTACTGAAGGAGGAACAGAATTATTCCCGATTACTTACTTTGAAAAAGAAGCATTCCTAGGACAATCCCCTCAATTGTACAAGCAAATGATGATGGGTGCCGGAATGGATAAGGTATTTGAAATCGGCCAGATTTTCAGAGCTGAAGAGCACGACACATTAAGACACTTGAACGAAGCTGTATCCATTGATGCAGAAGCGTCTTTCATGGAAGATGTTGATGTAATGAAAATATTAAACGACATGCTCATTCAAGTATTGAAGGATGTCAACGAAAACTGCACAAAAGAATTGGATGTTTTAGGTCACGAATTGGAAGTTCCTTCAGGAGATTTCCCTGTTGTAACCTATGATGAAGCGGTTGATATTGTAAACTCCCGTGAAGTTGAAATGGAATGGGGTGAAGACTTATCCCGTGAAGCTGAAAAAGCTTTAGGAGACACAATGGGTGGATTTTACTTCTTAACCGAATGGCCAACTGAAATCAAACCGTTCTATGTAATGCCTAAAGAAGGAGACGAAAAGTACTCTCATGCATTCGATTTAATGTACAACAACTTGGAGCTATCTTCCGGTGCTACTCGTGTGCACCAATACGATTTGCTCGTAAAACAAATTGAAGAAAGAGGATTAAACCCTGCTGGATTTGGAAGCTATCTTAAAGCGTTTGAATACGGTATGCCTCCTCACGCAGGTTGGGGTCTTGGTGCTGACAGGTTGACTATGGTGCTTACAGGCGCTGAAAACATCCGTGAATGTGTACTCTTCCCAAGGGACAGACACAGACTAACCCCTTAAATTTTCTTTTTTTTTTTTAAGATAATATGGAAAAATATGAAATAGCTGTTATTGGAGCGGGGCCTGCAGGAATCATGGCGGCAATTGCAGCCAGCCAAAATTCCTCAAGTGTAATATTGCTTGAAAAGAATTCCGCCCCGGGACGTAAACTACTGATGACAGGCGGTGGAAGATGCAATATCACCAACCAAAAACCGATAAAGAAGCTATTGAATATTTATCCTCAAAAAAACTTTTTAAAACACTCTTTTTACACATTGACAAATGAAAAGCTGCTTTCATTTTTTGAAAACAAAGGATTGTATTTCATCGAAGAGGAGGACAACAGGATTTTTCCGCAAACCGAAAAATCAGGTGATGTTTTAAAAATTCTTGTTGATTATCTGGAAAATGTTGATGTAAGATATGACTTTGAAGTTAAATCTATTGTAGACAATTTCATCATCAATGATGAGATTATGGTAGATAAAGTTATAGTTGCAACTGGCGGTGCGACTTATCCGCAAACCGGGTGTGACATTAAAAATTATTCCCTTACTTCACATCCCTTAACCGATATAAAATATGGGTTGGTGCCGTTGATTAGTGAAAAGGACTTGTCAGACATTGCGGGAATCACATTATATGATGTCATTGTAAGCTATAAGAAATCAAAAGTCAAAGGAAATGTTTTGTTTTCACATGTTGGCTTAACCGGTCCTGGAATCATTAATCTAAGCAATATCATATCTGAAAGTATAAGTTATAGCCTTTTGGAAGAGGAACCAAGTGCCGATTTTGAAATAGCTATTAATCTTTGCCCTGATTTCACACGTGAAGGTTTGCAGAATAAGTTTACAATAGATTTTCAGTCAAAAGGCAAAACCATGATTAAAAATTATTTGAAATTATTCTTAACCAATAGGTTCATCGATTTCTTTTTGGATGAAATAGGCATTGATGGTGAAATCCAACTGTCAAGAATCGACAAGAAAAGCAAAAACAGATTGATTGAGAATTTGAAAAGCTTTACTTTTGAAATCACCGGTTTCAATAGGGATTTGGCAAAGGTTACCATAGGAGGCGTTGACTTGGATTACGTTAATCCGAAAACTATGGAGTCAACATTAACGCCTAACCTTTATTTTGCAGGTGAAATTCTTGATTTGCATGGACCTACCGGCGGATACAATTTGAAAATTGCATTTTCAACCGGTTACTTGGCTGGCATTTCCGCCAGTGAAAAATAGATTTTGCATTTTTTTTAAAAATATAACAAAATATTTAACTTATATATTTACCAATAGTTATAATATGACAGACAAAATGTTCATGGGTGCATCAACTAAGCAAGGTTTGGATATTGCAAACAAAAGTAGAGAAATTATCCGTGGCCTTATTGGAGATGATGTCAAAGACTTAAATCCTGCTGAAAGAGACATCGTTGAGAGGATAGTTCACTCAACAGCAGATCCGGAGTATGCAAAATTGGTGAAAATCAGTCCTGATTTTGTGGATGTAGCTATGGAATCCCTAAGAAATAAGGAGACTATTTTAACCGATATTAATATGGTTAAATATGGTATCACCAGATATGAGGGGGATGTTGAGTGTTATATCAGAAATGAAGAGGTAATAAGGATTGCAAAAGAAAATCAAATTACAAGGGCGGCAGCCGCTATGCGCTATGCTGCCAGCAATGACTTTGAAGGCATTGTAGTTTCTGGTAATGCTCCAACAGCTGTTTTTGAAGCTATGGATTTATATGAAAAAGGCGAAATGAATCTTAAAGCTATTGTCGGCGTTCCTGTTGGGTTTGTAGGGGCAGCTGATTCAAAGGAAGCTCTGCATAATTCAAATATCCCAAATATTATTGTTGAAGGTCCAAAAGGCGGAACACCAATTGCCGTAGCTTGCGTTAATTCGTTAATCCAACATTTATAGTGTGATAACATGTATTCTGAAGAATTATTCAATGAATCTAAAAATTATTTACCTGGCGGTGTTAATTCCCCAGTGCGTGCTTTCAAGCCTTATCCATTTTTTGTTAAAAGCGCTGGCGGTTCTAAAATCACTGATGTGGATGGCAAAACTTACATTGACCATTGTTTAGCTTATGGTCCTTTGATATTGGGTCATGCAGACCCTAAGGTTGTGAGGGAAGTTTCCAATCAGCTAACTATTGGAAGTGCATATGGAGCCCCAACAGAAAATGAGATAATCCTTGCAAAAGAAGTGGTTTCAAGGATTCCATCTGCAGAAATGGTAAGGTTTTGCAATAGTGGAACCGAAGCGACAATGAGTGCAATCAGACTTGCAAGAGGTTTTACAGGAAGAGACAAAATAGTTAAATTTGAAGGAGCCTATCATGGAGCTCATGATTATGTATTGGTCAAAGGCGGATCTGGCGCTGCAACTTTGCCTGACTCTCCAGGTATTCCAGCTGACACTACAAAAAATACTTTGTCCGTTCCATTTAATGATGAAGAAGCATTGACAGAGTTAATTGAAAAGGAAGGAGAAAACATTGCCTGCATAATCATGGAAGTAGTCATGGGTAATGTTGGTTGTATTGAGCCAAAACCAGGATTTTTGGAATTCATTAGGAAAATAACTGAAGAAAACGATATCATTCTAATTTTTGACGAGGTCATCACAGGTTTTAGAGCTTCCAAAGGTGGAGCTCAGGAATATTATGGAGTCACTCCTGATTTGACAACACTTGGTAAGATTGTAGGTGGAGGACTTCCGATGGGAGCATTCTGCGGTAAAAAAGAGATAATGGAATTGATTGCTCCAAACGGTCCGGTTTATCAGGCAGGTACCTTTTCAGGAAATCCAATATCAGTTCAGGCGGGTATCTCTACCCTGACCCAATTGGATGATGCATTCTATAAGGAATTGGCAAGAAAAGGCGATTTCTTAAGAAACAGCGTCAAGTCCATAATTGAGGATGAGGAATATAACATTCAACCTGTGGGTTTGGCTTCAATGTTTCAAATTTATTTCAATCCTGCACCAGTCTATAATTATGCTGATGCACAGGAATCCGATAAAAAGAAATTCTTAAGATACTTTAAGACTTTATTGAAAGAGGGCGTATTTATCCCGCCGTCCCAATTTGAGTGTAATTTTATTTCAAATGCCCACAGCATGGAAGATATACAAAAGACAGTTGACGCTATTGAATTAGGTCTTGAAGCGGCATTCAAGAAAAGAAGAAGGTAGTAATATGGTAGATTGGAAAGAAGTTGCATCATATGTTGTTATTTTAGTCATTGTATTGATTGCAGCTCAGCACTTGAATGTAGTTGTTTCAGGAAGTATGGAACCTGCATTCTACAGGGGCGATATTGTCATGGTTCAAAAGGCAGATTTCCTTGGAATCCATGAGTTTGATCCTAACGATGTTCAAGTGGGTGATGTAGTCGTTTATGATGCAAAATGGTTTGACCAACCGGTAATCCATAGAATTATTGACATTGATGATATTAATGGAACTACAATGTATAAGATTAAAGGGGACAATAATAATGCTCCCGACCCGTATTATGTTACTTCAAGTCAAATTAAGGAAAAGGTAGTGACATGGGGTGATAATTTGGTAGTTATTCCAAAAATTGGTTATCTTTCCCTTTGGTTAAGAGGATTATGATTATTTAAGGTGAGTTAATGTATTTTGAAATTGAAAAACAAGCTATAGATGCCATTAATAAGGCATTGGATCAATATGATGAAGAGATTGACAGGAATTTTAAGCTGGAATTTCCACCTAATCCGGAATTAGGGGACTTAGCCAGTACAATTGCATTTGCACTTACTAAAAAGCTTAAGACTTCACCACCTGAAGTTGCAAAGGATTTGGTTGAAAAGATTGAAGTTCCTGAAATTTTTTCAAAAGTTCAAAACTTCGGTCCATATGTGAATTTCTTCATTGATTATGAAAAGTTTTCTAAATTGCTATTGGAAAAAGTAGATGAAAATTACGGTCAGCTTCCAGAATACGATGAAAAAATCGTTTTGGAACACACTTCAGCAAATCCTAATGGACCATTGCACATTGGCCACATTAGAAACTCCATTTTCGGAGATTCACTTGCAAGACTTTTGAAATTGGCTGGAAGAGATGTCATAACCCAATATTATGTTAACGATATGGGAAGACAGATAGCTATTATAGTCTGCGGAATCACTGAATGCGGCCTTAAGATTGAAGACTATGAAGGCGACAAGATTGACCACAAGATAGGCAAGCTATATTATGATGCAAACAAGGCCGTTGAAGAGGACGAAGCATTGAATGCTAAAGTTGATGAATTGATTCAAAAATATGAGGAAGGCTCCGATGAAGAATTGAACAAGGTCTTTGAAGATGTTGTTTCAAAATGTATTTCCGGAATGAAGGAATCCCTTTCAAGAATGAACATCACCCATGATGACTTCGTATGGGAAGGTCAGTTTGTGAGAAACGGCGATGTCGATGAGCTTGTAAATTATATTAAAAGGGAAGGATTCACACGTGAAGACGAAGTTTTATTCATCGATTTGACAGATTTTAACATTGATAAAGAATTTGTTTTAAGACGTTCTAATGGAACATCCCTCTATTCTACTCGTGATTTGGCATATCATAAATATAAGGCTACTTTAGGCGATACTGTTCTTGATATTTTAGGTTCAGATCATAAATTGGCCGCCAAACAGATTAAAGTTATTTTTGAAGAAATATTTATGCAAAAAGCTCCTGAAGTAATATTCTATGAATTCATTACACTTCCGGAAGGTTCAATGTCAACCAGAAGAGGAAAATTCGTATCTGTTGATGAATTGATTGATGAAGCTGTTTCAAGGGCACATGATGAAATCAAATCAAGAAACCCTGAACTGACTGAAGATGAAATTGCGCCGATGGCAGAAGAGATTGGTGTTGGAGCTATCAGGTTCTTCATTGCTAAGCTATCTCCTGAAAAGCACTTGACATTTAAATGGGATGAGGCATTAAGCTTTGAGAGAGGTTGTGCTTCCATTCAATATGCTCATGCAAGAGCATGCAAATTGCTTAAAAAATCAGGCAAAGACATTAGCTCTTTAGAAATTTCCGATGATTGGGTTCCAGATGAAGCGGAACAGGATTTAATAAGGCAAATTGCTAAATTCCCACAAGTTGTTGAGGATTGTGCTAACAAACAAAGGGTTCACAATATTACCCAATACTCACAGGATTTAGCCAGTTCATTTAACAAGTTCTACAAATCAGAACAAGTTATCGGATCTGATTTTGAAGACACTAGACTTATTTTAGTTGATAGGGCTAAAATAACAATAAAAAATGCTTTAGATATTTTAGGTGTCTCAGCACCTGAAAAAATGTAGATGAGTAATTTAACTCATCTTTAATTTTCTTTTTTTAATTTTAAAATTAATCAACGTAGTGTATATAGTCTTCTTTTCTTGGAAGCGGTTCTGGTGCTTCCATGTCGGGATAGCCTAAAACAACATGGCCAATTCCTTCGTAGGTTTCAGGAATTCCCCATTCTTTTAGAAGCTCTTTTCCTTTTTCTGATGAAAATTCGTCACGGGCTCTGTGAATCCAGCATGAGCCAACGCCAACAGCATGAGCTGCATTAACCAAAACTGAAAGCACGCTGCATCCGTCTTCTACATATGTTGGAATTTCGCTATCCGCCAAAACGATTAGGAGTGTTTTGCATCCGTAAAAAGGATCAAGGTCATCTGGAACTGGAACTGGGAAAAAGCTTCTGTTCCATGCAGATAGCTCCTTAATGGTTTCCGGGTTTTGAATTACAACAATTTTTGGAGATTGCAGTCCTCTTCCGGTTGGAGCATAAGTTCCTGCCTCTAAAATTGTTTTCAAATCTTCATCAGAAATCTGTTCGTCTTTGAATTTGCGTATACTTCTTCTTGTCTTAATGTCGTTTATTGTCTGGTTCATATTAATTCCTCTGAAATTTTTTTTAGTGTGCTTATAAATTTCTTATAATCCTTTTCACCAATTATTTCAATAATCTTTTCGTCCCACTTTTCGTCATAATCCATAACTTTCAATACAGTCTTCTTGCCTTTATCAGTCAATTTGATAATCTTTGTTCTTTTATATGGTATCCTTTCAATAAATCCTTTTCCTTCAAGTTTCTTTAGGTTTCTTGTTATTGTGCTTTCATTCAAGTGAAAATTTTGTGCAAGCTGTTCTTGAATGATTCCTTCATTGTGGTATATATTGATTAATAGAGGGTAAAGGCCAAAGCTCAGATTTTCATCTTTGACTTTCTCGTTCAGGTATTTTGCATGTTCCCTGTAAAGTATGGAAATAAGTGGAACTGTAGGCACATCCTCATCAAACATTATCCCTACCTCTGATTAGTTTATTGATGTACAGTTCAATGCATGCATAACATATGAGGGAGCCGATTCCACCTCCCAAAAGCATTCCGCAGTATATTCCAAACTCGCCCATGTTGAATGTGAATCCCAGGAGGTATGCGAATATCAGCACCAATATGAATTCCCTGAATGTAGTTAGAATAAATGATATTGTTCCTTTACCGACGCCCTGGAAAACGTTACCGGCACTAGCTCCAAATGGGACGTACAATATGAATAGGCACATCAACTGAAGGAAGCTGGCAATCATTGGAGCCAATTGTGCGCTGTTTTCTGAATAGGAAAATATGAACACGATTTGATTTGCGAATACATTCAAGAGTATGCATACGATTATTGAAGCTATTAACGCTACTTTAACCGCATATCTCGCTGTGACTCTCAGGTTCTCATATTTTTTTGCTCCATAAGCCACTCCTGCAACGGATATTGCTGCAGTTCCAACTCCAATAGCTGGAAGCATTCCGATATTTATTATTCTCCAGCCTGCGGTATAGACAGCTACTGCCACCGGTCCGGATACGATTGTAAGCATGTAATTTATAAATATTGTCAAAACGGATAATACTAACTGCTCCAGGCTTGCCGGGATACCGACAACCAAAATGTCTTTATACATTTTAAGGTCATTATGGAAATCTTTGCGATTGTATGAAAGGTATGTGTCCTTTTTGATAAATATCCAGTAGAACATAAGCATGAGGCTTATGAAAGGCCCTAAAGCTGTTGCCCATGCCGCTCCTTTTATTCCCATATTCAATACGTAGATAAAAATAGGATCCAGAATCATGTTGATTATGGCGGCCAAAGCTATTGGCACTGTTGCTCTTTTGATGTCCCCTTCCGCTCTGAATGCACCTCCAACAATCGGAGGCATCAATATTGCAAATGTCCAAATGAATATTATGAATCCATAGTCCATTGCATAGTCCAGAACGCTGCTTGCCCCCATCATCACAAGCAAGGGCTTCATGAATGTCAAAAATATTATTGAAACGACAATTGAGAAAATTATGCTTAGGATTAGGTTATGTATTGCCGCATTGTTTGCTGAAGATTTGTCTTCAGCTCCGATATATCTTGATATTAAGGAGTTACCGCCAGCTCCCAGCCCGTTTCCGAATCCGACCAGTATCATGAATAAGGGTGTAATGTATCCCAATGCGGCTAATGGTTCTGCACCGAGTCCTGATACCCAAATACTGTCGATGATGTTGTTTATGAATATTAGAAACATGCTGGCTATAATGGGCAGTGATAATTTGTTTATAGCTTTTTTAGGGTCGCCGGTTATCATTTCCACGTTTTCATTTTTTTCCATAATGTACCTCTCTTGCATATGCAACTATACTCTTGTATATGCAAGTGTTAGTATTTAAAGATTTTGAAATAATGAAAAAATTTTAAAAATTAAATATTTAATTTTATTAAAACATTTTAAATATTATTTAAAAGTATATAATAACTAAGGAGAAGTTATCATGAAAGTTTTAGTTGTTGGAACTGGTGCTCGTGAACATGCTATTGCTGATGCACTTAAGGATGATGTTGAATTATACTGTTACATGAGTAAAATAAATCCTGGAATGTCTAAAATTGCTGAATTCAAGCAAGGAAATGAAGGGGAAGTTGAAAAAGTAGCAGAATATGCTGTAGAAAATGAAATTGACATTGCTTTTATTGGTCCTGAAGCTCCTCTTGGAAAAGGAATTGTGGATGAGCTTCAAAAAAATGGAATCAGCTGTGTCGGACCAACTCAAAGTGCAGCAAGAATTGAAACTGATAAGTCATTTATGAGAAAACTCTTTGAAGATTATGAAATCGAAGGGTCACTCGTTTACAAGGTATTTGACAACTCCGATGATGTTTCAAAATTCCTAGACGAATTTGACCGTGATGTTGTTGTAAAGCCTGTCGGTTTAACAGGAGGTAAGGGAGTTAAAATTGTAGGTGACCACTTAAAAGACAATGAAGAGGCAAAAGAGTACTCATGCGAAGTAATTGATAATGAAATGGGTGGATTTGCTCAAGTAATCATTGAAGAAAGATTGATAGGCGAAGAATTTACTATCCAAGCATTTTGTGACGGCGAACACTTAGCTCCAATGCCTGCAGCACAAGACCATCCTCATGCATTTGAGGGAGATGTTGGCGCAATCACAGGGGGTATGGGATCATACTCTGATGTTGGAGGCCTATTGCCATTCTTAACCCAGGAAGATTATGATAAGGCAGTTGAAATCATGCAAGCTACTTTAAAGGCTATTGCAAAAGAGGCTGAACCTTACAAAGGTATTCTATATGGCCAATTCATGTTGACTGCTGATGGACCAAGACTCATAGAATACAATGCAAGATTCGGAGATCCGGAAGCAATGAATGTCTTGCCTTTGCTTAAAACTCCATTGGTTGATATCTGTCAAGCTATTGTTGACGGCAACTTGGATAAGGCGGAATTTGAAGACAAGGCCAGCGTATGCAAATACATAGTGCCTGACGGATATCCTGAAACTGAACATGCCGGTGAATTGATTGAAGTTGATGAGGAAGCTATTGAAGAGCTAGGTGCTAAGGTATTTTATGCAGCCGTAAGTCAAGAGGATGATGGAATTCACTTGTCCGGTTCAAGGGCATTAGGCATTGTAGCTAGTGGGGAATCCATCGAAGAAGCTGAAAAGATAGCTGAAAAGGCATGCGAGTTCGTAAAAGGTAATGTTTACCACAGAAGAGATGTGGGCACAACCGAACTTGTAAACAAACGTATTGAACATATGAAAGAAATTTTAAACTAAATTTCTTTTTTTTTTATTCGAAGCATTATTCGGATTAAATATATTTTAATAATTGCATTCTTTTGTTAATGTATTATTATGCTATCCCAGATGTTTTCTTGAGGCAATGCCTTGCCATGATGAAAGACATTATATTATCATATGGGTTTTAACAATCATTGTAAATCTCTTAGACTTCCATCTATCAAGCAATTTCATATATCAATTCTTGCTTGTTCCAGTAGTCTCCACAATTCGTGATATTAAATTTAAAATGAAATTATAGAAAAATTTAATATATATAAATAAAAAATATTTATTTTTCTATTATTATAAAGGGGATTTTATGGGTAGTCTATTATCTATTAGTGATATTAAGGATGATGTTAAATTCATTCTGGAGTTGGCAAGTAAAATTAAAGCAGGTGAAATGGAGGAAAAACCTCTCGAAGGCAAGACATTAGCGATGATTTTTGAAAAGTCATCAACAAGAACCAGACTTTCTTTTGATGTTGGAATGCATCAGTTAGGTGGAAGGGCGATTTTTTTATCTTCTAATGATTTGCAGATGGGTAGAGGGGAACCAATTTCAGATACTGCAAAGGTTTTGAGCCGTTTCGTTGATGGAATAATGATTCGTGCTAAGAAACATTCAGATGTTGAAGAACTATCCAAATATTCTGATGTCCCTGTCATTAGTGGATTAACTGATTTTGAACATCCTTGTCAATCATTAGCCGACATGTTGACTATCAAAGAACATTTAGGTGACTGGGAAGGCAAAAAAATCTGCTTTGTCGGTGATGGAAACAATGTTTGCAATTCCCTTTTATTAATCGCTCCACTTTTAGGAATGGATATCTCTGTAGCTTGCCCTAAGGGTTATGAACCTGCGGAAGAAATATTAAAGACCGCAAAAGAATATGCACAGGAAAACAAGACAGAAATTACTGTAACTGATGATATTGGCGTTGCTCTTGAAAATGTCGATGTCGTATACACTGATGTTTGGGTAAGTATGGGTGACGAGGCTGAATCAGCTCAAAGAAAAATAGATTTTGCACCATTTCAGGTTAATGCTGATTTAATGGCTTTAGCTAATGATGGAGCAATATTTATGCACTGTTTGCCTGCAATTAGGGGCCAAGAAGTAACTGCAGATGTTATTGATGGACCTCAATCTGTTATTTATGATGAAGCGGAAAACAGAATGCATGCCCAAAAAGCTGTTTTGTATTATTACATGAAAGATTAGAGTTTTAAAACACTAAATAATTTTTTTAAAATGATCCTATTATTGCAAATATGATGAAAATTGCAATTAAACACAAGCAGCAACTAATCCAATCTGAATTATTGTTAGTAGTACTACTTGTTGTAGTGCTGCTTTGCTGATAATTATTCTGATCAGTTTTAGGTTTTTCAATCACTTCTGGCTTTTTAACTTCTTCTTTTAGTCTTTTACCGCAGTTTTTACAAAACACGGCTTCTTCTGGATTTTTTTCACCGCAATATCTACAATACATTTAAAATCCACCTTATGATTATTTTTAAAAATATTATTAAACCAATTCCGCCGATAAATCCTGTAACAAATCTCAAGTTGTTTGTGCTTTCTCTTGGGCCGAAATATTGTGTCAAACCGTCAATGGCCACAGGTATCATCAGAACCATGGAGATTAATAGCATATTAAGGTCATAGCTATGTGTATAGAAGTTATTCAGAATCAAATATGTTGCTAAACCAGTATAAAATCCAGTACATCTTGCACAAACTGGAAATTGATGGTCTTTAATGAAGAAGCTTCTCTCCGGTTTTCTGTGGCATATATATTTTGATAGTTCCATGTTATCAACACAAGTTAAGTACACTAATATTATTTCAATAATTATATATATTTTTGCATACATAAGTAAATGTATAATAAATATAAAGGTTTTGAAAATGAGAGGCGGAGAAGCGATAATTGAATCCCTCAAGAATATGGGGGTAAAGACAATATTTGGTTATCCTGGCGGACAAACCATACCATTCTACGACATGTTATATGATTCAGACATGGATCATATATTGGTTAGACACGAACAGTGCGCAGCTCATGCAGCTGACGGATATGCAAGGGCATCTGGTCGTGTGGGTGTGTGTTTGGCAACTTCAGGTCCAGGTGCAACTAATCTTGTAACCGGTATTGCTACTGCATACATGGATTCTTCTCCAATTATAGCTATTACTGGACAAGTTCCAACTCATTTAATTGGTAATGATGCATTCCAAGAAGCGGATATTATTGGGATAACTATGCCTATTGTTAAACATAGCTATCAGCCAAAAGACCCTGATTTAATACCTTCAATGATTAAATCAAGTTTTGAAATTGCTTCAAGTGGAAGGCCAGGTCCAATTGTAATAGATGTTCCAAAGGAAGTTCAGGAAGGGGAACTTACTAAATTTGACGATTCTTTAATCGAAACACCTGGATATAATCCAACTACTAAAGGTAACATCAGGCAAATCAAAAAAGCTTGTAATTTAATAAAAGAAGCTAAAAGGCCTATTATATTAGCTGGTGCAGGTGTTATTATCTCTAATGCATGTTGTGAGCTAAATAAACTTGCGCATACTATCAAGGCTCCTGTAATGACTTCACTTTTAGGTAAGGGAGCGATTGATGAAACCGATGAATTGGCATTAGGCATGCTTGGTATGCATGGAAGAAAAGTTTCAAACGATTCAGTTAATGAAGCTGACTTATTAATAGCTATTGGTGTAAGATTTTCAGACAGAACTACTGGGAGATTAGACAGTTTTGTGCCTGATACAAAAGTTATTCATATTGATATTGACCCCGCTGAAATTGGTAAAAATGTACCTGTTGACTTGCCAATCGTAGGGGATGCAAAAAATGTTTTGGAATCATTAAATAAAACTTTGGAAGGTCATAAAACTTCAAATGATGTTAATGAATGGGTTGAAATGATCAAGCAAAGAAAACAGGATTTGATTCCAAGAGTAACTTATGACGACGTGCCACTTAAACCGCAAACTGTCATTAAAGAGATTTCAGAAGTTTTAACTCCTGAATCCATATTAACAACTGATGTTGGTCAAAACCAGATGTGGGCGGCACATTTCTATGATACTCAAAAGCCACGCAAGTTCATTTCATCTGGAGGGCTTGGAACCATGGGATTCGGATTCCCTTCAGCTATTGGTGCAAAAGTGGCTTGCCCGGATGACCCTGTTGTATCCGTAAACGGTGACGGCGGATTTTTAATGGTATGCCAAGAGTTAGCTACAGTTCGCGAGTATGATATACCGGTTATTGCAATAGTCCTGGAAAATAGAACTTTGGGAATGGTATATCAATGGCAAAGCTTGCTATATAATAACAGGCATTCTCAGACTTTACTTGGAAACAGTCCGGACTTTGTTAAATTAGCTGAAAGCTTTGGTGTAAATGCAGTTAGGATTACAAAACCTGGTGAAACTAAAGAAGCTTTAAGCAAAGCAATTAAGGATAATGATCCAATTTTATTGAATGTTGTAATTGACTCTGAAGAAGCTCTACCTATGCTTCCTCCTGGAGCCGGAATTAATGAGATGATTGGTGAGTATAAGCTTGAAAAGGATGTGATTTAAATGGATAAAGAATACCATGTTATTTCCACATTAGTTGAAGACAAACCGGGTGTTTTACAAAAGGTAGCCGGATTGTTTAATAGGAGAGGATTCAATATTGACAGTATTACTGTTGGAAACTCAGAAGTTGAGGGCCTATCTCGTATGGTTATCTCAGTACATGCAGATAAGAAAGGTTTAGAGCAAGTTATAAAGCAACTAAATAAATTAGTTGATGTTATCAAGATTAAAGATATTACTAAAACTGCTGTCAAAAGGGAATTGTGCCTTGTTAAGGTCAATGTCCCTAATGAAAAGGCAAGAGCTGAAATAATGCAATATACTAATATTTTCAGAGCAAAGGTTCTAGATGTTACAGAAGAGACATTAGTAATCGAGCTTACAGGAGATAAGAAAAAAATTAATGCATTTATATCTTTAGTAGAAAATTATGGAATTAAAAGAATAGCCCGCACTGGTCTTACAGCAATGGCGAGGGGTGTATAAAATGACTATATTAGAAAATGTTTTGGAAGACAACAAGAAATTTGTAGAAAACTTTGAAGGCGAAGAGATGTCTCACCATGCACAAAAAAAGTTAGCTATCCTAACCTGTATGGATTGTAGATTAATCGACTTCTTTGAACCTGCTTTAGGTCTTGAAAGAGGGGATGCAAAAATTGTCAGAAATGCAGGAAACTCTATTGTCGGAGAGGATGCAATCAGATCAATTGGTGCAGCTCTTTACAATTTGGGATGTGAAGAAGTTTTGGTTGTAGGTCACACTGAATGTGGTATGGCCGGTGCAGATGCTGAAGCTTTAAAAGAAAAAATGATAGCTCGAGGTATTGCAGAAGAAGACATTGCTAAATATGATTTGGCTGAATGGATTGGTGGATTTGAAGATGAAGAAGAGAACGTTAAAAACGTTGTTGAAAAAATCAAAAATCACCCATTAATCCCAGACGTGCCGGTACACGGTCTTATAATTGACATTGTAACTGGTGAATTGAAAGTTTTAGTAGATGGTTACTAATCATCTATTATCTTATTTTTTTTAAAAAGTTACTTTTATTAATATGGAAGTAATAATAATATATTGATATTTTAAATATCTAATTTAATTTTATTAATTAATTAAAAAATCAAAGAGATGATTTTAAATGAAAATGTATTACGATGCAGATGTAAATACAGATGCTCTTGAAGGAAAAACCATTGCTGTAATCGGTTATGGTTCCCAAGGTAGAGCACAATCTAGAAATATGGCTGATAGTGGAGCTAATGTTATTGTAGGTTTAAGAGAAAATGGTAGTTCTTGGAACTTAGCAAAAGAAGACGGTATGACTGTAAAAAGTATTGAAGATGCTTCAAAAGAAGCTGACATTATTCACATTTTGCTTCCAGATGAAATCCAAGAAAAAGTTTACAACGAACAAATCGCACAATATGTTGAAGCTGGAAACACTATTTCATTCTCTCACGGTTACAACATACACTTTGGATTAATCAAACCTGATGAAGATGTAAACATTGTAATGTTCGCACCAAAAGGACCAGGATCCATGGTAAGAAGAACCTATGAAGAAGGATTCGGTATTCCTGGTTTAGTTGCGGTCCAACAAGATGCAACCGGTGACGCATTGCAACTTGCATTAGGCATGGCAAAAGCTTGTGGATTAACTAAAGCTGGTGTTTTAGAAACCACTTTCCAAGAAGAAACTGAAACTGATTTATTCGGTGAACAAACCGTTTTATG
>JAEIGA010004271.1_pt1 | contig 22111 bp, 22 predicted proteins | sample 9270691 | NCBI WGS metagenome assembly JAEIGA01 (sample SAMN17057246, study PRJNA624740) | gut metagenome | biome: biome; isolation source: fecal sample | host: Bos grunniens | place: China: Xizang | collected 2019 | reverse complement strand
TTTGTCATTCCGCCTTCCAGGGACATGTGGTCGCCGTGATAGACCGGCATGACATACCACGCACCGGTAACGTACTGTTCGGACGGATACTCCGCCACGGGGGCGCCGATGGGGGCTCCGGCGGAGACCGTGTTGACGAGACCGTCATTCTCCTGCCAGGACTCATCCAGGACAAAACCGCCCTCCGTCACACCGGTATATGCTCCCATCAGAGCGGAAGTGCGGCGGAACATGCCCTCCATCTTGAAACGGACGGGACGCTGGGTGCCGTCCTCGGCCTTTCTTGTGGCGCTGCAGGGAACGGCAAAATAGTAGGTGTTGGGCAGGGTGGAGATCCTGCTGTTCAGTTCCTGCGCGTTGTCGATGTGCATGTCGAAATCCGCATAGTCATAGTCGACTCTGGAATCCGGATCGCCCTGATTGCGAAGCTCGAAGAGCTTGGCCAGCATCTCGTCCCAGCGGGGGACGGAGACGGATTCCGGATCGAAGTTTTTGTCGGCAAACAGATCATACGCGGTGGTTCCGTTGGTGGGAGCCGCCAGGGTGATGAGGGAGTGGATGCGGTCGCCCTGTCCGCCGCGGAAGTAACCGGAAAGCTCTTCCGGCGGGGTGGCAGCCTGTTCGGCAGCGGAGCCGTTGGCCAGAATCTCGGAGAACAGACGGATGGTGGCACCGCCGAAGGAGTGTCCGAGAAGGACGATCTTTCTTCCGGCATCCCAGTCCGGGATCAGCGGTTCTGCGGAGAAGTCTCTGCCGTACCGCTCATGGCCGCACCGCTCGCTGTGCTCTTTGCCGTAATCCACAACGGTGCCGGTCAGCTGGGCATACAGTTCGCAGGCCCGGTCCCAGGCACTGCCTACGGGATCCACGGAGGCGGCATAGCAGGAAAAGCCCTCGCCGCGCAGATATTTCATCAGATCCCCGCCGGTGGTTCCCCAGTAGGGATAGAACTTGTTGATCTTGTCATAGCTTCCCCAGCCGGACAGACCGTGAACGAAGATGTATTCATAGTCGTTCCGTTCCGGGACTTCGGCGCTGTTTCCCGCACTGCCGCAGGCAGTGAGAAGGATCATGGAAAGAATAAGAAGCGCTGTGACCAGTACACGAATCTTTTTCATTTTCTTCTTCTCCTTATCAGTTCAGACGATAGGTGGCGATGTAGTATGTATCTTCCGGTGCTGCAAGTCCGGGATCGGACAGCATGAATTCACAGCTCCGACCGGCCTCCCGGACACCGATTTCAAAATGACAGAGGGCGATACCCATGTCGATCTTCTGCATATCCCATCCGGTGCCGTCCACATATCCCTTGGCTTTCTTTTCATAGAAATGGACGTCGTTTCCGTCCACGATGAGACGCCAGGGCTGCTTGTTGACTGCGGAAGGGGACCAGCGGACCATCTCATATGCGTCGGCAAGATCACCGTACCGGTCCGGATTCAGAGCGGTTTCGAAACCGCCGTCAAAGATCAGGTCGTTCAGAGGAAGACGGGAATCGGCCTTCACGGCTTTCCGCATCAGAGATTCCTTCACGGACATCTTGTCTGCGGGCACTCCCAGCGGACTGACGCAGGGCATGACCTCATCCGAGGCCAGACCGATGGCCTGTTCGAAGGCCTTCCGGTCCATGGTCCCGCCGATCCATGTGGTTCCGAGCCCTTTGGATTCCGCAAAGAGGACGACTTTTTCGAAAGCGTATCCGAAGGCTTCCTCACCGTGGGGGATCCGTTTCATTTTGCCGGCGATAAAGGTATCCGTGCCGGCGATCACCGGACACTTCAGACCATCTTTTCTGGTATCCAGCAGGAACCACTCTATGGAAAGACCATAGGGATTTTCCACCGAATTTGCATAATCGAGGATCTCTTTGGCAGCTTCCGGCTTCAGGGGGACTCCGTTAAAAGTCCGGACGCTTCTCCGATGGCGAATGATATTTTTCATGTAAGTTTCTCCTTACTTGTATTTTATAAAATTATATTTTGCGCAATAAATTATAGCAACCTCATTTGTGTTAATCAAGCGAATCCCGGAAAAAACAGGAAACAGGGATCGGCCGGCGTTCGGCGGATCCCTGAGTGCTTCGCTTATAATACCTTCTCCAGCTGAAGAAGTGCCTTCTTTCTGTCGGTACCGCCCGCATAACCCGTAAGAGATCCGCCCGCACCCATGACACGGTGACAGGGGATCAGGATGGAGATGGGGTTTCGCCCCACGGCGTTTCCCACGGCCCGGGGACTGGTGGGAGGATCCATTGCCTGTGCAAGTTCTCCATAGGTGACAGTCTCGCCGTAGGGAATGCCGCGCAGCAATTCCCACACTGCCATCTGAAACGGTGTTCCGGTGAGACGGAGGGGAGGCGTGACGGCAGGGGCATCTCCGATGAAATAGCGTTCCAGCCAGGCGATAGTTTCCCGGAATACCGGCAGATCGCACAGGACAGGCTCCGGCACGAGAGTCGTACCGTAATGCTTCTGTCCGTCAAACCACAGACCGGTGACCGAAGATCCGTCGGAGGCGATGGTGACGCTTCCCAGCGGGGACATCCAGCGGCAGATATAATCACTTGTTCCTATAGTCATAACGAAACTCCTTCCTGCGGAAATTCATGGATTGAAATCATTATACCATGTGCATGGGACAATTGATTGAGAATGATGCCTTTGCTATAATAATGAAGTGTATTTCAGCCGGGAAATCCGGCTTGAGGAGACAGATCCATGAGCGCAGCAAAGCAGACCAAACATGAATTACTGACGGAGACGCCTGTTCCGAAACTGGTGTGGAAGCTTGCCATCCCCACCATTATCAGCATGCTGGTAACGGGGATCTACAACACGGCCGACACCTATTTCGTGGGTCAGATCTCCACGGAAGCGACCGCTGCGGTGGGCCTCGTCTTTACGGTAATGGCCATCATCCAGTCGCTGGGCTTCTTCTGCGGACATGGTTCCGGAAACTGTCTTTCCAGACTGCTGGGCGCGGGGAAGAAGGAGGCGGCGGACGAGATCGCCGTCACCGGATTCGCCCTGGCGCTTGGGATCGGAACCGTTCTTGGACTGCTGGGGATCCTGTTTTCCGATACCCTTGCGGATTTTATCGGAGCGACGGAGAATTCCCGCCGGCAGACCGTGGAATACATGCAGGTCATCCTTCTGGGTGCACCGCTCATGGTGGGACAGTTCGTCATCAACAACCAGCTGAGATTCCAGGGTTCCGCCATGACCGCCATGGTGGGGCTGATGCTGGGTGCCGTGATCAACATCGGACTGGATCCCTTGCTGATCTTTGTCTTTCGTATGGGAGTTCGTGGAGCGGCCGTTGCCACGGTCTGCGGACAGCTTGCCAGCTTCATCGCCCTGCTCATCGGTTTCTCCCGGGGCGGGGAGATCCGTTATCACGTGAGGAATATCCGCCTGAATCTCCATAATTTCCTGGAGATCGCCAACGGCGGGATGCCGTCCCTGTTCCGGCAGGGCCTGGCAGCGCTCTCCGCACTGCTGTTAAACCGCGTGGCCAACGCGTACGGAGGAGATCCGGCCATTGCCGGCATGTCCATCGTCACACGGATCCTGATGCTGAACGTTTCGGTGCTGATCGGATTCGGTCAGGGATACCAGCCGATCTGTTCCTACAATTACGGCGGAGGCCGGTACCACCGTGTCCGGGAAGGCTTCTTCTACTGCCTGCGCTGGGGGACCGTGATGATGACCGTCGCCGGCGCGCTGTGTTTCTTCGGTGCGCCTGTGATCGTACAATGGTTCCGGGATGATCCGAGAGTCATTGCCATCGGCATCGAAGCACTCCGCTGGCAGTCCGCCGTGTTGCCGCTGATGGCTACGGGAGTTCTGACGAATATGATGCTGCAGTCCTGCGGCAAGGGGGTCATCGCCTCCGTCACATCCTCCGCCAGGAACGGGATCTTCTTTATCCCTCTGATCCTGATACTTCCCAGACTGTTCGGACTGCAGGGAGTGGAGATGACGCAGGCATGGGCCGATGTGCTCACGTTCCTGCTTTGCGTTCCCATTGCATCGGGGGAACTGAGGAAGATGAATCAATCAATGGAAGATAGAAAAGAGGACAGCGTATGAAGATCGAACAGAAATACTTCATCGGAGTACAGGACATCGGACCGGACAACCGGATCACGAACCGTGCACTGCTGGATGCACTGAGCAATACGGCGACCCTTCACGCCACCAGTGTGGGGCAGGGCATCGACGATATGTACACCAAGCACCTCACCTGGATGGCCATGAACTGGAAGGTTCAGGTGCTGCACCGCTGCGGCGCCTGTGAGTGGATCACGGTCCGCACCTGGGCTCAGGACTACAACCGGCTGAAAGCCGTCCGCAATTATGAAGTGCTGGACGGGAACGGAGAGATCATGGCCTATGCCTCCTCGGTATGGACCGCCATCGATCCGGAGAACGGTGCGATCCTCCGTCTGACACCGGAACTGATGGATGACTATCAGGGAGAGCCGGATCATGTGCTGTTTCCGGATGTGAAATACGCCAAGAACATGCCGTCGGAAATGGAAATTGTCCGCTCGGTAAAGCGACAGGTGTTCCGCTCCATGATCGACTGCAATCATCATGTGCACAATACCGCCTATCTGGATCTTGCCCGGGAAGCGCTTCCCGAGGAGGAAGATCAGGTTTCCTTCGACAATCTGGAGATCACCTACCGACGGGAGATCAAACCGGAGGAGGAGCTGGAGATCCGGTGCGGTTCTGTGGACGGCGTATGGTATGTGGGGATCTATTCCGCCGATGACCAGCTTCATTCCGTGCTGAAAATGTACCGAAAGTGAAATTGCCGTCTTTTAAAATTGCGCAAGTATTGCGGTTTACTTAAAAAATTAGTATAATAAATTCAAATTTTGCAAGTGAACGCAAATTTATTTTATTTGGAGGAAAGAAAAAGTATGATTAACGCCATTGATAATGTTGTCAATGCGATCAGCGGAGTTCTGTACCAGCCGTACATCGTACCCCTGATTCTTGTACTGGCGGGTCTGTACTTCACCATCCGTCTCGGCCTGATCCAGGTCAGCCTGTTCGGTGAGTCTATCCGCGTCGTATCGGAGAAGCCGGTCAATCTGGGAGCGACTTCTTCCTTTGGTGCTCTGATGGTCTCTACCGCGTCCCGTGTCGGTACCGGTAACATCATGGGCGTTTCCACGGCACTCTGCCTCGGAGGCCCCGGTGCTCTGTTCTGGATGTGGGTCACCGCTGTTCTGGGCGGCGCTTCCGCATTCGTGGAATCCACTCTGGCTCAGATCTACAAGAAAAAAGATTCTGACGGAAGCTATTACGGCGGCCCGTCCTACTATATGCAGGACGCACTGGGTCAGCGCTGGCTGGGCGTCATTTTCGCCATCGTCCTGATCCTGACCTATATGGTCGGCTACAACATGCTGGCGGCTTACAACACCCAGGATACCTTCACGGCATTCTCCTTCTACGGAAGAACCACTTCCATCGTTGTGGGTGCGATTCTCGCAGTCCTGTTCGCCGTCTGCGTTCTGGGCGGCGGCAAGCGTCTGACCAAGGTCACGGAAGTTCTGGTTCCGGTGATGGGCGTTCTGTTCACTCTGGTATCTCTGATCGTTGTCATCATGCACATCACCGCACTGCCCAAGGTCTTCGGTATGATCTTCCGCAATGCGTTTGATTTCAGATCGATCTTCGGCGGCTTTACCGGTTCCTGCATCATGTGGGGCATCAAGCGCGGCCTTTACTCCAACGAAGCCGGTATGGGTTCCGCTCCCAATGCCGCAGCTGCTGCCGACGTTTCCCACCCGGCAAAGCAGGGCCTCGTGCAGATGCTCTCCGTATTTATCGATACGCTGCTGATCTGCTCCGCCACGGCCTTCATGTGCCTGTTCTCCGGCGTGGAGCCCAATGCGGATCTGGCCGGTGCAGCCTATGTTCAGGCATGCGTGAAATCCGCTCTCGGCGGATTCGGTCCCGTATTCATGGTCATTGCCGTCTGCCTGTTTGCGTTCACCACACTGCTCGGCAACTACTACTATACGGAAGGCTGCCTGCGCTTCATCCTGAAACGCAATCCCAGCAAGGGCTTCATGACCTGCTGGCGTCTGTGCGCCACCGCTCTGATCTTTATCGGCGCCATCATTTCCGCCGGACTGGCATGGGATACTGCAGACCTTCTGCAGGCCACCATGGTCATCATCAACGTTCCGGTCATCGTGATCCTCTTCAAGCCTGCAAAGAATGCTCTGAAGGACTATCAGGCACAGCGCAAGGCCGGCAAGAATCCGGTTTATGTCGCAGAGAAGAACGGTGTCACCGGCACTCAGGCCTGGAACTGATCCAAATCAATATCACACAAGAAGAACCCGAATTGCTCCGGGTTCTTCTTTTTGTTATGGGCAGGATGGTGTATAATACATCCAATAAACGCAGGAAAGGACTGTTTCGATGGATATCAGCGAGAAGAAACTTACCAGTGAACTGAAGATGAAGGGCATCATCGTCAATGTATATCATGACAAGGCGGAACTGTGTGACGGCCGTGTCGTGGGAAGGGAAGTGGTGGAGCATCCCGGCGGGGTCACCATCCTTCCGGTGGATGAGGACGGAATGTGCTACATGGTACAGCAGTACCGCTATCCCATGCAGAAACTGATGCTGGAAGCTCCTGCGGGAAAGCTGGAGCCGGGGGAAGATCCCATGGTCTGCGCCGTCCGCGAACTGTCGGAGGAGACCGGCTTCTCCGCGGATGAGTACATCTATCTCGGCGCACATGCCACGTCACCCGGGTATTCCACGGAGATCCTGCATATCTATCTTGCTTTGGGACTGCACGCCGGACAGGTCCACCCGGATGAGGGAGAGTTTCTCAACTTGGAGAAACACAGCATCCAGGAACTGCTGAATATGGTGATGGACAACCAGATCGAGGATGCGAAGACCGTGATCGCGGTACTGAAAGCGGCCCGCATCCTGAATGCATAATGAGTTGTCAACCACAAGGTATAGAAGTTTTGAAAAGTTGAACACAAAATATTGAATTTCGCGGATCGTTATGCTAAGATACCCTAGTGGAATATTATAATTCGGTTATAATATCCCTCAAACCGGTGTGAAACCGGGCATGAATGAGAAAACAGGATCCACATTTCTCCGTCTCTTTTTACATTCGGAGAACCGGAAATGTAAAGGGTGTTTTGATAAATTGGAAAAGTATGTAATCAATGGCGGAAATGAGCTTCACGGCGAAGTATCCATCAGCGGTGCGAAGAATGCGGCAGTTGCCATCATTCCGGCGGCCCTGATGGTCAACGGCGTATGCCGTCTGGAGAACATTCCTCAGATCAGTGATGCGGATATGCTTCTGACTATCCTGACTCATCTGGGATGCAAGATCCGTCTGATCAACAAATCCACCATCGAGATCGACAGCAGAGATGTGTCCCTTCAGGACTCTCCCTACGATCTGATGCGCAAGATCCGTGCCTCCTACTATCTGATCGGAGCCATGCTTGCCCGCTTCGGCAAGGCCAAGACCACCATGCCCGGCGGATGCAACTTCGGCGTCCGTCCCATCGACCAGCACGTCAAGGGCATGACCGCTCTGGGTGCCGAGATCGATATCCGCAACGGCTTCGTCTATGCGGATACCCCGGACGGAAAACTGCACGGCAACCGCATCTATCTGGATAAGGTCTCCGTCGGCGCCACCATGAACATCATGCTGGCAGCCACCATGGCGGAAGGAAAGACCGTCATTGAGAACGCAGCCCGCGAGCCTCATATCGTGGACCTTGCAAACTTCCTGAACTCCATGGGCGCTGATGTCCGCGGAGCCGGTACCGATACCATCAAGATCAACGGCGTGGAGGAACTTCACGGCGGCACCTACAGCATCATTCCCGATCAGATCGAAGCGGGCACCTACATGGTGGCTGCGGCGGCGACCCACGGAAGAGTGCTGATCAAGAACGTGATCCCCAAACATCTGGAGTGCATCAGCGCGAAGCTTCGCGAGACCGGCACCACCGTCGAGGAGTTTGAGGACAGCGTGCTGGTCACCGGACCGGCAGTGCTGAAGAAAGCCAATGTCAAGACCCTGCCGTATCCCGGATTCCCCACGGACATGCAGCCGCAGATGGGCGCGCTTCTCTGCATGGCGGAAGGAACTTCCGTCATCACCGAAGGGATCTATGACAATCGCTATAAATATGTGAACGAACTGCGTAAAATGGGCGCGGAAGTCCAGGTGGACGGACGCATCGCCATCTTCGAAGGCGGCCAGAAACTGACCGGCGCTCCGGTCATGGCCTGCGATCTTCGTGCCGGCGCCGCCATGGTCATTGCGGGACTGTGCGCGTATGGCACCACCTATGTGGAAGATATCCATTTCATCGAACGCGGTTATGAGAATTTTATCGGCAAGCTCACTGCTCTGGGTGCGGATATCCGCATCGCGGATTTCCCGGAGAATGAGAAGAACAGTGACGGAGCGAAGATCAGCTGACATGCAGATCACCACTCTGGCCAGCGGATCCACCGGCAACTGTGCCCTGATCCGCGAGGGAGAGACCCGGATCCTCATCGATGCCGGGATCTCATGCAAACGAATAAAGGAAGGACTTCGGCAGGAGGGGCTGGAGCCTCAGGATCTGGATGGAGTGCTCATTACGCATGAACACTCCGACCATATTTCCGGGCTTCGTGTGCTGGAAAAACACTATCAGCTCCCTGTGTTCGCAACTCTTCCCGTGATCCATGCGCTGGAAGCCATGGGCGCGGACTGTGTCATCCCGTTTCATGAAATTGAGACGGGAACAGTTTTCTCTGTGAACGATGTGCAGATCCGGGCATTTCATGTTCCCCATGATGCAGCGGACTGCGTGGGTTACCGGTTCACCGGAGATGCTGTGCTGGGATATGCCACGGACACCGGATGCATCACGGAGGAGATCATCGAGGGGCTGACCGGAGCGGATATCGCTCTCATCGAGGCCAATCATGATATCCAGATGCTCCGTACGGGAGGCTACCCCTATTATCTCAAGAAGAGGATCCTGTCCGATCACGGACACCTGTCCAATGAGTCCAGTGCCGAACTGGCGGGGATCCTGCGTCAACAGGGGACCTGTCATTTTATTTTGGGCCATCTCAGCCGGAACAACAATACGGTCCAGCTGGCATACGATACCGTGGCGCAGTCCCTCTCCGGTACCGGATCGACGCTGCACACGGCACCCATGCTCGGGAATTTGACGGTATCAACGGAAGTGATATAATGCAGACAGTTACACTGATATGTACCGGGAAGATGCGGGAAAAATTCTATATTTCCGCATTTGAGGAATACCGGAAACGCCTGGGCGCGTTCTGCCGGTTCCAGTGTGTGGAACTGGCGGAGGAGCGTCTTCCCGACGATCCGTCGGAGGGAGAGATCCGGCGCGCACTGGAGAAGGAAGCCGCCGCGGTGGAAAAGGCGATCCCGAAGAACGCCTTCGTGGTGGCGCTGTGCGTGGAGGGAAAGACCATGTCCAGCCCCCAGTTTGCCCAGATGTTCCTGGAACGGGAGCAGTCCGGAAAACCGGACATGTGTTTTCTCATCGGTTCCTCCTTCGGCATGGATGAACGGCTGAAGAAACAGGCGGATGTGCGGATGAGCATGTCTCCCATGACGTTTCCCCATCATCTTGCTCGGGTCCTTCTGGCGGAACAGATCTACCGTGCATATCAGATCAACCGGGGTTCCCGGTATCATAAATAAGAGGATTGAAACATGGAATCGAATGTCAAAGAGGAATGGGGGAGGACCCCCTACGGTAAGCTGCAGGACGACTGGCCGAAAGACGAAAACGGTGATTTCGAGGAGCCGGTATTCCTGAAGCACTGCGCTTCCACGGATATGGAAGACGATCTTCTCGTCAATATGCTTTCCGCATACGGCATTCCCTGCATCCGCCAGTATCCCAACAACGGGCAGCTGGGCCGGGTGATCATGGGGATCAGCGGAAACGGCGCGGATCTGTTTGTGCCTGCGTCCCGGGCTGAGGAAGCCAGAACTCTTTGTGAAGGAGAAGTCCGAAATGAGGAGAACGTATAAGGAAGAGTACCAGCACTGGCTGGACAGTCCGGCGCTCAATGAGTCGGAATGGGAGGAGCTCAACGCCATCGCCGACGACGAAAAAGAGATCGAGAGCCGGTTCTTTGAACCGCTGTCCTTCGGTACCGCCGGCCTCCGGGGTACGATGAAGCTGGGTCTGCATCACATGAATATCCACGTGATCCGTCACGTGACACAGTCCTTCGCCAACGTTATCAACAACGAAGGGGTGGAGACGGCGCTGAAAGGCATCGTGATCTGTTACGACTGCCGGCAGAACAGCCAGGAGTTTGCCCGGGAAGCCGCCTGCGTCATGGCGGCAAACGGGATCAAAGTCCGTCTGTTTCCGTCCCTGCATCCCACGCCGGAGCTATCGTTTGCCATCCGCTATTACGGTGCGGCAGCCGGAATCAACGTGACGGCAAGCCACAACCCGAAGGAATACAACGGATACAAGGTCTACTGGTCGGACGGCGCGCAGCTGCCCCCACAGAAGGCGGAACAGATCGCCCGGCAGATGGAGGAGATCGATCTGTTCAATGACTTTTCCACCTGCGATTATGATGAGGCGGTGGAGCTGGGTCAGATCATCCTGCTGGATGAGGAGACGGACGAAGCCTTCCTCAAGCGCGTGCTGGGACAGGCCATCGACCGTGAGGCCGTTGAGGCGGTGGCAGACCGTTTCAAGGTGGTCTACACCCCGTTCCACGGATGCGGATACCGGATCATCCCGGAAGCGCTGCGGCGTCTCGGGATCCGGCATCTCTATCCTGTGGAGGAACAGATGGTGATCGACGGTACCTTCCCCACGGTGGAAAGTCCCAATCCGGAAAACCCGGAGGGATTCGCACTGGCGGTGGAGCTTGCCAGAAAAGTGGGCAGTGATATCATTATCGGCTCCGATCCCGATGCGGACCGTGTCGGGGTACTGGTGCGGAAAGGGGAAGAGTACATCCCCATTACCGGCAACCAGATGGGCGTCCTTCTGCTGGACTACATCATCAAGGCGCGTTACCGTACGAATACCATGCCGGACAATCCCGGTGCGGTGAAGAGCATCGTGACCACGGAGATGGCGAAGGAAGTCTGCCGGAGAAACAACGTCCACATGGAAGATACCTTTACGGGATTCAAGTTCATGGCGGAACGGATCGCGCAGTGGGAGCAGGAAGGCTCCTATCAGTATATTTTCGCCTATGAGGAGAGCTACGGCTATATGATGGGCGATTATGTGCGGGACAAGGATGCCGTCACGGCATCGGTGCTTATCGCAGAGATGGCGGCCTATTATTTCGGCAGGGGAATGACTCTGGCGGACGCCATTGAGGAAAAGTACGAAGAATACGGTTATTTTGAGGAAAAGACCCTGAATCTCGTCATGCCCGGACTGGACGGCCTGGAGCGCATGGCGAAGCTGATGGATGATCTGCGGAGCGAACCGTTCTCCGAGATCGCCGGCACCGGCGTGGAACAGCTGCGGGATTACCTGGACGGCAGCGTCTCGGTGGCCAACCTGGGAAAAGTCGGAACGACTTCCATCAGGGGATCCAACGTCCTCTATTATGATCTGGCGGACAATACGAGCTTTATCGTGCGCCCCTCCGGAACGGAACCCAAGATCAAGATCTATATCCTTGCAGACGGTTCCAGCCGGGAAGAGGTTCAGGAAAAGATCGCCAGATATCAGGAATTCGCGGAGAAATTGGCACAATGAATGAAGAGCGGACAAGCATAGGATTCCTTGCCCAGCTGTTCGGCGCGTTCGCGAAGGTCGGCGTCATGACCTTCGGCGGCGGGTATGCGATGCTTCCCATCCTGCAGCGGGAGATCGTGGAAGACCGCCACTGGGCCACGGAAGAGGAACTGATGGACTACTACGCGGTGGGACAGTGCACTCCCGGGATCATTGCGGTGAATACGGCGACCTTCATCGGACAGAAGAAAGCGGGGATCGCCGGAGGGATCACGGCTACGCTGGGCGTCGTGTTTCCCAGCATCGTGATCATCCTTCTCATCGCTTCGGTGCTCACGCACTTCGCAGATGCACCGGTGGTCCGGCATGCCTTTGCCGGGATCCGTGTCTGCGTCTGTGTTCTGGTGTTCAATGCCGTTCTCAAACTGTGGAAAGGCGCCGTCAAGGACAAGGCAGGACTCTGTATCTTTGCCGTTGTGTTCGTCCTTTCCGTTTTCCTGGATGTATCTCCCGTGGTGTATGTGATCATCGCCGCGGTAACGGGCATCCTGCTGACTCAGATGGGGGTGCGCGGAAAATGATCTACCTTCGTCTGTTTTTCGAGTTTTTCAAGACCGGTCTGTTTGCCGTGGGCGGCGGACTGGCCACCGTGCCGTTCCTGTATGACATGGCGGACAAGACCGGATGGTTTACCCACGGCGCTCTGGCGGACATGATCGCGGTGAGCGAGTCCACACCCGGTGCCATGGGCGTCAACATGGCGACCTACGTGGGATATACCACGGCGGGCATTCCCGGGGGCGTCATTGCGACCCTCGGTCTGATCATGCCTTCGCTGATCATCATCATGATCATTGCCAAAGTGCTGCAGAAGTTCCGTCAGAACAAGTATGTGGATGCCGGTTTCTACGGTCTGCGGCCCTGCTCTCTGGGACTGATCGCCGCGGCGGGATATCTGATCCTCCGCCTGGCCCTTCTGGATCTGGACGCCTATTCCGTTTCCGGGGCTGTTGGAGACCTGTTCCGCTGGAAGGCATGGATCCTGGCAGCGGCCCTTCTGGTCCTGACGAATCTGGTGCCCAGGATCAGGAAGATCCACCCGATCTTCTTCATCCTTGCATCGGCGGTGGTGGGCATCGTATTTGCTTTTTAAATCGATTTTTTACAAAAACGTCCTTCGGGGCGTTTTTTCTTTCGTATATTTCCGCCTGCCGGGAGAACGCAGTGGAATTTGACAAGGGGTATGTGATAGAATATCTACGGCTTTATGCCGATTTTAGATCTTTAAGAGGTTAGTAAATGATCGAGAAAGTAATTGAAGTGGAACGGATGGAACACGTCATCAGCGTGTTCGGTTCCTTTGACCAGAATCTTCGGCTCATCGAGGAAGAACTGGAAGTGAAAGTCATCGACCGGGACAACCGCATCCATATCTGCGGGGAGCCGGAGGCCGTGATGCATGCGGAGAAAGCCATCAACGGTCTGCTGACACTGGCGGCAAAAGGGGAAAACATCGACGCTCAGAATGTGCGGTATATCCTGAAGCTGGTGCGGGAAGGCCGGGAGACCAAGATCAGCGACCTGGCCGGAGACGTGATCTGCATCACCGCCAAGGGAAAGCCCATCAAGGCCAAGACTCTGGGACAGAAGAACTACTGTGATTCGATCCGTCACAATACCATCACGCTGGGCATCGGACCGGCGGGAACCGGCAAGACGTATCTGGCGGTGGCGGCGGCCGTGGCGGCATTCCGCGCGGAGGAAGTCAACCGCATCATCCTTACCCGTCCCGCGGTGGAAGCCGGGGAACGGCTGGGTTTCCTGCCCGGGGATCTGCAGAGCAAAGTCGATCCGTATCTGAGACCTCTTTATGACGCCCTGTTTGACATGCTGGGCGTGGATACCTATCAGAAATACATGGAGAGGGGCAATATCGAAGTGGCACCTCTCGCGTACATGCGCGGACGTACCCTGGATGACAGCTTCATCATTCTGGATGAGGCACAGAATACCTCCCGGGAACAGATGAAGATGTTCCTGACCCGTCTGGGATTCGGCTCCAAGGTGGTCATCACCGGCGACGTCACCCAGATCGATCTTCCGGCGGACAAGCAGTCCGGCCTCAAGACCGCCATGAAGGTGCTGCGGGATATCGATGACATCGGGATCTGTGAACTGACCGGCGCGGACGTCGTCCGTCATCAGCTGGTACAGAAGATCATCGAGGCCTATGAAAAGTATGAAGGCCCGGTATCCGGAACCGGGAAAAAACCCGCAGGGGGAAAGAAAAAGATATGACGCTGAATCTGATTCTTACAAGGGAAGTGTCCGGACTGGGGCATCCCAACACCATCTCGCTGGTGCGCAGGGCGGCCGCGGCGGCTCTGGACGCCGAGGGCGTGAGGGAGGACTGTGTCCTGTCCGTACTGCTTACGGATGACGAGGGGATCCGCCGTATCAACCGGGAATACCGGGATCTGGACCGGCCTACGGACGTGCTCTCGTTTCCCATGAATGATCTCACCGCCGGACAGTTCGACCCGTCGGTGTGCGAACGGGATCCCGATACCGGGGAGATCCTGCTGGGAGACATGGTGCTGTCCCTGCCCCGCTGTGAGGAGCAGGGGGAGGAATTCGGACACGGCTACGACCGGGAAGTCCAGTACCTCACGGTCCATTCCGTCCTGCATCTTCTGGGCTATGATCATGTGGATGAAGGTCCGATGAAACAGCAGATGCGCTCGAGAGAAAAACTGATTATGGGAGATTGACATATGACGACGAAAACCATTATGGTCACCATCTGCGGCAGGCCCAACGTTGGAAAATCCACCATCACCAACGCGCTGGTGGGGGAGAAGATCGCCATCGTTTCCGACAAACCGCAGACCACACGCAACCGCATCACCGCCATCGTGAACCGGGGAGATACCCAGTTTATCCTGATGGATACGCCGGGATTCCACAAACCCAGGACCCGCCTGGGAGATTACATGGTCAATGTCGTGCGGGAGAGCGTGGCGGATGTGGACGCCATCGTGATGATGGTGGAACCCACGGAACAGATCGGACGGCAGGAAGAGGAACTGATCAAGCGGCTGAAGGGAAGCCGGGTCCCCGTGATCCTGGCCATCAACAAGATCGATACCATCGACAAAACGAAACTGCTGCCCGTGATCCTCAATTATTCCAACGCCTATCCCTTTGAAGCCGTGGTTCCGGTCTCGGCACTGACCGGGGAGGGTCTGGACGAACTGATGGATGAACTGGAGAAGCATGCCGAGGAAGGTCCTCAGCTGTTCCCGGATGACATGATCACCGATCAGCCGGAGCGGCAGATCTGCGCGGAACTGGTGCGGGAGAAGCTGCTCAACTGTCTGGACAAGGAAGTTCCCCACGGCACCGCCGTGGAGATCACCCGGTTCCATGAACGGGACGACGGTGTCATCGAGATCGATGCCACCATCTACTGCGAGAAGGACAGCCACAAGGGCATTATCATAGGAAAACACGGGGTCATGCTCAAGAAAGTTGGAGAGCAGGCCCGTACGGATATGGAGGAGTTCCTGGGAACGAAGGTCTTCCTGCAGACCTGGGTCAAAGTCAAGGAGAACTGGAGAGATTCCGCAAACCTCCTCCGCAATTTCGGTTTTACAAGAGATTGAATCAACATGTACAAGAAGACGAATGCGCTGATCCTCCGGGAGGTCCGCTACAAGGAAGCAGACCGCATCCTTACCATGATGACCCAGACGGAGGGGAAAATGGGAGCCAAGGCACCCGGTGCGCTGCGGAAGGGCAGCAAGCTGGGGGCGGGTACGCAGTCTCTCTGTTATTCGGAAGTGACACTGTACGAATACAAGGGGAAATGGAGCGTCAAGGAAGCTGTGACCCTGGAGGAGTTCCAGGGACTGCGGCTGGATCTGGCGCGCCTTTCTCTTGCGGTCTACTTTGCCGAATGCGTGGAGACGCTGGCTCAGGAGGGCGTTCCCGACGGAGAGATGCTGCAGCTGATCCTCAATTCTCTGTATGCGCTCAGCCGGGACCTCTGCGATCCCATCAAGATCAAATGCGCATTTGAGATCCGTCTGATGACCATTGCCGGATTCCGTCCGGTGCTGGAATACTGCTCCGGGTGCGGAGAAGAGGATCGGAACACGATGCTCTTTGCACCGGCCCAGGGTGCGGTATATCATTCCGACTGCCGGCCGGCGGATACGGAACTGATCGATCTTCCGGGCAACGCCCTGGAAGCGATGCGCTACTTCGTGGAATCCGATCCCAAGAAGCTGTTCAGTATCGATATCGAGGGGATCCCGCTGAAAAAGCTGGCCCATGCCTCCGAGCGTTATCTGATCCATCAGACGGAAAAGAACTATTCATCATTGGACTATTGGAAAAAAGTGAGATAAGGGATATGCAATCCATTTCATTAGAAGAAAAATCATTGCAGACACTGGAGCTGCCTGCCGTACTGGAACGCCTCGCCAGACAGTGCGTCACCGCAACGGCGCGTGAGAGCGCGGAAGCACTGCGCCCCGCGGGAAGCGCGGCGGAGATCCGGAAGCTGCTGGAAGAGACTTCCGCCGCCAAGACCATGATGGTGGTGAGGGGAAGCCCGTCATTCTCCGGAGTCAAGGATGTGCGCTCCAGCCTGTCCAGAGCGGATCTGGGAGGAGCTCTCAACACGAGGGAACTGACGGATATCGCCGGTGTCCTGCAGTGCGCGCGACTGGTGCGACGCTATGTTTCCGATGATTCCGTCGGCCATACCTGCATCGACTACCTGTTCTCCGCACTGCGAGCAAACCGTCCCCTGGAGGAGAAGATCACTTCCTCCATCGTCGGGGAGGATGAGATCGCAGACGGCGCGTCCTCCGAACTGGCGGACATCCGGCGGAAGATGCGCGCTGCCGCAAGCCGGGCAAGGGAAGCGCTGAACAAGATCATTTCCTCCTCCAGCTATGCCAAGGCTCTGCAGGAGCCCATTATCACCATGCGATCCGACCGCTATGTCGTTCCGGTGAAGGCCGAACACAAAAACGCGGTGCCGGGACTGGTGCATGATATCTCCTCCAGCGGCGCGACACTGTTCATCGAGCCCATGGGCGCGGTGAAAGCCAACAACGAACTGCGGGAACTGGCGGCCCGGGAGAAACTGGAGATCGAACGGATCCTCATGGAACTGTCCGCGGAATGCGCGGCAAACCGGGAGGAGATCAGTTCGGACTTTGAGATCCTGACGCGTCTGGACCTGATCTTTGCAAAGGCGAAGCTCTCCTATGATCTTAACGGCATGGAGCCGGAGATCACGGAATCGAGCATCGTTCTCAACCATGCCCGGCATCCGCTGCTGCCGAAAGATACTGCGGTACCCATCGACGTGTCACTCGGTGAGGACTTCGATACCCTGGTGATCACGGGACCCAACACCGGCGGCAAGACCGTCACGCTGAAGACCATCGGGCTGCTGTGCCTGATGACGAAATGCGGGCTTCACATTCCCGTGGATGACGGCAGCAAGATCTGTGTGTTCGACCATGTCTTTGCGGATATCGGAGATGAACAGAGCATCGAACAGAACCTGTCCACCTTCTCCGCGCATATGACGAATATCGTCCGGATCCTGGAGGAATGCAGCGACCATTCCCTGATCCTGTTTGACGAACTGGGAGCCGGTACCGATCCCACGGAAGGCGCGGCGCTTGCCATCTCCGTGATCGAACACTGCCGGAGGAAAGGCGCCATGATCGCCGCGACGACGCACTACGCAGAACTGAAGGTCTATGCCACGGAGCAGAAGCGGGTACAGAACGCCTCCTGTGAATTTGATGTGGAGACGCTCCGGCCCACCTATAAACTGCTGGTGGGAATTCCCGGAAAATCCAACGCATTTGCCATCTCCACGCGTCTCGGACTGCCGTCGGAGATCATCGACGATGCCAAGTCCCGCATCGGAACCGACAGCGCCAGCTTTGAGGCCACCATCGAAAAACTGGAGCAGACCCGTCTTTCCATGGAGAAGGAACGGGAGGAGGCCCGGCAGATCCGCAGACAGGCAGAGGAGGATGCCAGAACATCCAAGCGTCTGAAGGCGGAACTGTCCGTCCGGCTGGAAAAGGCGGATGAACGTTCACGACGTGAAGCGGAACGCATCATCGAGGATGCCCGCAGGACCGCGGAGAAGACCTTCGAGGAACTGGATGAGATGCGGCGTCAGATGAATAAGGATCAGGATGCGCAGCGAATCAATGAGGCGCGGAACCTCATGCGGCGCAGTCTGAATGAGAAGCAGGCCCAGTATCAGACGAAGGCAGAGGAGGAAGAGGAACGGAAATCCTCCCGCAAGCTTCGTCCCGGCGATGTGGTGGAAGTGAAATCCATGGGCGGCGTCAATGCGGTAGTCCAGTCCGTCACGGAAGACGGGACCGTGCTGATGCGGGCCGGGATCATGAACATCCAGGCAAAGGAAGATGAGGTCTTCCTGCTGGAAGGGGCGAAGATCGAGGAGAAAACACCGGTGAAAACAGGCAACCGCAGTATCCGTGCCGCGGCCGTTCCCTCTGAAGTGGATCTTCGCGGAATGGACAGCGTGGAGGCGGTGATGGCTGCGGAACGGTATCTGGACAACGCCGTCATGGGCAAGATGAATCAGGTCACCATCATCCACGGAAAGGGGACCGGAGCACTGCGGAAAGCCATTCACGCCATGCTGAAAAAGAATAAATCGGTCAAGTCGTTCCGCCTCGGAACTTTCGGCGAAGGAGAGGCCGGCGTGACAATCGTGGAGCTGAAATAGGATCCTGTTTCTTTTCTGCAATCTTCCTTCTTACATTACTCCTAAAAAGTGAGAGTACGTCAGTGCCAAATCATGTATAAACCAACGAATTCACCAAAACTGCATTGACGTTTTTATAATTATTTGCTAGATTATGTTTGCAAAAATAAATTGTAACGTTCAACATTTAAGAAGGAGCGCAAGTATGAAAGAAATAGATGTAGTCATTAATAACCAGGTTGGTCTGCATGCAAGACCGGCAACGTTCTTCATTCAGAAAGCAAACGAGTTCAAGAGCAGCATCTGGATCGAGAAGGATGAGCGTCGCGTAAACGCAAAGAGCCTTCTGGGTGTTCTTTCCCTTGGTATCGTCAAGGGCGCTTCCATTAAGATCATTGCTGATGGAGCAGACGAAGCGGAAGCGATCACCACTCTTTCCGAACTCATTGAGTCTGACTTTTCCGAATAATCAATAATTACAACAGGCAGGGACGTCCACATTGTTGTGGACGTCCTTTTTTTCTTTACGTATCCCAGCGGGAAATGGTATAGTAACAGACATCAAAGCGCAACGAAGAAAGGGGCAACCATGTTAGCCACGTTAGCTGAAAAAGCGAATAATCTGCCGCAGCTTCCGGGCGTGTATCTCATGCTGGATGAACACGGTGACGTGATCTATGTGGGAAAGGCCAAGAGACTGAAAAACCGAGTCAGCAGCTATTTCCACGGAGATCACCTGCCCAAGGTGGAAGCCATGGTTCAGAAGGTCCATGACTTCAACGTGATCGTGGCCAATTCCGAATTCGAGGCGCTGATCCTGGAGAATTCCCTCATCAAGCAGCATAAGCCCCATTACAATATCCTGCTGAAAGACGACAAGGGGTATCCGTTTATTAAACTGGACCGTACCCGGCCGTATCCCAGATTTGAGATCGTCAGCCGGGTGGGCAAGGACAAGGCACAGTATTTCGGACCCTACGGGGGAAGGAGCATCACCCGCGGGATCATTGAGACGGTGTCGAAAACACTGCTTCTTCCGGACTGCACACGGCGCTTTCCCGAGGAGATCGGCAGAGAACGGCCCTGTCTGAACTATCATATGAACAACTGCGCCGGCTGGTGCCGGCCCGATTCGGTCACCGAAGAGGAATACAATCAGACACTGGACCAGGCGGTCCTGATCCTGGAGGGCAGAACAGATGATCTGCTGGAGGATCTGAATGCACAGATGGAGAGTGCGGCGGAAGACCTGCACTTTGAACTGGCAGCCAGTCTGCGTGACCGGATCTATGCGATCCGGGATCTCTCCAACAAACAGAGAGTGATCTCCACCGTGTTCTCCGATACGGATGTCCTGGGCTTTGCCCGGTCCGCTCCCAGCTGTTTTGCCGTGATGCATTACCGCAGCGGCGATCTGACAGGGAAGGATGTCGATCTCATCGAGGAGCCGCTGGAGGAGGACGGAGAGGCAGTCTCCTCCTATCTCCGCCAGTACTACGGTTCCCGCAGCGCCTGGCCCAAGACCATCCTGGTCCCCGCAGAACTGGAAGACCGGGAGGATCTGGAGGCGTTCCTGACGCAGCTGTCCGGCCATAAGGTCTCCCTGGAGTATCCCCAGAGAGGCGAGCGCGTCCGGCTGGTGGAAACGGCCAGCATGAACGCCAAGGAAGAAGTGCTCCGACGCACCACCGAGACCGTCCGGAGAAGCAAGACACTGGAACTGCTTCAGAAGACTCTGGCCATGGACCGCTTTCCCGAACGCATCGAGGCCTACGATATCTCCAACCTCGGTTCCACCGGGATCGTGGCGGGCATGACGGTACATAAGAACGGAAAGCCCAGCAAGAAGGATTACCGCAAGTTCCGGATCCGCGATCTGGACGGACCGGACGACTATGAGAGCATGCGCCAGGTCATCGCCCGGCGCGCCCAGCGGTATCTGGACGGGGATGAAAAATTCATGCCCCTTCCGGATCTGTTCCTGATCGACGGCGGTGATACGCATGCGGATGCCGCGGAACAGATCCTGCGTTCCATGGGGATCTCCGTCCCGGTATGGGGCATGGTCAAGGACGACCGTCACCGCACCCGCGCACTGATCAACGCGTCGGGGGAGGAGATCAGCATCAGCTCCAATCAGGCACTGTTCTCCCTTATCGGAAACATTCAGGAGGAGACGCACCGGTTCTCCATCGAGTACCAGCGTTCTCTGCGGATGGAGAACTACACCTCCCAGCTGGATAAGATCCCGGGGGTGGGGGAGAAACGCCGCAACCAGCTCATTCATCATTTCAAGACGGTGAAAGCCGTCAAGGAAGCGTCGCTGGAAGAGCTGTCCGAAGTCGTTCCAGCCAATACCGCCGCGGCAGTGTATGAGTATTATCACGGCAAGGAGGAGGGATCGCCATGCGAGTGATCACCGGCTCTGCAAGAGGAAGAAAACTGAAGACCCCGCAGGGAACGGATGTGCGTCCCACGACGGATTCCGTCAAGGAGGCGATCTTCAATATCATCCAGTTCGATGTGGAGGGGAGACGGGTGCTGGATCTGTTCGCCGGCACCGGCCAGATGGGGATCGAAGCCCTCAGCCGCGGTGCCGGGGAATGCGTTTTCGTGGACAGCAGCCGGCAGTCCCTGAACATCGTGAAGGAAAATCTGAAGCTCTGCAACCTGCAGGGAACCGTGATTTCCGGAGACGCTGTAAGCTATCTGTCCCGGGGTGAAAAATTCGATCTCGTCTTCATGGATCCGCCCTATGACAGCGACCTGTATGAGAAGTGTCTGGAGGCGCTTCACCAGTTTGACATATTATCGGATGGTGGTATAATTATCTGCGAAAGTCGTCAGGACAGAACGATTCCTGATACATTTCTGAATGATTATTCCATGAAACAGTACCGTTACGGTAAAATCAAAATAACAGTGCTCCGAAAGTTGGAACAGGAATGAGTATTGCAATCTGCCCGGGAAGTTTTGATCCGATCACCCTTGGCCATCTGAACATCATCCGCCGGACATCCCGGATCTTTGATGAGGTCATCGTACTGGTGATGGTCAATTCCAATAAGTCCACCCCCATGTTCTCCATTGATGAACGTCTGTCGATGGTACAAAGAGCGGTGGAACGATACCCCAATGTCACAGTCAATCATGTCGACGGACTGCTGGCGGAATATGCCAAGAAGCTCCCCAATGCCGTCCTGGTCAAGGGACTTCGTGCCGCATCCGATTTCGATTATGAGTTTCAGATGAATCTGATCAATAAAAAGATCAACCCGGAGCTGGAGACGATGTTCCTCACCAGCAGTGAGAAATACACGTTCCTCAGTTCCTCGGTCGTCCGTGAGATGGCCCGCTACGGCGGTGACCTTACCGGACTCGTCCCCAGCGAACTGATCGATGAGATCGAAGAAAAAGCGAAAGCATGGAGGGAACACAATGGATGAGATTGAAGTAATGAGCCTTGTTGATTCACTTTACAACATGATCAGTGAGGCCTGGGGTGTCCCCCTGGGAAATGATAAATGCATCATTGAAAGAGA
>JAEIGA010004270.1_pt1 | contig 22119 bp, 18 predicted proteins | sample 9270691 | NCBI WGS metagenome assembly JAEIGA01 (sample SAMN17057246, study PRJNA624740) | gut metagenome | biome: biome; isolation source: fecal sample | host: Bos grunniens | place: China: Xizang | collected 2019 | reverse complement strand
TACCAGGGAAACGCACCGAGCGAGTATCTACGCCGAAACGAGAGTGGTAGTAGTTAGACAAAAGCTCACCTGTAACCTTGCATACACCATAGATAGTGTTTGGCTGCATCACGGTATCCTGTGGAGTCTTGTCGCGTGGGAAGTCACCACCAAAAGCACCGATAGAGCTAGGAGTAAACACTGCGCAATTTCTCTCGCGAGCAATCTCCAAAGAGTTCTCCAAAGCACCCATGTTGATACGCATAGCCAACTGTGGGTTCTTCTCGCCTGTTGCCGAAAGAAGAGCAACAAGGTTAAAGATAGAGTCGATGTTGTACTTGCTTACAATCTCGGCATACTGCTTTGCATCGAGAGCATCGAGAGACTCAAATGGGCCAGCCTCTGCCAATACTGCATTGTGCTTAACATCCGTAGCAACAACATTTGATGCTCCATAGATTGAGCGAAGATATGGTACCAACTCAGATCCAATCTGACCACCAGCACCCAAAACCAAAATACGCTTCATTTGATTTGTTTTTCGTTAGTTATATATTCTAGGTATTAAACTCTTTTTCTAGCTCTTTCACACACCTTATTTATATAATAGATGTATTTCACCGACAAAGGTAGTTATTTTTGGCAAATTATAAGCAAATATACTAATTTTTTATTTCCCACGGTAATTTTTTCTGTAAATTTACATTATTGAGGATTTTAATTATATCTTTGTGATGTTAATAAAATAACACAAACTATTAAACCTATAAACTAAAATTTTAAAATGAAACTTTTTTCTTTCAAAACACTTCTTATGTGTTTGATGATGACAGCGACACTTGCTGTAGGATGTTCAAAGGAGGAGCCAAAGGCACCACAGGAGCCAGAGACTCCCGTAAACCCTGGCGAGGACGAGGAGAATGAGGAGCCAAAGCCTCTTGTGGAGGGTAGCTTCGAGCTAACTATTGATGAGGTGTTGGAGGATAGTATCACCATCACCATAACACCATCCGAGGAGGTAGATTACTACTACGCGTGTCTAGCTTCCGACACCGAGAAATATCTTGGTGGCGAGGATGATGCTATAGTTAGCGACCAGCTTGCAGGCCCTAACGCCGAGACGATGATATTCCGTGGCCCACAGACATTGCAGTTCCAGGGTCTTATTGCCCACTCGCACTACCGTCTGCTCTACTTCCAGTACGACAGCCAGAATAAGACCATCTTTGGTGAGCTTCACCGCTCGGAGCGTATCACAACACCTGATGGCACCGAGGAGTTTGATGTTGTGGTATCGGATGTCACAGGCCTCTCTGCCAATGTAAAGATTACGCCTCACGACCCAGCGATGAGCTACTTCTGGTGGATTGAGGAGATGGTGCAGTATGATGAGTGGTTTGACAACAGCGACAACCTTCTCATTCAGAACGACTTTGCCTTCTGGCAGTACTATGCCGATTTGGAGAGCTTGGACTGGCGCGAGGTTATGAGATGGGACCTTAAGAGTGGTAACACCGTAGATAGCTCCGACTCGCTCTACAACCTCCTTATGTGGGACAACGAGTATATGGTATATGTATATGGTCTCGACAGCGAGGGTAACCTCCTAACACAGATGACCAAGGAGCATTTTAAGACAAATCCAAAGCCTGCGGCAAAGGATGTAACATTCGACATCTCGATAGAGGCTACAGAGTGGGACAAGGCATTTAACAAGTTTGCCCTATCTGCCAAGATTACCCCTTCGGATCCTGAGGCAAAGTACTATGTTACAATTACCAACATGAGCTGGTATGATTGGTACTTCACAGCCGACAACACAGGTCGCAGCGATGAGGAGTTTATCCAGTATCAGATTCTCCTCAACGCCTCGAAGCAGTCATGGGAGCTTCTCGAAGACTTCCGCATGCAGGGTGAGACACTTTATCAGCCTCATGAGAGCCGCAACCAGTACTTCAGCCCAAATCGTGAGTATGGAGTCTTTGTCTTCGGCCTTGATGAGAATGGTCCAACAACACCACTTACAATTTATGAGTTTGTGACTCCAAGCCGTCCAGCTGACGAGGAGTAACAACATGATTAACAGATTTTTAACAATTAAATAAATCAGATATTATGAAGAAGCTTTTTGGACTTCTAGCGGTATGCGCATTGACGCTAGCCAGCTGTAGCGATAAGCCAGAACCAGAGCCACAGCCACAACCAGAACCACAGCCTATTGTAAAGGATCCTGTTCTAACTCTCGACAAGGAGAGCATTGATGCTCCAGCCGAGGGTGGCACATTTAGCGTAAACTACACCATTGAGAATAGTGTTGAGGGCGTTACTCTCAACGTAGTGGAGGATGCAGAGTGGATTGAGGATGTTACTGCCGAGAATGGCACAATCAGCTTTGTGGTTGCTGCAAATGAGGCCTTGGAGAGCCGTAGCACAACGCTCATCGTAGAGTGTATAGGTACCACGGGCGCCCTTCTCGCCGTTACACAGGCAGCAAAGGAGGAGGAGCCACAGCCTGAAATGCCTACCATAGCACTCGAGGTTAGCGACATCACATGGAACAACGCCTATATCACCGTGACACCATCGGAGGATGTAGAGTATATCCTTGGTGTGATGACCAAGGAGGCCTTTGCGCCATACGCCGAGGATATTGAGAGCCTTGTTGCTGCACGCATCGAGGAGTGGGAGGAGACTGCTGCAATGTATATAGAGATGGGTTATGACGACCCATGGCAGTACTACATGAGCTTCGAGCAGCGCTCTGGCGAGAGAACATACGATGTTAAGTATGACGATATATACAACATGGATTGGGATAGCGAGTATGTGGCATACTGCTTCGGCATGAATGACGAGGGTACACAGACTGCATCGGTGGCTATCAAGGAGTTCCGCACTGCAGCGCCAGAGCCATCAAACAACACCTTCACCATCACCATCGACTCTATGACCAAGTCATCGGTGGAGTTCACCGTAGAGCCTACTACCGATGAGCCTTACTACGTGACTATCGAGACTACAGATGTGTTGGCACCTTATGGTCCCGACAAGGAGAACTCTTACGAGGACCTCATCAAGTATCTCATCCCAGATTATGAGTCTACAATCGAGCAGCGCACCTTCACAGGCAAGCAGACAATCACCAATAGCGACCTTGGTAAGAGTGTAAATGGCTTCAAGACCTATAGAGTTGTTCTCTGGGGCTTCGAGAATGGCCCTACCACCGATGTCTTCATGTCGGAGGAGTTCAAGCCTACGGACCCTGTTGTAGATTTCGAGCCAACAATCTATGTTGATGAGTACAACTACCGCAAGGTTATCTATAGCGTTGTTCCTAACAGCAACAGCATCACCTACTACCACGCACTACACACCGCAGCAGAGGTGGGTGAGGATGGCGGCGCGGCGCTTGCTGCATCACTCATCGAGGGTAACATCAACCCTAACCTCATCAGCGGCATCGTGCAGAAGGAGGTAAAGGTAGAGGCCGAGAGCGACTACTATGTTGTTGTCTTTGGCTACAACCCCGACACCAAGAGCATTACATCCGAGGTCTTCCTCAGCGAGCTTATCACCACACCTGCCGAGCCTAGCGAGGCACTAACACTCGATGTGGAGGTTACAAACCTTGCATGGAATGGCGCAGATATCTATGTCACTCCAAGCAGCGACTTTAAGTACTACTACGAGTGCCGCACACGTGCCAATTTTGACGAGCTTTATGGCTCTGCCGATGCGTTCTACGAGAAGGTATATGCTGGCTGGGAGAGCGATGCTGCAGATTATGGCTACGATGTTGCTACAGTATCGTCATGGTACACAAACGAGGGTCGTGGCGTTGCCGACATTGGCTCTCTTTGCTGGAGTACCGACTATGTCTTTGCAATCTTTGGTATAGATGCTGAAGGCGGCCTTGCTACAGAGGTGATTCTCAAGGAGTTCACAACACTCACTCCTGCACAGTCATCAAATGAGTTCACAATCACCATCAACTCATTCACCAAGTCATCGGTAAACTTCACCGTGACACCTACAAACAACGACCAGTACTACGTTACTGTAGAGAAGGTGGGTACTGTTAGTGGCTATGGCCCAGATCAGGAGAAGTCGTATGACGAACTTATCGACTACCTTCTCCCAGAGTACGAGAACCAGCTCACACAGCGTCTCTTCACAGGCGAGCAGACTATCAACAACAGCGACCTTGGCAAGAGTGTAAATGGCTTCTCTGACTATGTTATCGTTGTTTGGGGCTTCAACAATGGCCCTACCACAACAGTCTTCATGTCGGAGGCTTTCCGCCCTGCAGACCCACAGTAGCATAACACACAACAATTAAGAGTATGAGAAAGATATTGATGCTTATGGCTATGGCCCTCCTTGCTGCTGCATGTAGCAGCGAGGAGCCTACGCCAGCACCAGAACCTACACCAGAACCTACGCCAGAGCCACCCTCTACCGAGGAGGTGATACTAGAGCTTACATCCGAAGATTCGCTATGGTATGAGGCTAGTGGTGGAGAGGGCGAGATTACCTACACCCTAGAAAATAGTGTTTCGGGGGTGAGCATCGCAGCCACAAGCTCCGTGGAGTGGATTAGCATAACCTCCGTGGCGGAGAGCATCTGCTATGCCGTAGCGGAGAACACCACCGCAGAGCAGCGCCGTGGCGTAATCACCGTAAGCTATGGTGATAAGTCGTTTGGCGTGAGTATCATGCAGTATGAGCAGCTAGATGCCGATGTGGTATTTAACGCCTCAAGTCTCGATGGCAGCCTATACATGGGCGCTGTGGAGGGCATGGAGAGCTACAGCTACAGCCTCTTGATATCGGATAAGGGTCTTACACAGAGTGGTAACATGTATGAGAATGCCTCATACTACCTCTTTGACCTATATGCCGCAACCCCTGCCACAGGTGACGTTGCCACAATCCCCGAGGGAGAGTACACCCTAGGCATTGACAAGAGTGCAGGAGTGATAAATGGTGGTTACAGCAAGCTCGTGCAAACCTCCACATCGACCAAAACCACATCGCGCTTCACAGATATACGTCTTGTGGTATCGGAGGGGTCACTCGAGGCATTCATAACCCTCGAAAATGGCAAGAAACACTACCTTCGCTATGAGGGTAGCCTCGACATAGAGCCTTACGAGGAGCGCGAGGGCTACAGCACACTACGCCGCGACTACTACTTCGACATCAACAATGGACTCTTCGTGGGAGCCTTCGTAGGTAACTACTACTACGCAAACTACGACACCTGTCAGGTATATCTGTGGGAGTTCCTCGACTTGGAGACTGGCGAGGAGTCTGGCGACATGTTCCAGCTCGACCTACAGCTACCACGTGGCAGCAGAGATATCATAGGTACCTACACCCCTGGCACCTCTGATGGTCACTTCCTCATCGGCGCCGTGGAGGATATGGGTGGCGGACAGTTTATGCAGGTAAACACCTGGTATATGACTGCGGGATATGCCGACTTTGCACCACTTGTGGATGGTACTATCACGGTGGAGAGTGACGACATGATAAACTACACCTTCACCATCGACTGCGAGGATGATAAGGGCAATAATATTTCGGGCAAGTTCCGTGGCACAGGCGAGTTTATCGACTGGTAGTCCACACCAGCTCTATTAATCAAGGGAGATTAGGGAAACCTAGTCTCCTTTGTTATTTTGCAACTACTTTAGAGGCCTCATAGTTGCTATTTACAGATAACTTTTTTACCTTTGTGGCCTTAAAAAGGATATATTAAGATATAAGCTATGGTAAAACCAACACTTTTAGTTTTAGCCGCAGGCATGGGTTCTCGCTACGGCTCTCTCAAGCAGATGGATGGCGTAGGCCCTAATGGCGAGGCTATTATCGACTACTCGGTATATGATGCTATCCGCGCAGGCTTTGGCAAGGTGGTCTTTGTTATTCGCCACTCCTTTGCTGCGGAGTTTCAGGAGGTATTTAGCGCCGAGCGCTTCGGACATAAGATAGAGGTAGAGTATGTATATCAGGAGCTAGAGTCGCTTCCCGAGGGTTTCACCCTCCCTGCCGAGCGTGTAAAGCCTTGGGGTACAAACCACGCAGTGATGATAGCAAAGGGGGCTATAGATGGGCCTTTTGCAGTTATCAACGCAGATGACTTCTATGGCCGTGAGGCATACCAGACCATTGGCGACTACCTCTCACAGCTCGGCAACAGCCGCAACAACTACTGCATGGTAGGCTACCAGGTGTCAAAAACCCTATCGGAGAATGGCACAGTGTCGCGTGGCGTATGCACCGTAGATGGCGAGGGTAACCTTCAGGGCATGGTGGAGCGCACACAGATAGAGCGCGTGAATGGCACCATACTCTTCCACGATGGCGGCGCTGACGAGCCTTTGGCCGAGGATACCCCAGTATCTATGAACCTCTTTGGCTTCACACCCGACTACTTCGAGTACTCGGAGGCATACTTCAAGGAGTTCCTAGCGGCAAACATCGACAACCTAAAGTCGGAGTTTTTCATTCCTCTTATGGTAAATAAGGTGATTAACGATGGCACAGCTACGATGCGCGTGCTAAAGACCACATCCAACTGGTTTGGAGTGACATACAAGGAGGATAAGCCACAGCTAATGGCCAAGATTGAGGAGCTTATCGAGAGTGGCGTATACCCTCGTAACCTCTGGAGCTTGTAACAGAGAGGGGTTAGAGCATAGCATAAATGGTGTCTGCACAACAGAGCGTTGCGCAGACATCTTCTTTTATACCCACCTCAAATAGACGATTTTACATCTACACCCTACAAAATAGAGCCTCTCAAGTGATGAAATCTCAATACTATTTTGTATCTTTGGCATCATGTGATGCGTCTACTACAGGTTACTCTTTGCAAAAATAGAGCCTCTCAAGTGATGAAATGTAAATACTATTTTGTATCTTTGTGCGTTATATGAAATAATTTTTAGAGCTATGATACGCAGTTTTTGGGAATATATAACCGAGAAGAGGCAGCTCACGTTGCACAACCACACCTCTGACACTACGCTTTGGCGAATAAACCTCTCGCCACTAGCGCTTTGGGGAAGCATCGTAGCCCTCATACTCCTAATCTTTGCGGTGCTTATGCTCCTCATGGCATACACATCGATACTAGACATCCTCCCAGGATACCGCACCAAGGCAGAGAGGCTTCAGGAGAATCTCACAGAGAGCATCATGCGCCTCGACCTTATGGAGCGAAACATGCAGGAGGTATTGGCATACAACGAGGCTGTGGCGACAATAATGGGTGGCAGCACACCAACACTACACTCTACGGTGATGACCGACACCATACGCTACGACAAGTCGCGAATACTCCCCACACGTGCCGACTCGCTCCTTCGTGAGGCTCTGGAGAGTCCCACAGGCGACTACTCACTATCCAACACAAAGCACCTACAGGGCGAGGCTGCGATGTTCAGCACGCCACTACGTGGCACCATAACAACCAAGTTCAACGACCCAGGGTCGAGCTACGGCATAACCATAATGAGCATCGCCGGAGAGAACTCCGTGATGGCAGTGGAGAGTGGTACCGTGATAGCCGTGGAGAGCCAACCCGAGGGTGGACAGAGCGTGACGATACAGCATGGCGGAGGATACATATCTTCGTATAAGCACCTTGGCGAGATTCTCGTGCGCAAGGGACAGCGTCTGCAGAGTGGCGCGGTGATAGGCCGCCTCAACGCCCCCGATGAGGAGTCCGAGGTGGTGCTAGAGCTAGGCTTCGAGCTATGGCGCGATGGCATGGCTGTAGACCCAGAGCGTTACATACTATTCTAAATTGAAGGGTTATGAGCATTGAACGACTAGCAATATTGGGTTCCACAGGCTCTATCGGCGTGCAGACCTTGGACATAGTGCGCCGCCACCCCGAGCGTTTCAAGGTCTCCTCACTTGTAGCAGGAGGCCGCTGGGAGATGCTTGCCGCACAGGCTCGAGAGTTTGAGGTGGAGAGCGTGGTGATAGGCGACACACGCCACTACGCAGCACTCAAGGAGGCGTTGCGCGACACACAGATAGAGGTGCTTGCAGGGGCCGAGGCGATAAACCATGTAGCACGTAGCTACCGCAGCGACACCCTAGTAAACGCCCTTGTAGGCTACGCAGGACTACACCCCACATACCTAGCCATAGAGAGTGGCAAACGTATAGCACTAGCAAATAAGGAGACCCTTGTGGTGGGTGGCGATATTATCATGGCGGCAGCGCGAAACAAGGGTGTGGAGATTCTCCCCATAGACTCGGAACACTCGGCGATAATGCAGTGCCTGGAGGGTGAAGAGCGCCGCGCGGTGCGCAACCTCATAATAACCTGCAGCGGTGGTGCGCTGCGCGACCTACCAATCACAGCACTCGAGGATGTGACACCCGAGATGGCACTAAAACACCCACAGTGGAGGATGGGAGCCAAGATTACCATCGACTCGGCGACACTTGTAAACAAGGGCTTTGAGGTTATCGAGGCACGTTGGCTCTTCGACATAGAGCCAGCGAGAATCAAGGTTGTGATACACCCACAATCTATCATCCACTCGATGGTGGAGTTTACCGATGGCGCGGTAAAGGCGCAGCTAGGAAGTGCCGACATGCACACCCCCATCAGCTATGCACTCCTCTACCCCGAGCGTGCCAAGGAGGCTATGGAGCAGTTCTCAATCCTCGACTACCCCACCCTCACCTTCCAGGATGTAGACCGTGTGAAGTACCCTGCGCTGGAGATCGCCTACGAGGTGCTGGAGCGTGGTGGCACAGCGCCATGTGTGATGAATGGCGCTAATGAGGTTGCCGTAGCAGCGTTCCTAGAGCATAAGTGTCGCTACACCGACATCGTGGGGGCTATACGTTACGCCCTCGACAATGCCACATTCGAGAAGCACCCTACGCTTGCGACATACGACAGCGCTAACGAGGAGTCACGAATGTTGGCTCGCAGATATTTGAAATTATAAAGAAAACAGATTATAGATTATGGGAATACTTATTCAGGCTCTTCAGCTTGTTGCATCACTCTCGATGCTTGTCCTAATCCACGAATTTGGACACTACATCACAGCACGCATGGTAGGTGCGCGTGTAGATAAATTCTACCTGTTCTTTAACCCTTGGTTCTCGCTCTTCAAGCGTAAGATAGGCCAGACAGAGTATGGCATCGGCTGGGTACCCCTTGGTGGCTACGTGTCGCTCTATGACAGCCGCGAGGTGCTTATGGACGAGGAGAGCGCCACAGCAGAGGAGCTGGAGGCTGTGAGGAAGCAGCTAAAGAGCGCTAAACGTCTCAACAATAGCACAGAGGCGGAGAGCCTTGAGGCACGTATCAAGGAGCTAGAGGCGAAGATTAAGGAGCTTCAGGAGCGTCAGCGCACCCTCGAGCCTGTGCATAATGAGCTTCGCGCCAAGGCTCCATGGCAGCGTCTTATAGTGATGATAGCGGGTGTGGTGATGAACGTCATCTTCGCCATAGCTATATACTCGGCGATGCTCTACACCTGGGGCGAGCAGTACTACCACAACGAGGATATGGTACACGGCTACCTCTTCAACGAGGAGGCCGAGGCTCTAGGCTTTCAGGATGGTGACCGCATAGTAACCATTGACAACCAGCCTATAGGCAACGTGGTGGAGATTAACGAGCGTCTGCTTATCGTAGACCACGACATTGAGGTAGAGCTTTTGCGTGGCACAGAGCCTGTAACCCTCAACCTAGCGATGAGCGACCTTGTTGCCATGCGTGAGCGCGAGGGATATAAGAACTTTATCGGCGAGTATATCCCCTTTATAATCAGCTCTGTGGAGCGTGATACCACCGCCGAGGCGGGCATCGTGGCTGGCGACAAGGTAGTAGCCATCAACGACCATAGCGTGAGTGACTTCATGAGCGCCCTCCCACTTCTCGAGGCTGCGAAGGGCAACATGGCAACCATAACCCTAGAGCGCGAGGGTGAAAGCATAAGCGTTGAAGTACCTATAGACAACGATGGTAAGCTCGGCGTCATGGTCAATTCTGTGCCTCCACGACAGATAGAGTATGGCTTCTGGGCATCTATCCCTGCAGGCCTAAAGCTCACAGGCACAAAGATTGCCTCATACTGGAATCAGCTAGTTATGATTTTCAACCCCCAGACCAAGCTCTACAAGGAGGTAGGTGGCTTCATATCTATAGGTAGCATCTTCCCCGATGTATGGAATTGGTACTCCTTCTGGAACATCACAGCGCTACTCTCAATCATGCTTGCCGTGATGAACCTCTTGCCTATCCCTGTGCTTGATGGTGGACATGTGCTATTTACGCTTTGGGAGATGATTACTCGCCGCAAGCCTAGCGAGAAGTTTATGACCGTGGCGCAGAACATCGGCCTCTGGCTACTCCTAGCGCTGATGATATATGCTAACGGTAGCGACATCTTGGGACTCTTCAGCTAGTGGCTATGGCAAAGGTTAAGCGAGCATACTTCTGCAGCGACTGCGGCTATGAGACCCCCAAGTGGCTCGGCAAATGCCCTGCTTGTGGTGCGTGGAACACCATCACGGAGCATGTCGTGGCCAGGGAGTCCTCATCCATAGCCTCACGTGTGGCTTCAGTACCTAGGGCCGAGGCTCAAAAGGTGCAGGATATAGAGATTGGCACTACGCGCCGCATCGACATTGGTAACAAGGAGGTGAATCGCGTGCTGGGTGGAGGTCTTGTTCCAGGGTCACTGATTCTGCTAGGTGGCGAGCCAGGCATCGGCAAGTCTACGCTATCTCTGCAGCTAGCCCTTGCCGATAATGGCCTAAAGACCCTCTACGTCTCGGGTGAGGAGTCTGCCGAGCAGATAAAGATGCGTGCTAACCGCATAGGCATCCACAACAGCGAGTGTACGGTATTCACCGAGACACTCCTTGAGAATATCGTAACACAGATTGAGGAGAGCCACCCACAGGTGGTAATAATAGACTCCATACAGACCATCTCCACCGACCTTGTTGACTCCTCACCAGGTAGCATAACGCAGATTAGAGAGTGCGCTGCCACGCTGCTCAAGGTTGCCAAGAGCAGTGGCATAGCTATATTTATCATCGGACATATCACCAAGGATGGCTCTATCGCTGGCCCAAAGATTTTGGAACATATCGTAGACGTAGTATTGCAGTTTGAGGGTGATGGCAACCACACCTACCGCATACTTCGTGGCCTGAAGAACCGCTTTGGTGCTACATTTGAGATTGGCGTATTTGAGATGCGCGACAATGGCCTTGGCGAGGTCGATAACCCCTCGGAGATACTTCTCACACACTACGAGGAGCCTCTGGCAGGATGTGCCGTAGGTGCTGCCGTAGATGGCCTACGCCCCTACCTTATTGAGGTTCAGGCCCTTGTCAGCAATGCCGCATACGGCACTCCACAACGTTCCACAACGGGATTCGACCAGCGCCGCCTAAACATGCTTCTTGCCGTATTGGAGAAGCGTGTGGGGATGAAGATGTTTCAGAAGGATGTATTCCTAAACTTCGCAGGTGGCTTCAAGATATCAGATACGGGAATGGACTTGGCGGTGGTGGGAGCTATAATCTCCTCATACTACGACCGCGCACTTATGGATGGCGTATGCTGCGCTGGAGAGATAGGCCTTTCGGGCGAGGTACGTCCTGCGCCACGCACCGAGCAGCGCATATCCGAGGCGGCACGTCTAGGCTTCAAGCGTATCGTGATATCCTCATTTGCCCAGAAGAATATTAAGCCTGTGAAGGGCATAGAGGTAGTCTCGATATCGAGTATAGAGCAGCTTCCCAAGGCACTATTTTAGCTAGCGTGGAACAGAGATAAAAAATATAGCCGCAGAATAAACTGCGGCTATATTTATATGGTAATTAGTGAACTAGAGATATTCTAGTTGCCACTCCAACTCCTCGACAATCTTACGCTTTGTAGCAGAGTCGGGCATGCGCTCTATGAGTGTAGGTATGCCCACCTTCACCGACTTATCACGCGAGGCGATATAACATATCAGCGTCACCACACCATTGGCGATATATACCGAGTTGGGATTTGCCCTTACGGCCTTCTCCGCAGCGATAAACGCCACCTCGGAGGTGGTACGCTCGTTGCGCGATGCTGCCATGAGTGCTGCGTAGGCCACCATCTCGTTGCTCTCCGTAGACCACACGCCCATAAGAGAGTTTATGTCGTAAATCTTCGACAAGAGGGCAAAGGCTAGCTCCTCTGCAAGCTCGGCATTTGCAATACCTCGCGACCAGAAGGGGAACTCGTGGGTATCTAGCTGCTGGGCATCGGCGATATGGCAGGCACAGAGCTTCAACTCGCGCACCTGCTGCTGATAGAGATACTTGGCAAAGGCATAATCCTTTGGCTCCTGGGCAACAATCTCGCGTAGCGTAGCTATGCTAACGCCATAGTTTAGGCCATAGTTTTGGTTATGTGTGGCCATACTCTCGGCCACAGCACCATTCATCTGCTTACGCACTCGCCCCAAGAGCGATATCATTCGTTGTGTAAAATCCATAGCTTAACGAGGTTGTAGGAACATCACCGTCTCACCAAACTCATAGAGAGGCAATATGTTACGTGCCAAGACATCACCACCAAGGGCTACGATAACCTCGGCATTATTAGCATAGCGATATGCCACCGTACCCTTAAGCTCACTCTGTGGGTAGGACATCTCGGATGGGGTAATCTTAACAAGGATAATATCTCCCGAGAGGTCATCCTTGGCCACTATACCACTCTCGGCGCTGAAACGTGCGATAACCGTAGAGGGCTGCTCGCTATTTACAGGGAGTATGAAACGCTCGGCAAGGGTGGTGATGCTGCGCTTGCCATAGAATAGCTCGAGATACTCTCTCTCGAGGCGCGATATCTCTTCGAGGGCGCTATGCAGGCCTGCGCCAAAGACCCCCTCGCCAAACTCTCCGGTGATGAGGTCGAGACGTGTGCGGCGCAACGACAGTATCTGCTCGGCTGCCTCACGTGCTGCAACCTCTATGCTACGCTCACCACTCGATATACGATCTATCTGTAGCATCTGCTCCTCAAGAACCTGCGTATCGCCCACACGTGGCATCTCCGCGCCACAGCGCATATAGCTATTATCCTCCATCAGCGCCACACTAGCATCCACAACACGATACTCATCACGCTCCACAAGGGATGCGCGTGTGCCGAGCATCTTCTGCGCATAACGTGCATAGATACCTGGGGTAAAGACCTCATGCTCCACAACAACATCTACAGCAAGGGTCGATGAAGCCTCGGCGATGACAACATCACCATTCTGCTTATATGTTCCGATACGCATCTTTGTCACCTGCTGCGCCGAGGCATTAACGCCAAGAGCAACAGCAACAAGAGCAACAACTATTCTAAATACTCTTCTCATAATCGTTATATTCTATTTCTTCGGCAAAGGTATGAAATATTTTCTTTTTTGTTAAAAATTTAGATAGAAATCGCGCGTGAGGGCCATATAGTGACTCGAATAATGACCTCCGCGGTGCTGTATCACAAGCTCATCACAACGGGGCATCAGGGGCTTTGTGCTTCGCCGAAACTCCATAAGCACACGCTTGGGTCTCTCCCCCTCTACGGTGACGACATTCGTAAGGCGCGTGAGCCACAGATGCTCAAACGCAGCACGGCGAAACTGCATAGCACCATCGTAGGGAAGCACCACGCTCAACCTACCCTCGGGTTTAAGGAGTCGCTCGGCAACAGCCACAAGGTCGCTATAGGTGAGGGTGGTGGCGTGACGTGCCACGCTACGCTCCGCATTTGGGGAGTGCATAGCCTCGGTGAAGAAGGGAGGGTTGGAGAGTATGTGGTCATACCTCTTCGCGCCACCGAAGGCCTTGACATCGCCACTGTGTACCACAATACGTTCTGCCCAGGGGCAACGTGACACATTTGCACGTGCCTCCGCCGCGGCCTCCTCAACAATATCTATCGCCTCGATATGAGCCTTCACATTGCGCTGTGCCGCCATGATAGCTATAAGGCCTGTGCCTGTGCCTACATCGAGGATATCGCTACACCCTGCTACATCTGCCCACGCACCAAGAAGCACACCATCGGTGCCTATCTTCATTGCGCTCTCGGCATCCTCTATTGTGAAGTGCTTAAACTGAAACATCGCTAGTCGAGCATGTGGGTAATACCCACCCCAAAGAGTGAGTAGTCATAGCGCACAGGGTCCTCGGCAGAGAAGCTGGCAAGGGTTGATGTAAGCTCCTCCACAGCCCTCCAATCATTCTGCTTGCGGTTGAGAAGCCCTAGGTCGCGCCCCATGCGGCTAGTGTGGATATCCAAAGGCATATACAACGCCGACATAGGTATAGTGCGCCACAGGCCAAAGTCTACACCACGGTCATCATGGCGTACCATCCAGCGAAGATACATACATAACCTCTTGCAGGCAGCACCCTTATCTATAGAGGAGAGATGCTTCTCGGAGTGTGGGTTGTGCAGCGCAGCATGAAATGCCTTGCGAAACTGTGACAACACCTTGCGGATATCGCCACACTCGGCATAACACCCCTCAAAAAGGCCACCAAGGCTACCCCACTCGCGGTATATATGGCGTATGGCACGCACAAAATCCTGAAAATCCTCACCATTGAAGGTGCGGTGTACATAGCTTTGCAGCGAGGATATCTCCGCCTCGGAGGCGTGTAGCACAAACTCCCGCGGTGAGTTATCCATGTAGCGCATCATGCGGTGTGCGCTCTGAACTATAGCACGGCGGTTTCCCCACGCTATGGTTGCTGCGAGGAGCGCCGAAATCTCTATATCTCCAGGGTCGGAGAAGGAGTGAGGAACACTTATAGGGTCTGCCTCGATGAAGCTCTCGTTATTAAACTTATCGTGCAGTGACTCGAGGAATTCGTACATCTCCTCGTGAGACATATCGTTATAATATCGCGCCATCCTTCATAACAATTTTTCTATCTGCCATCGCGGCAAGTGCCGTGTCGTGGGTGACGATGATAAATGTCTGCCCCATACTCCTACGTAGCTCAAAGAAGAGGTTTTGGATGTCGTTGCGTGTCTCCGAGTCTAGGTTTCCCGTAGGCTCATCAGCAAGCACCACAGCGGGGCGATTTGCCAAGGCACGGGCTATGGCCACACGCTGCTGCTCACCACCCGACAATGCGGCAGGCTTATGCTCCGCGCGGTGGGACATAGAGACCATCTCGAGAAGCTCCCTAGCTCGCATCTCGGCATCCCTGCGCCTTACACCAGCTATGAGCAGAGGCATCATGACATTCTCCACCGCCGAAAACTCGGGCAATAGATGGTAGGACTGAAAGATGAAGCCTATGCGTCTATTTCTGAACTCCGAAAGCGCACCATCCGAGAGGCTACCTAGCGGCACCCCATCAATAATCACCTCGCCACCATCAGCCTCAAGGAGCGAACCCATAATCTGTAGCAACGTGGTCTTGCCAGCACCACTAGCACCCACAATAGATACTATCTCGCCCTCCGACACCTGGAGCGAGACACCATGCAACACCTCAAGGGTGCCAAAACTCTTACGTATATCTCTAACCTCTATCATACTCTTCTAAAAACCTTTGCTAGGCGCATAACCTGCACCGTCTCACCAACATCATGCACACGAAGTATAGCATCGCCACTCTGCAACGCCTGCCACGCCAGCGCCAATGAGCCAGGGAGTGACTTCTCGGGGGTTATGCCCAACGTGCGGTATATCATCGACTTACGCGACACACCGATAAGTATCGGGTAGCCCAATGCACGAAGCTCGGCGATGCCACGCATAAGCTCCATGTTTTGTTCCGTATCCTTGGCAAAGCCAAAGCCTGGGTCGAGGATTATCTGCTCTATACCCGCCTCGTGAAGGTTTATCACCCTCTGGCGAAAATACTCCACAACACCCCTCACAACGCCACCCTCGTAGCTTGTCATTTGCTGCATCGTAGATGGCGTGCCGCGCATGTGCATAGCTATATATGGCAGCTTATGCTCCGCCACGACACTCAACATATCCTTGTCAAGCTCTCCTGCCGAGATGTCATTGACTATTATCGGGCCAAACTCCGCCACGGCGCGGCGCACAACCTCGGCACGGAAGGTATCTACTGACACCACCACACCCTGCTCCATGCTCTCTATCACCTGTAGCGCCATGCGCACCCTCTGCCACTCCTCCTCGATGCTAACCTCACTAGCCCCAGGACGCGAGGAGTAACCTCCGACATCTACTATCGTGGCACCCTCGGCGATAACATCGGCGATACGATGACACAAACCCTCGACACTCTCCATGCGGCTATGGGCATAGAAAGAGTCGGGGGTGACATTTACGATAGCCATCACATGGCTATCCGTTATATCTACACTCTGTGGCTTTAGAATCATAACACAAACGGCGGTGTAGCTGCTCCACATCCTCGCGCAGCTCCTCGATATCTATATTTATTATGGCATAGGTAGACCTCTGCGCACGCTCATCATCGGACATCTGCGCCTTGATACGCGCTACGACCTGCTCGCGTGATGCGCCATCGCGCTGCATGGCACGCTCCACACGTAGAGCCTCGGGGGCCATCACCGAGATTACCACATCTACCCTATCCTCGAGCTTCGCCTCGAAGAGTATCGCCGACTCCAGCACCACGTAGCTACCTTGCTGCTGCTCTGCCCAGCGCCCAAAGTCCTCCATAACGGCGGGGTGGACAATGCTATTTAGCGTCTGAAGCTCCTCCGCAGAGGCGAAGACACGCCGTGCGAGATATTCGCGGTTTATACCCTCGGGGCCATACACCGCCTCGCCAAAGCGCTCTATGAGCCTGCTACGCAGCCTCTCATCCGATGCCATAAGCTCCTTGGCGCGATGGTCGGAGTTATAAACAGCGATGCCATACTCCTCGAGCATGGCACATACCGTACTCTTTCCCGAGCCGATACCTCCTGTGATACCTACCTTATACATACGTGTACGCGCGTGGGGTTACTCTATAGGCTCGTAGCTCTCTATTACGGGCATGGCACCCACGGCGACAACATCGATATTACTCATGCGCGATGCCAAGGCCTGCTGCAACGAGCTGTTTATGATATGTCTGTAGGTACGTCCTGTGCTATCTGTCACCTCCTTGTCGAAGCTCAACTCCTGTGACGACACCTCAAATCGGCTTCGTGCTGTAGAGAGGGTATATCCCACAAGGTCGGTACCCTTGCCACGTATTGTGCAGTGTACATCATACTCCTTCTGGTCTATCACCACAACAATATCATGGTCGGTGGTGTAGGTACCTCCCAACTTGGTGATATACCACAAAATAAATGCTGCAAAGAGCAACCAAAGGTATGCTGGTGATATATATGCTCGTAGGTGAGCAAAGAGAGCCTTAATCTTATCCATTTCTACTTATATTTAAACTTACGCAAAGATACAAAATAGTATTTAGATATCAACACTTGAGAGGCTATAAATTACATTATTGGCTGTTAATAACTACAAGAGAGGTCTGCCCAACAATGTTGAACAGACCCCTCATAGGTTTATATACTGCCTAATGCAGCTTATAACAATTACTCGTTGTCAGACTCCTTGATAGCCTTCTTACGCTGAAGGTCGTAGGCGATAGGTGTTGCGATAAATACTGAAGAGTATGTACCGATGATAACACCAATAATCAACGCGAAGACGAAACCACGGATAGTCTCACCACCAAAGATGAAGATTGCCAAAAGCGTTACAAGAGTAGTACCAGATGTGTTGATGGTACGTGACAAGGTAGCGCAGATAGCGTTATCGATATTGGTCTTGATATCACGCTTTGGATAGAGACCGATGTACTCACGGATACGGTCGAAGATAACCACAGTATCGTTGATAGAGTAACCGATGATGGTAAGGATTGCAGCGATAAATGCCTGATTAACCTCGAGGTTGAAAGGCATGATAGCATACAACATTGAGAAGATACCGATAACAAGGATGGCGTTGTGTGCCAAAGCTGTTGTAGCACCCAAAGCCCACTGCCAGCGGCGGAAACGGATAGCAATGTAGATACCGATAGCCACCAACGCGATAAGACATGCGATGATAGAGTTTACGGTCATCTCTGAAGAGATAGACTCGCTAACCTGCTCTGAAGAGGCGATACCCCACTGCGCGATGCCATCACCTGCAGTACGGAACTCGTTAAAGCCGAACTCCTCGATTGTGAAGTACTGATCCAAAGCCTGGAACAAGAGGCGGTCTACAACATCGTTAGCCTCCTCACCCTCGAGACCCTCTGGCTGATACTGTGTTACTACACGAACCTGGTTGTCAGCACCAAACTGCTTAACCTCGATAGAAGAGTTTGCAGCATCGGCAACAGCCTCAAATGTCTCCTCCAAGCTAGCACGAACATCCTCAACGTTTACGCTCTCGTTGAACTTAACAACGTATGAGCGACCACCAGTAAACTCAACACCCTGGTTAAGACCTATAGTGAACAACGAGATGAACGATGCCACTACAAGGATACCTGAAATGATGTATGAGTACTTACGCTTTGAGATGAAGCTAAACTTAACGTTCTGCAAGAAGTTTGCAGTAAGCTTTGTAGAGAATGACACATCGCCCTTGCGCTCCACGCGTGACTCAATCAATACACGTGTGATGAAGATTGCGCAGAACAACGAGGTGATGATACCTACGATAAGTGTTGTTGCAAAACCCTTTACAGGACCTGTACCGAAGAAGAAGAGTACGATACCTGTGATGATTGTAGTGAGGTTACCATCGATGATTGCAGAATATGCGTTCGAGAAACCATCCTTAATGGCGAGCATAACGCCCTTACCGCCACGCAACTCCTCCTTGATACGCTCGAAGATGATGACGTTAGCATCCACAGCCATACCCATAGTAAGCACGATACCTGCGATACCTGGCAATGTCAATACAGCGCCAAATGATACCAACACGCCGAAGAGCAACAACACGTTGAATACAAGGGCGATGTTAGCATACCAACCTGCGCGGCTGTAGAAGAATGCCATGTAGAGAAGTACAAGGCAGAATGCCAATACGAATGAGATCATACCTGCAGCGATAGACTGCTGACCAAGTGATGGACCAACAACCTCCGAGTAGATGATAGTTGCAGGAGCTGGAGACTTACCAGAACTCAATACGTTAGCCAAGTCCTCGGCCTCCTGTGCTGTGAAGTTACCTGTGATAGATGAAGAGCCACCATCGATACGGCCATTTACACGTGGTGCAGAGTATACGTAGCTATCCAAAACGATAGCGATAGAACGACCTACGTTAGCACCTGTGATGTTACCCCACTCGATAGCAGTCTTTGAGTCCATGGTCATAGATACCTCGAAGCCACCATACTGACCACCTGCAGCACGTGCAGAGGTGATGCCCGAGCCATCCAATACTGGAAGCATAGCACCATCCTTACCCTTCAAAGCGTAGAGGAGGAATACACCCTTTGAGCTATCCAAAGAGCTCTTGTTAGACCATGCAAGCTTCACATCGGCAGGAATCAACGCATCTACACCCTCTATTGCGAGGTACTCGTTGATAAGCTGGATGTTAGACTTGTCAGCAGCAGCTACGATAGGCTCACCTACGTTGAAGGTCATTGTAGAGCCATCGGCGCCCAACGCTGGGTAAGAGGTAGAGAGCAACTCGCTGAGTGGTGTAAGGCTTACCTCGGCCTCATCCTCACCCTCTGCAAGGAGATACTCACGTACTACAGCGTCAGCATTCACGAACAATGTCTCCATGATGCTATTTACATCCTCCGACTGACATACCGTCCAGAACTCGAGGTTTGCTGTAGATGCCAAAAGCTTACTTACGCGCTCTGGCTCCTTAACACCTGGCAACTCTACCATGATACGGTTAGTACCTGCTACAGGCTGGATGTTTGGCTGTACAACACCAAGAAGGTCGATACGTGTAGCCAACACCTCGTTCATCTTTGATACAGAACCTGCGATGTGGTCGTTAAGCTCCTTAACTACCGCTGCTGCGTCCTCTGTGCCGTAGATAGCCATAAGCTCCTCGGCTGTGAGGGCTGCTACATAGGCCTCAACAACCTCTGCTGGGCTCTCCAACTTTGAGGTAGCACGTAGTGACGACTCAATCTTATCGCGAAGGATGTTGTTTGACGCTACAGCGATGTCGTTGTAGGCGTTTGTGCGGATAACATCAGCTGCCTTAATCTCGAGCATGACGTTCATACCACCCTTGAGGTCAAGACCCAAGTTCAACTCCTTCTCCTTACACTCACCATAAGTGTATCCGAGATAAACACCCTTATCCCACATCTCATCGAGATATGCATTAGGGTTCTCCTGCTTTGCAGCCTCTGCCTCTACGTTACGGGTAACGAAGGTAAATGAGAGCTGCCAGATGCTAGCAATACCCAAAAGCACTGCCAACCACTTGATAATACCTTTACTCTGCATTGTTTAAAAGTTTAATTATTTGTTATTGTTTATATGTTTTTCTGCCTCAAGAGTCTTCACTTTCAGCAACTTACCGCACACACCTATTTCCATACGCGCGTTAATCGCGCAAAGATAACAAAAAAATCGCAATCCCCAAGCGAGAATTGCGATAATTATCGAACTTTTTGGAATATGCAGCAGACTCTGTTATGCCTCCATAGCCACTATTTTGTCGTAAGCTCCACAACGTAGTCTATGCCCTGTGGTATCTTGCCAAGGTTTAGAACCACACCCTTGGCTACCCTCTCAACCTTCACAGGCTCCCCCGACACGAAGACCTTGGCATCTGCAACCTTGCACTCTAGAGGGAGGTAGAGCATCTCATCCTCCAGCTCAAAGATGTGTACGTAGAGCTTCTCGCCATGACGTGTTGTGCAACCCCACTGCTGCTGCTTCACATCTCCCGCCTCGGTGTTGTATATCGTCTTGCCATATACCGCGAGCCACTCTCCCATAGCCTTCATGCGCTCCAATGCCGCCGCAGGAAGCTCACCATTGGGCTGTGGGCCTACATTGAGAAGAAGGTTAGCACCCTTACCCGCAGCACTTACGAGGTAGCGTATGAGGGTCTCGGCACTCTTATAGTTCTGGTCTATAATCTTATATCCCCACATGCCGTTCATCGTCTGACATGTCTCAAGAGGCAGAGGACTTATATCCTGTCCCGACAAGCCATGGGTATTCTCACCTGGGAGGTCACGCTCAAAAATCTGAATATCCTCACCCTCAAATGGCGTGATGTGGTGGTTGTTGGCGATAAGACACGAGGGCTGCAGCTTGTGAATCATGGCATACTGCTCCTCGAGCTGCCAGTTGAATGGCGTAACATCCTCATCATGATCCCACAAGCCATCAAACCATATAGCACCTATAGGACCATAGTTTGTCAGAAGCTCTGTCACCTGACGGTTCATGAAGTCGTAGTAGTGCGCCCAATCTATCTTTGTCTCGTCACGTCCTGTGACATTTCGCGCCGTGCGACCACGAGGGTAGTCATCGCGAAGCCAGTCGATGTGCGAGTAGTAGAAGTGGAGCTTTATGCCTTGCTTCTGACACGCCTCGGCAAGCTCCTTGACGATGTCACGACCAAATGGCGTGGCATCTACAACGTTAAACTCCGACTGCTCGGTATCCCACATCGAGAAGCCGTCATGGTGGCGCGTGGTGAAACATATATACTTTGCTCCAGCACCCTTTATCGCCTTCACCCACTCCTCGGCATTGAATCGGTGAGGATAGAAGGCATCGGCAGCCTTGGCATACTCATCGCGGTTTAGTCCAGCATTCTGCATGTACCACTCACCCTGCGCGAACATGCTGTATATGCCCCAGTGTATGAAGATTCCGAAACGTGCATCGGCAAACTCCTCACGGGCCTTAATATTCTCTGCTGTAGGCTTGTAACCCTGGGCAGAAAGCTGTGACACCGCAAGAAGCATCACCACAGCTAATAACACTTTCTTTATCATAGGTTTGTAATTTTTTGCTTGTTTTTTTAGGGAGGTTAGGGGTTAGCGGTGTGCTGTTCTCTCCCTGAATTCCCTTGATAGTGTTTAGGGAGTTTAGGGAGTTTAAGGAGTTTAGGGATTGGGCCTACCGTACTGCACGGCCCCTCC
>JAEIGA010004269.1_pt1 | contig 22120 bp, 15 predicted proteins | sample 9270691 | NCBI WGS metagenome assembly JAEIGA01 (sample SAMN17057246, study PRJNA624740) | gut metagenome | biome: biome; isolation source: fecal sample | host: Bos grunniens | place: China: Xizang | collected 2019 | reverse complement strand
GACAATGTGGTGCAAGGTTGTCCGAGCGTGAGGTAGCCCAAGCCGACATCTTGAATAGCTTTGAGCTTCTGATGAATGGTCGGAATATGCTCGAAGAAATCGACCGCAATATTGACGGTCATATTGAGTACGTCGTTGATACTCTTGCCTTTATAGCGAACTTCGAGAGTCTCTTTGTTGTAGCGGTTTCCGCCGCACGCCTTGCACTGCACATAGACATCGGGCAAGAAATTCATCTCGATAGTCTGCACACCCGCACCACGACACTCCTCGCAACGACCACCCTTCACATTGAACGAGAAGCGCCCCGCCTTGAAGCCTCGCACCTGCGCATCGGGTGTAGCTTCGAACAACTTGCGAATATCGGCAAAGACATTCGAGTAAGTTGCCGGATTTGAGCGAGGTGTGCGACCAATAGGCGACTGATCAACGACCACCAACTTGTCGATATTCTCCAACCCCTCAATGGTATCGTATGGCAGTGGTTGCGCGTACGAACGGTAGAGTTTGTGCGAGATAATCGGCACAAGAGTTCCGTTTATAAGAGACGATTTTCCGGAGCCACTCACACCCGTCACGCAGATAAGTTTTCCGAGTGGAAAATCGACATCTACCTCTTTGAGATTATTGCCTCGCGCGCCTATGATTTTTATGCTTTCGCCACTACCCTTTCGTAGCTCTTGCGGTATCTCTATTGTGCGTCTACCTGTGAGATAATCAGCGGTGTAGCCCTGCGCACCTAATATCTCGCTATAAGTGCCTGCCGCCACGATATGACCGCCTCTGCGACCCGCTTTCGGGCCAATATCCACGATGTAATCGGCGGCACGCATCATATCCTCGTCGTGCTCCACTACAATTACCGAGTTGCCCGCATCGCGCAGAGTCTTCAAAGTGTTGATTAGTCGCTCGTTATCGCGCTGGTGAAGTCCAATGCTCGGCTCGTCGAGGATATACAGGACATTGACGAGTTTTGAGCCTATCTGCGTAGCAAGGCGTATGCGCTGACTCTCGCCACCCGACAGGGTGCGAGATGCTCGGTTGAGCGACAAATAGCCCAAGCCGACATCGGTCAAAAAGCGCAATCTTTCACGAATCTCTTTGACTATTTCGCGCGCAATTTTTAGCTCTTTGGCGGTTAGTTGTCCCTCTATGCCCTCGAACCATTCTCGCAGATGGGAGATAGACATAGCCGAGAGTTCGGCGATATTTTTACCGGCGACCTTAAAGTGTAGAGCATTCTCTTTCAGACGACTGCCACCACATAGCGAACATTTGCGATATGCGATAAACTGCTCGCGCCACTTTTCGCCCTTGCGGCCGCTATCATCCTCTATTTTTGAGTTGATATACTCGGCAACACCTTCCCACGAACGCATCTGCTTGCTTCGTCCTGAAACATACTCGGCAACTTCGATTAGCATAGGCTCGTCGTCGCCGTATAGAATGGCATTTAACCCCTCTTCCGAGATTGTACCGAGAGGGGCGTCTAAGGTGAAATCGTATCGTTTGCCGAGCGCTTCGAGTGTGGCGAATAGCACGTTTTCGCGTCCTTTACCGAGCGGAGCAACTCCACCCTCGCGAAGTGATAATCGTTCGTCGGGTACTACTTTCTTAATGTCGAATATAGCCTCTTCTCCAAGTCCATTACAGCGTGGGCAGGCTCCCTTTGGAGAGTTGAAAGAGAAGGTGAATGGCTCAGGATCTTCGAATGCAAGACCCGTTGTCGGACACATCAAATGGCGCGAATAGTGGCGTATATCGCCCGTGTCGTAGTCGTGAATTGCCATCTGCCCTTTGCCTTGTCGCATAGCCTCGCGGAGCGAGGTCATTATGCGGTCGCGAGCCTCTTCGCGCGCAGTCATTCTATCCACAACCAGCTCTATGGAGTGGGTTTTGTAACGATCGAGCTGTTCGCCTCCCGTAAAGTCGCGAATTACTCCATCTATGCGCGCGTAGATGTATCCCTTGCGAAGAAACGAATCGAATAGCTCGCGGTAGTGTCCTTTGCGCTCACGAACTACGGGGGCTAAAAATGCAATTTTGCGACCTGCGTAGTCTTGCAAAATCAAATCGGCTATCTGCTCGTCCGAGTAGTGCGCCATCTCCTCGCCCGTTACCGGCGAATAGGCTCGCGATGCACGAGCAAAGAGGAGTCGCAGAAAATCTGCTATTTCGGTCACTGTGCCGACGGTTGAACGAGGATTGCGATTGGTTGTCTTCTGTTCGATTGCAACCACGGGCGATAAACCCGAAATTTTATCGACATCGGGACGCTCCATCGTTCCGATATATTGACGAGCGTACATAGACAATGTCTCCATATAGCGACGTTGTCCCTCGGCGTAGATTGTATCGAATGCAAGCGATGACTTGCCGGAGCCTGATAGGCCGGTAATTACCACTAGCGCATTGCGGGGTATTTCGAGATTTATGTTTTTGAGGTTGTGAACACGTGCGCCCTCAATCTTGATCTTCTCTTCCAAGGTGATGCGTAGTTGGTTATTGATAGTTTATTCGGCAGGTAGCTCCCGGAGTCTTAATCTCTAACATCGAATAGAAAAAATCGTGCAAAGAGATCCATCCGATGAGATCGGCGAAGCAGATGGCGACAATAAATGTCATAAAGACTTTTATGAAGTTCTTGCCCCAATTTGCCATATAATGCGAGGCAATAAATGAACCAATCATATTGCCGACACCATGAATTATTCCAAACGAGTAGTCGACATTGCCCATAATCATAAATACCGCCAATGAGAATGGTGTAGCAAGTAATATCACAAATCCTTTGATAGCGTTAGCCACAACCATATCCATTCGCATCAGCCATAGTGCAACGGAGAGTATGAGATATCCTAAGCCGATATAGATGTATCCGCCATAGAAGCCGATAAGGAAGAATAGAAAATAGTGTAGCGGTTTAATTTCGACACGGTGACCCTCTGTTGGTTTAAGCTTGTGGTCTATGAGTAGGTATACCATTATAACTAATAGTATTACACCAAAGCATATCTTGAAAACCAGCTGGTCGACATCCGAAGCGACAATCGCTCCTATTATGTTACCGGCAATTACCGGAATCGATAATAGTAATCCGTGCCTTAAATCGAAAGATTTTTTGCGAATGAATGTTATTGACGAGGCGAGGTTCTGCATTAGTACCGCGACACGGTTTGTTCCATTTGCCACATTGATTGGCAGACCAAAGGCCATAAGCATAGTCATCGTAATAATCGAACCTCCTCCTGCAAGGGTGTTGATTATTCCGACAAGTGTGCCTGAGAGCAGTAAAACTATGACTATGTGCCAATCTAACATTTTTCTACCTTTGCCATCAAGGTGACAAAGGTAGAAAAATAATTAACAATTGGCAATTGAAAATTGACAATTAAGCAATTTTATGTGTGATTTTTGCTCTGATTGGCCTAAAATCTTGCTACCGGAGCGGCGTCGAGAGTCGAAAATTCCTCTTTTAAGTACTTGTAATATCCTGCTACGGCAATCATTGCAGCATTGTCGGTGGTGAAGCGACGCTCTGGGATAAATGTGCGCCATCCACGCCTCTTTCCCTCCTCGGCGACACGCTCTCTGAGGAGTGAGTTTGCGGCTACTCCACCACCGATGGCGATGTCCGAAATACGATAGTGCTTGGCAGCTTTTATGAGTCGCTCTACAAGTATATCTACAACGGTGTGAAGTATTGCTGCACATAGGTCAGCCTTGCGCTCTTCGATGAAATTAGGGTTTTCTGCCACTGCGTCACGCAAGGTGTAAAGGAAAGATGTCTTTAAGCCTGAAAACGAGAAATCGAACTCTCCGATGCGTGGTTTCGCGAACTTGAAAGCGTCCGGATTTCCCTCTTTTGCAAGCGCGTCAATAACGGGTCCACCCGGGTAAGGCAGTCCCATAACTTTGGCGCATTTGTCGAGTGCCTCGCCTGCTGCATCGTCGATGGTCGAGCCTACAATCTCCATATCAAAAGGCGAGTTAACCTTTACGATTTGAGTGTGGCCTCCGCTGACTAATAAGCATAGGAATGGAAAGTTCGGGTGTTCACACTCCTTGTCGGGCATATCGACAAAGTGTGATAAGATGTGTCCGTGCAGATGGTTGACCTCGACGAGCGGAATGTTGTTGGCTATTGCAAGTCCCTTGGCGAAAGATGTTCCTACCATTAGTGAGCCGAGTAGGCCCGGTCCACGCGTGAAGGCAATAGCGTCAATTTTGTCGGGCGTGATTCCGGCATCTCTTAGCGCTGTATCTACCACGGGCACAATGTTTTGCTGGTGGGCACGTGATGCAAGTTCTGGGATGACTCCGCCGTATCGCTCGTGTACTGCTTGGGATGCAATTACGCTCGATAGTAGCGTGGTGTTGCGTAATACCGCGGCCGAAGTGTCGTCGCACGACGATTCTATGCCAAGAATAATAATTTCGTTATTCATAATATTTTTTTTCTCTTTTCGCTCTTTTTTTTGGCGCTTTGTTTGCTCATTTCGCAAATTATATCTACTTTTGTAAGTTATTATATAACTTATATGGCAAATAATGCCGAATAATAGAACAAAGCTGTGCGCAAAGTTATAAAAATATCGTTAATGCTGGTATCTGCAATAGCCATATTGCTGATAATTTTTTCGGTATTGCCGGCTTTGTTGTTCTCGGTTCCTGCGGTTCAAAATGCGACAATTGACAAAGCTGCGGAGTTTGCGGGTAAGTATCTCGGTACCAAAGTAGAGGTTGGTCAGATAACCGTTGGTATGTTTAATCGTGTTGTTGTTCGCGACTTCTATGTTGAAGATTGGGACAGCGATACCCTACTCTATGTTAAGCGTGCGGATGTGACGGTTGGCGCGTTATCGACGTTGGTTAACAAAAATCTTGTTTTGCGTTCGGGAAGAATTCGTGGTGGAAAGTTTATCCTCCGCGAAACGAAGCGTGGTACGTATAATGTTAAGGAGATTACTGATCAACTTGTTAACAGGGACCGAAAAAGCGGGTTCCGTTTGGATGTGGGAGAGCTCTCCGGCAGTGGCATAGAGTTTAGATTGCATCGCAATGATGAACCGCGAAATGAGGGTGTCGATTTTGCCAATATGCAACTGTTGGATATCGACGTGGCGATGAGCGATTTTGTAGTTCTTGGCGGCGTTGTCGAGAGTGATGTTAATTCGTTGTCGTTTACCGAACGCTCTGGTTTTGAGCTGAAAAATATGATCGGCCATTTCGAGGTTAATTATGGAAAAATTCGCGTGGAGGATGCTAAGTTGCAAAGTGCGCATAGTCGAATAAATCTCGATTATCTATTGCTCGATGGTGAGCATTGGCTTGAATATCGCGATTTTATCAACAATGTACCTATCATATGTCAGGTGTCGAATAGTGATGTGTCGTCTGAGGATGTGGGCTATTTTGCTCCGTCGATGTGGCGTTGGAAAACCGTTATCCGCAATACGACTGCATCGATGAATGGTGCTGTTGTCGATTTTAACGGACGACTTGACCACCTCGAACTCGAAAATGGTGGAGAGTTGAGTGGCTCGGCGCATGTGACGGGATTGATTGATGTTGAGAATACGCATTTTGATATAAACGTCGATAAGCTCGCTGCATCGACGAGTGAGATCACTTACTTGCTGAATAATATTGCCAACTTGTCATTGGGCGAAGGTGAGGTTGGAAAGTATCTGAAAAATATTGAAAGCGTTGATGCTACGGGTGCATTTGTCGGTACCATACGCAACTTTAACGTGAAAGTAAATAGCGGTGTTGCGAGCGGAGGAGCGGTTGCATTGGATTGCAATATGCTCAATCCGATTAGTGGTCGTAAGAAGATTACGGTTAATAGTATCTCGACACAGAACTTGCGAGTAGGGCAAATTATCTCGAACAACTTGTTCGGAAAGTTGACATTGGCGGCAACAGGCGATGTAGAGCTTGGTGGTACTAAGAGTCCGCATATTAACTGTACGGTGAATGTCGACAATATAGAGCTGTTTGGACGCAACTTTAAGGCGGCGACGATAGTTGCAAATTCTAAGAATGATTGCGCCAACTTCAATGTAAGTATGATGGACCCGGCGTTGCAATTTGTTACACCATCATCGTTGAATGTCGATTGGTCTAACAGGTCTAATCTTAAATATGGAGGTACCGTAAAGGTGCATTACGCTGATCTCCGTGCGTTGGGAGTGAATGAAAGAGATTCGATTTCGGTGATAAAAGGTGTTGTCGGAGTTTCGGCTTACGGCTCGTCGTTGAACGAAATAAATGGTGTGGTGCGCATCTCCGATGCTTCGTATAAAACCACTAATGGCAGAGTCTGCGAAACGGAATCGTTGGTTGTGAGGGCTAAGAGTGATGGCAAAACTCGAAATATTACGCTCTCTTCGAATTTCGCAGACGCCACATTCAACTCCTCGGTGGCCTATGAGGAGGTTCTCTACTACATAAAGCATCTGCTTGTGCCATATGCTTCGAATCTGTACGACGAGAAGGCTCGAACAGAGTTTGCAAATCACGTGGCGCAAAAAGGTGATAACAGTGCGAATCTGACAGTCAAAACAAAGGAGGCGCTCGACTCTTTGCTTGTGTGTATACGCGATGGATTGGAGGTGGCTGATAAATCGAAGATATCGATGTTGATGCGCCCGTCGAAGGACTATTTTAAGGTGAATATCAAGTCTGAATACCTCGAATACAACAACAACCTTATGACGAACATAGAGGCTTCGGCCGATAAGAAAAACGATGCTATGATGGTGTCGTTGACGGCTTCGGATGTCTATGTCGGAGTGCTACACGCATCGGAGGTGAATGTTGCCGGAGGTATCAAGGATAACAATATCGATGTCGATGCGAAAATCGCAGATAGCTTGCAGCGTTTCGAGGGCAAAGTGTCGGCAGACATAGATATTACGCGCAACCATAATCGTCCGAATGTCTCTATTAAATTAAATCCTTCGTCGTTGTCGCTGGGCGATACGTCGTGGAGCATTACGACGGATGGTATATATGCCGATTCTGCGCGAATAGACATCCGCCGATTTGTTGTACGCAATGCCTCGGAGGAGCTCTATGTCGACGGCGTGTTGTCGCACAACGACAACGATTCTCTCGATATCAAGATGCGTGAATTCTCGTTGTCACCGATTACTCAGATTACCCGAAAAATAGGATACGTAATCAAGGGCAAGGCTGATGGTTATGCAAAACTGCATTCCGTGTTGAAGGACACGCGTATAGATGCTCAAATAGAATTGGATAGTTTGGATGTTAGTGGCACTGCTATTCCGGATTTGAAATTGGTGTCGAAGTGGGATTTCAGTCGTAGCCAAGCATCGCTCAATGTGTCGACTCGGGCAGATGGCAACACCATTATAAAAGGGTATTTTATGCCATCCAAGATGCGCTACTATGCCGAGCTTAAAGCCAATGGCGTAGATATGGGTGTGCTTGACCCATTGTTAAGTGGTGTGATTACCGATACCGAAGGACGTGCTGATGTCGATGTAAAACTCGATGGCAAGGGCCGAATGGCTAGTTTGTCGGGAGACATCGCCGTGTATGATCTTGCGACGACCGTGGACTATACGAAGTGCCGATATAGTGCACCTATGTCGATTGTTTCGATTGCAGATAATCGATTTACGGTTGTCAATACACCGGTAACAAGTCAGAATGGCGGTGAGGGAACATTATCATTGGACTTCTCGTTGGCGCACCTTTCGAATATTGAGTACAATGTCGACTTGAAAGCCAAAGATATGCAGGTGCTGAATACGACCGAGAAGGATAATAGTATGTTCTATGGTTCGATATTCGCATCCGGCGAGGGAACTATCCGCGGTAATAAGGCCGGAGTAAATATGAATTTCTCGGCCAAGAGTGGCGATAACTCCAAATTCTATATGCCATTGACAAGCGATAGTAGCGTGCTATTGCCAAAGTATGTTAAGTTTGTGAATGACAGAGATGAGGATTCGGAGGCGGACGACAACAATCGCTTGACAAAGAAGATTGAGGCGCATAAACGCAACCGAGCGTCAACAGAGGGCGGTATGGATATAAAGATGGCGCTGAATATCTCGCCTAATACGGAGGTGCAGCTTGTTATCGACCCGACTGTTGGAGATATTATCAAAGGTTCGGGAAATGGAATGTTGGATCTGCACGTTAACACTCAGCGCGATATATTCACAATGAATGGTGACTTTACCATCGAGAAGGGAGATTATCTCTTCACGTTGCAGAATGTCATAAATAAGAGATTCGAAATCAATCCGGGCTCTAAGATCCAATGGACAGGCGACCCTATGGGCGCTATTCTCAATATTGATGCCGTATACAAGTTGAAGGCGTCGTTGCAACCTCTTCTCGAAGGCTCTCTAACGGATGGTCGTCGTTCAACGAGAGCGGTGCCGGTTAACTGTATCATTCATTTGACCGAAACGATGATGAAACCAAAGGTGGATTTCGGTATCGAGGTCGAGAATGCCGATTCGGATGTTAAGAATATAATAGCGAGTGCTTTGGCAACGCCTGAGAGTCTGTCGCAGCAGTTTGCCTATCTTATTGTTGCAAATAGCTTTATTTCGGAGGCTACCAATACCCTATCGCCATCACTCGGCGTGTCGGCTACGGTGGCGACCGGTATGGAGTTGCTCTCGAATCAGTTGAGCAATTTCCTATCGGCCGATAACTACAAAATCATACTTCGTTATCGTCCGCGTACGGATGTATTGAGCGATGAGGTGGATTTTGGCTTCTCGAAGGAGTTGTTGAACGACCGCTTACTTGTCGAGGTCGAGGGTAACTACATTCGCGATAAGTCGCAGGTTGTGAATGCAACATCCAATATTACGGGAGAGGCCTATTTGACTTGGCTGGTAGATGCGGCAGGTACATTGCGATTGAAGGGCTTTACCCATACAATCGACCGCTTCGACGAGAACCAAGGTTTGCAGGAGACAGGTGTCGGTATCTATTTTAAGGAGGATTTCGACAATGCTCAGGATTTGAAATATCGTCTGAAACAGCGTTTCAAAAGAGAGACTAAAAATAGAGAGGAAAAGGGTGTCAATGATACAACCGAGGTGGCGCAGCGCAACCGTAAAACAATGAAGAAAAACATTCAACAACAAACTAAATAAACAAACAACAAAAAACAAAGCATTATGATTAAATTTTTGCAGGCCGCAACAGAAGAGGCGGTAAAGACAGGAGCGGAAGTAGCCGCAGCAGTAAATGAGGCAGCAACAGCTGTAGTAGAAGAAGTAGCAGTAGCAGTACCTAATGACATGACACTTTGGGAGCTGTTCAACAAGGGCGGTTGGTTGATGTGGGTGTTGCTCGTATTGGGCGCTATAAGCATCTTCATCTTCGTAGAGCGTTTTGTGGCAATTATGCGTGCAAGCCGACTCGACATCAACTTTATGCATCGCATTCGCGACTTCGTTGTAGACGGAAATGTAAAGGGTGCAGTTGATTTCTGTCATACCTATCGTACCCCTATTGCTCGTATGATTGAGAAGGGTTTGGGCCGTTTGGGCCGTCCTATGAGCGATGTTCAGAGCGCAATCGAGAACGTTGCAAACTTGGAGGTATCGAAGTTGGAGAATGGTCTTCCATTCTTGGCAACAGTAGCAGGTGGTGCTCCAATGATCGGATTCTTGGGTACAGTACTCGGTATGGTGCAGACCTTTATGGATATGTCGAACGCAGGAGGAACAGTTGATATGGCTCTTCTCTCGGGCGGTATGTATGTAGCGATGGTAACAACCGTAGGAGGTCTTATCGTAGGTATTCCTGCATACTTCGGTTACAACTACCTCGTAGCACGTATCGAGAAGTTGGTGTTCCGTATGGAGGCTAACTCTATTGCGTTTATGGACATTTTGAATCAACCAGTTCAAAAATAGTAGATTATGGCGATTAAAAGAGGATCAAAGGTAGATAAGTCATTCTCGGGTTCGGCAATGACTGACCTTATGTTCTTGTTGCTGATATTTATGCTCATAGCTACAACTCTCATCAACCCTAATGCGTTGAAGTTGGAGTTGCCAAAGAGCTCGAATCAGTTGAAGGACAAAGCTATTACCACAGTTTCGATCAAGATGGAGCGAACAGGTTACTCCTATTATGTAGAACTTGACAAGGTTGACGGACTCGCAGGCTTGGAGCGTGCGTTGAAGGCGCGTTTGGATGGCCAGGAGAACCCTACCGTTTCGTTGCACTGCGACAAGAAGGTGGCTGTCGAAGAGGTGGTTAACGTTATGAACATAGCCAAAGATAACAAATATAGGCTAATACTTGCAACCCAGGCAAATTAAAGAGTATGAGTTCAAAACAATATGCATACATTTTTACAACTCTGTATGTATTGCTTCTAATCTTGTTGTTCCTTTATTTGAGGATCTCGCCTCGTCCAAGGGAGCAGTCGGAGGATGTAATTTATGTAGAGTTGTTAGAGATGGAAGAACCTGTTAAGAAGCCTAAATCGCGCCCGAGGGTAGCCCCTCGTCACGAGAATGCTTCGAGAAGGGATAATGACCGCCAGGTTACGGGAAAGGATGAGAATACCCAGACCGTAAATAATAAGGCTCTCTTCCAAATGACCAAAGATGGCTCTGACAAAGAGGTTAATGGCGGAAATAATAGCGCTCAGGAGTCCGATTCTCAAAAGAATAAGGGCAAAGGCGATGGTAAAAAAGCTTTTGGTAATAGCCAGCTCGACGAAGGCTTGCAAGGACGAGGTTTGGTTGGAGCATTGCCGAAGCCTGGTGCTCCTAAGGGAAATAAGGAAGGTGTTGTTAAAATACGTGTAAGAGTTCGAAAAGACGGTACCGTATCTTCGGCTGAATACCATCCTTTTGGTTCGTCCACAAGTGATGAGGAGTTGGTAAGACTCGCTATATCGGCGGCTCGAAGAACTCGATTTACCGAGAGCTCTGCGGTTTCTCAGGGAGGAGTTATAACCTACCGTTTTGTGTTGAAGTAAGAGAGATCTGACTCAAACAAATTACAGAATGAAAACACTGTGTAATATACGAGTTGTGCTATTTCAGGTTGTGTGCTGCGTTGCATTGGCTCTGCCACTGCACGCAGCTGCACAGCAGAAGAATGGTGCCCATTTGGAATTTGAGTGCGCAGAGTGTGACTTGGGCGAAATTTCGCGTAACGATGAGCGATTGAATCACACGTTTACCTTCGTAAACAACGGAACGGAGCCATTGGTCATTTTGTCGGCGACTACCACCTGTTCGTGCTTGAAGGCGGAGTTCTCTCGCAAACCTATTGAAGTGGGAGCAAAAGGCGAGATAAAGATTTCGATTGAGCCTAAGAAGATAGAGAAGGGTGTTTTTCGTCGTGTGGTGCAGATTCGTTCCAATTCGGTAGGCGGAACAGTGATACTAATCGTAAAAGGTGTAGCCAAGGATTAGAAAAGAAAAACTATCAAAAATTAAATAAACCTTAAAAAATGAGTACAGTTATTCGTTTTTCGGGAGATTCGGGTGATGGTATGCAGATGGTTGGCAACCTCTTTTCGGAGAGTGCTGCATTTGCAGGCTACGGAGTGTTTACCTTCCCCGACTACCCTGCCGAGGTGCGCGCACCACAAGGTACGGTGGCTGGCGTTTCGGGCTTTCAGGTACACTTCGATACACGTGCAGTAGCGCACGAAGGTGACAAGTGTGATATCTTGGTAGCGATGAACCCTGCCGCATTGGTGGCTCATCGTAAATGCGCTTCTGCTACGGCTATGGTGCTACTCGACAGTGACGGCTTCACGAAAGAGGCTGTTGCGAAGGTTGGCTACGATATCGAAACAATCGTAGAACAACTTAATATGATGGAGTGCAATATTGTAGAGGCTCCGATTACGCAGATGACTCTCGATGCAGTAGCCGACTGCGAACTCGATCGCAAGTCGGCGTTGAAGTGTCGTAATATGGTTGTGCTGGGCATCACGCTCGGAATGTACGACATCGCTACGGACTATGCAAAGAAGTTTGTGGAGAAGAAATTTGGCAAGAAGAATCCTCTCGTTTGTAAAGCGAATATCGCAGCGATTGAGGCTGGTGAGAACTATGCCAAAAATACCCATCTCGTAGGCGAAACCCACGCAGAAAAGGGCGTTGGCGCACTTGCAAAGGGTGTTTATCGCTCGATAAATGGCAATCAAGCGGTTGCTTGGGGCTTTATAGCTGCGGCAGAAAAAAGCGGTAGACCACTCTTCTGCGGCTCCTACCCTATTACACCAGCCACGGGTATCTTGGAGGAGTTGGCAAAGCATAAGGCATTGGGCGTAAAGACCGTTCAGGCTGAGGATGAGATTGCGGGTATATGTACTGCTATCGGAGCATCATTTGGTGGAGCATTGGCAGTAACAACCACTTCGGGTCCGGGTTTGGCGTTGAAGAGTGAGGCTCTCGGCTTGGCTGTTATGGCGCAGATACCACTTGTCGTTGTAGATGTTCAGAGAGGAGGCCCTTCGACGGGCCTGCCAACGAAGAGCGAACAGGCCGACCTTTTGCAGGCTATGTATGGCCGCAATGGTGATAGTCCGCTTGTGGTATTGGCAGCACACTCCCCTGCCGACTGCTTCGATAAGGCTTATATGGCAGCGAAAATTGCCTTGGAACGAATGATGCCGGTGGTGCTTTTGACCGATGGCAACTTGGCAAATGGAACAGAACCTTGGCTCATAAAACGAGTGGCCGATATGCCTTCGATTACTCCACCAATTGTTTCGCGTGAGGAGTTGGCAGAGAAGGCAGAGTGCTTCAATGATAGAGGTCTGTTCAATCCGTACTCTGCAAACGAGAACTTAGCTCGCTATTGGGCTATTCCCGGCGCAGAGGGGTTGGAACATCGTCTTGGCGGCTTGGAGAAGCAGCCAAAGACAGGCGCAATATCCTATACTCCTGCCGATCACGCCGCAATGGGAGCTTTGCGTGCCGAGCGTGTCGAACGTGCCGCAGAGTTGGTGCCGAAGGTGCATACAGAGGATGTGACAGAGGGCGATTTACTCGTGTTGGCTTGGGGTAGCAATGTCGGCAAGGTGTCGGAGGTTGTTGCCGAAGTTCGCAACGAGGGCGGAAATGTGGCATACGCTACCGTTTCGTTGATTAATCCATTGCAGGCAGGTGTTGTAGAGGTGATGTCGCATTTTAAGCGCATCTTGGTTTGTGAGAGCAATAGTGGACAACTTGCATCGCATTTGCGTACTGTGACACGTCATAGTAATATTTGCTCGTTGGCAGATATGGGCGCACAACCATTTGCTGCGGAGACTCTTAAAGCCGAGATTTTGTCAAACTTAAACTTGGATTAGAACTATGGCAAAGATAGAATATACACCAAACGATTTCCGCAATGGTAATGCTGTGAAATGGTGCCCAGGTTGTGGTGACCACGCAGTTTTTAATTCGGTGTTGAAAGCGTTGCCGGAGGTGGCTGAGCGTCTCGATATCCCACGCGAGAATTTCGCGTTTATTTCGGGTATTGGTTGTTCGTCACGCTTTGTATACTATATGAACACCTATGGTTTTCATACTATCCACGGACGTGCGGCGGCAATCTCTACGGGTTTGAAAACTGCTCGTCCCGACCTATCGGTATGGGTTTGTTCGGGTGATGGCGACTCGTTAGCTATTGGAGGCAATCACTTTATCCACGCTTGCCGTAGAAATATTGACTTGAATCTGATTCTGTTCAACAATGAGATTTACGGCTTGACCAAAGGTCAATACTCCCCTACCTCGAAGTTGGGCAAGGTGACCAAGACCTCGCCTTTCGGAACTATCGAGGAGCCATTCTCGCCAGCCGTTTTGGCTATTGGTGCGAAGGCTTCGTTTGTGGCTCGTACGATAGATATGGAGTTGGATTTAACGAAGGAGATGCTTGTCGAGGGCGCTTGCCATAAGGGTATGTCGGTGGTTGAAACGCTTGTTAATTGCGTTATTTTTAACCATAAAACCCACGCTGACTATGCCGATACTAAGGCTGTCCGCGAGGAGCGTACTATCCGCCTCGTACACGGCGAGAAGATGCTCTTTGGCGCAAATAAGGAGAAGGGCTTGGTGCTTGACGGTTTGAAGTTGAAGGTCGTAACCGTAGGTGAAGATGGTTATACGCTTGATGATGTGCTGACCCACGATGCACACTGCGAAGATACCGCTTTGCATACTATGTTGGCTTCGATGCGCTATCCGGACTACCCCGTTGCGGTGGGCGTTATTCGCGATGTTGCACGTCCAACCTACGACTCGGAGGTTGCCCGTCAAATCGAGGAGCAGCAGGCTGCAAAACCAAATATGAAGGCCGATGATCTATTCTTCGGCGGTGAAACTTGGGAGGTGAAGTAGCGATTAGAAATCGGTTCTCACTCTTCCCCCTTCGCGCATACCGTTCACGCCCATTGGTCGTGGACGGTTGCTTTTTCCATCCATTCCCTCATAGTCGGAGATGTTGCGCGAGGCATTCTTGCCAAAGTGACGCAAGTTGTAGACAAATTGCACCATTACATATCGTCCGACTGTGCTGTTGAGCACATTGCGCGTGAATCCCGAACCCGTAGAGCGCGAGAATGCGGTATTCTGGTTGAGAATGTCGCTGATACCTATCTGCACCTCGCCACGACGACTCTTGAAGAGCTGCTTGCCGAGGTATAGATTGCAGAGGATATACTGCTCGTTATAGTTGTTCGAGAAGCCGAGATATTGGTGGTATGCAGCATTCGCCGTGAGTGTAAAGCCTGCACCGAAAATCCACTTTACGGAGGCCGAAGCTGTGTGGCGGAAGTAATCGTTCACAATCTTCTCGCCATAGGTTGCCTCGGTAGCGCTATTCCACGCCTGATTGTAGGTTCCTCGCCACGAAATTGTAAAGTCGAGGTTCTCAGATATGTTGCTACCGAGTGCAAGGCGGAAGGTGTACCCTATGTTATTAGCCTTGTTGATGTCGAATCTGTGGTTTGCAACATTTTCGAGAAGCTCGGCGGGCGAATCTCCCGCATCATATACGGCGTGAGGTCTTACCGTATACTGAACATTTGCCGTCATATTGAGGTTGCACTTCATAAACGACAATGGCACTCCGTATGAGACATTGGCGCGTACTGACCACATACCGCTGATATTCTCGTAGGAGGTAATCTGTGTAGGACGATATGCCTTGCCATTCTCATCTTTGGGAATTATAATGCCGTTCATATCATCAGGCAAAGCCCAACCTCGCGAGTTGTAGAGCGTGGACGAAGAGATCGCATTTTGGTAATACTCTCCACGTACCATTGCCATAAAAGTTTGTCCCTTTGTCGGTAACGAAAGTATGTAGCGGATACTTCCACTATGGGAGTATTCGGGGGTGAGATTGCAGTTACCTATACTTATATTTTGAGGTGAGGCGACGTCGAAGATATTGTGTAGCTGGGTAACACTCGGAGCATCTGAGTTTGAGTTCAATTGAATACGCAACGAGTTTTGCTTATTGAAGGCATAGCGGAATATTGCGTGATATTGAAGACTATGGTATTGCTTGTCCACAAGGCTCGAAGTGTTTGCTCCATTCTGAAAATCGCCATTGCGTGATAGATTCTCGTATGAAAATCTCAATACAAATGTGTTGCGCTTCTTTGAGTAGCGTATTCCTGGACCAACACGATGAATCATTGTGTTGGTTGATGAGTTTATGGTTAGAGCATCGTTGCGACGGCTCTCGTCGCCTACGATGTAGTCACTCTCGGTGTACCAAGCCTCTTGTACCTTGTTTTGGTTGCGATAGATGAAGTTGTATTGCAGCATAAAGGTCCAATTGCGAGATATAGGCTCGTTGTAGTTTATGCCTCCTCTTATATTATAGGTATATGTAGGCACATTTCGATACTCGTATATAGGGATGAAAAGTAATGGGTTTTCGCACATATCAAGCCACGACTTTCCCTCGCCAAAGTAGCTGTTGTATAGAGATTCGTAGAGCGGATTGTCGAAAGGTATAGGCTCGGCATTGTTGGTCATAATCTTGCGTACGGCTCTGTTGTCGCGGTATCCGGCGCGTGCAGTGATGGTCATTGTTCGACCTGGCGCACCCAAACGAAGTCGGTATTGCAAGAATTGATTAGCATTGACTCCGCGCATACGATTCTCACTCGACGATGCGGTGTAGGATATTGGGCGGAAGGTAATGTTGTCCATATCTACGGTGTCGAGGTCGGTATCGTTGTTGGAGTACCCTTTTGTAACTGATGTCGGACGATGTCCCTGATAGCTCAATGTCGTGCGCGATGTAAGTTGTTGTATACGAGAGATTTTCCAATCTATGCGTGCATTGAGTCGATGGTTGTTGTTTATCTTTTGTGAAGTTGCAAGAGCATACTGCGTGCCGTATGGGGCGGGATGCTCATACCAAGTTGTTCGCTCGGAAATGTTTCGAGTATCGGTATTATTGAAGAAGTAACTGCCCTGAAACTTAACCTGCTTGCGTCGTCCCCAAGTGTCGGAGTAGTTCAAACCAACTGCGTTTACAAGGGCCACACCTGCTTGTGGACGCACCATAAACTGATTACCACCTCCTCCGCGACCCCCTTTGCCCGAATTTACTCCGAGCAGATCCTCGAATGAGAAGTTTTGCTGGTTGATGTTGTTAAAGAGTCCTAATACGGTTATTTTCTGCTTATTGCGGAATGAATTGAAATTTCCGCCGGCGAGATATTTCGGATTAAATGATACTTTGTCGGCTTGGGGTTGCCAACCGAGTCCTCCATAGAACTTTCCGAATTGTCCGTTGCGCATACTCTTTTTTGTGACGAAGTTTAGGGCTTTGTAGCTCTCTCCGTCATCTATTCCCGAAAACTCAGCTTCGTCGCTCAGTTTGTCGAATACCTCCACCTTGTCGACAATCTCGGCAGGAATATTCTTTATCGCCATTGTTACATCGTCGCCAAAGAACTCGTCGCCATCTACAAATACCTTCTTAATCTGCTCGCCTTGTACCTCCACTTGCCCATTTTCGACTACCACGCCCGGCATTTTCGAGAGTAACTTTTCGGCTTCGGCATCCTTGGTTGTTTTGAATGCAGAGGCGTTGTATATCAGAGTGTCGGCATTTTGTGTGGTACGGAATTGATGAGCCTCTTTCACTACGGTCGCAATTTGTGTTGCAGATTCCTGCATATAGATTTTACCTAAGTCTATGAACTCGGAATTTGCGTTGCACGAAAAATTTTTATCTGCATAGCCAATAAATGTCGCTTTTAACGAGTACTCCCCCATTGGCACCGAGAATACCATATATCCCCCTTGCCCTGTGGTGTAGTAACTCTTGTCGTTAGGCTCTCCTTTTGGCGAGACCTCTACAACAGCGCCCTGTAAAGGCTGCTTTGTCTGTGAGTCGAAAATATAGAATACAACCTTTGAACGGTTTTGTGCAATTGCAGCAACCGATACAAGGATAAAAGTCGCAAAAGTTAGAAGTCGTTTCATCTTTTGTTGGATCTGTTTGACATTTACAAAGATAACGCTATTGCGTAAAAGTTAAATTGTTTTCTGCCGAAATGTCTTTTTTGTGCTGTGAAATGACAATTGGAAGTGTTAGAGAATTTAGTGATTAAAGTTTCGCCCTTTTCTGTTTTTTAGTATCTTTGCACCAAATATAGGAAAATTATGAGAATTGGTGAAATACAAACCTTGCGTGTGGCGCGAGTGTCGGAGTTTGGTCTATATCTTGTAGACGACGAGGGCAACGAGGTGTTGCTTCCAAACCGCTATGTGTCGCTGACGCAGAAGGTTGATGATGAGGTGGAGGTGTTTGTCTATCACGACTCGGAGGATCGTATCGTGGCGACTACCGAAACACCAAAAATTACGGCGGGCAAGTGCGCCTACCTCAAAGTTGTGGATAAGAATATCCACGGTGCATTCCTCGATTGGGGCATTACGGGCAAGGATCTATTTCTCCCAAATCGCAACCAGCAAGGCGGAGTTGTCGTAGGCTCCTATAAGGCGGTGTATCTCTATGTGGATAACGTCACCGACCGCTGCGTTGCCACTTCGAAGTTGAAGCAATATGTCAACAACGACGATATTATAACCCTCTCGCCACGCCAGAAGGTCAAGGCACTGATTGTATCGGAGAGCGAGATTGGCTATCGTGCTATTGTCGAGAACCGCCATTGGGGAATGATTTACAAGAATCAGTTGTTCCGCGATGTAGCTCTTGGCGACAAAGTCGAGGCGTACGTTAGTCGCATTACTGATGACAACCGCGTCGACCTCTCGTTGCAGCAGAAGGGCTTTGCGCAGGTTAAGGACTCGGCAGAGGTGTTGTATGATGCTATCGTAGCGGCAGGTGGCTCACTCGCACTTTCGGACAACAGCTCGCCAGAGGAGATCCGCGAGCAGTTGAATATGAGCAAAAAACTCTTCAAACGCTCGTTGGGAGTTCTTTTGAGCCACAGCCGCGTGGAGATGAATGATAACGAGGTGAAAATCAAGGCATAACGAGATGGCGAATATAGCAACCGCGGAGCGAGTATCGCTCGAAAAGTCAGATAACTATGTCTTCCAACGCTCAGCGTTGGCGTATCATTACGCAGCCGGTTTGGTAAAGGGGGATATCCTCGAAATTGGTACCGGAATGGGCTATGGCGTGGAGATTGTGTCGCCAAAGGCTACCCGATACATATCGATTGATAAGCAACTGCCACAAAATACCCTTCATCTTGAAAATGTTGAGTATTGCGAAATGGAGGTGCCGCCAATCGGCTTCGAGAACTGCTCGTTCGATGCGGTGGTGTCGTTTCAGGTTATCGAGCATATTGAGAAGGATATCGATTTTGTGCGTGAGGTATCACGAGTGCTGCGTCCGGGCGGAATGTTCGTGGTTTCGACTCCCAACGCTCCGATGTCGCTCACGCGTAATCCTTGGCACGTACGAGAGTATAATGCTGACGAGTTGCGCAACCTGTTGGAGTGCCACTTTTCGAAGGTCGAGGCCTATGGCGTTGTCGGCAACGAGAAGATTATGGAGTACTACCGCAAAAACCGTCAGAGCGTACGCAAAATTACCCGTTTCGATTTTCTCGACTTGCAACATCGTCTACCTCGCAAGTTGTTGCAGATTCCCTACGACCTGCTCAATCGTCTAAACCGCCGTTCACTCCATAAGAAGAATACCGAACTGACCGACTCAATTGTTATGGAGGACTACTCTATTGTGCCCTACGAGGCAGGGATGGAGTGCTTCGATTTGTTTTTTATCGCGACAAAGTAGTTTTAGATTGCTATATGAATAGAAAGGCCGCTTCGGCGGTCTTTTTTGCGTTATTAAGCCCGCTGAGGAACTTCAATAAGCCCAATAAGCCAAAAGTGGTCTTTTTGCATTATTGTATAGCTTTTGGAGATTGTGGCTCGAACGGCAGCCGCAGCCGAGAGCAGACCAAGCAATGACTATCTCGCATACGCACACCTGCGCCGACAAGTCTGCCGAGGCGCCACACGCTGAACGAGTCCCCTACGCACAAAAAAAAGAGAAGACTTAAAGTCTTCTCTTCTGCGGTGCGTAGGGGACTCGAACCCCTGACCCCGTGCGTGACAGGCACGTATTCTAACCAGCTGAACTAACGCACCATTCATTTGCTGATTGCGAGTGCAAATATAGAGCAAATTTTATTAACTGCAAAATTTTTTGAAACTTTTTTTAAGTTTTTTTACAATTTTTTTTCACTTTTTGAAGAAAGAAAATTGTACGCTTCCGTAACTTCTTAATTGCCAAAAGTTTGGGTGATTAGAGAAATCGTACTTGTCTGAGTGCTCAAATATGAAGATTCCATCCTCTTTTAGTATCTCACCATCCAAAACTAGTGGAACAATCTCTTCTAACCCCTCTAAATCGTATGGCGCATCCGAAAAAACGATATCGAATTTCTTCGGGCAGCTGCGCAGATATAGAAAGGCATTAGCCTTTACGACAAACATATTCTCTGCGCCAAGTTCTTTCGCAGTGCGACGGATAAAGGCGTGGTGAACAGCATTTATCTCGACCGAGGTGACGCTACGAGCACCGCGCGACGCAAACTCGTAGCTTACCGATCCTGTGCCGGCAAATAGGTCCAACACGTCGCAATCTTCGAAATCTACGAGGTTGTTGAGTACGTTGAACAGGTTCTCCTTAGCAAAGTCTGTCGTAGGTCTTGCTCGGAGGTTGCGGGGCGGATTTATAGTTCTGCCCTTGAATTTGCCGCTTACGATTCGCATATTACTTGTTTGTAGTATTTACGTAGAAGTTTGGCAACCTCAGGTTTGCCGATAATATATATAGGTATATTAGCGTTGCCAATCCACTCTGTTACGTGAAATAGAATATCTTCGGGTGTGGCTGCATCCAACGCTTCGGCGCGTTGAAGTCCGGCGTTGAATAGATGCAGATAGCAGACATCTTCGCTAATTTTAACTATCAAGCACGACTCTTCGCTATGGCGCATATCCAAAAGTGGCGAAGAGAAAGAGATCTTGCTGCCCCACTGCTTTGTTATTGCAGTTAGGGCCTCCGAGTCGATTGCTATGATAGCCACCATCTCGCCTTGTCGCTCACTGCATACATACTGCTCATTGGCACGGCAAGGTTTGCCTGCAAGGCGTAAAATCTCTTGTGCGGTGTCGGATGATACCTCCTCACACGGTGCGAGCGTTACGCGTGGTGTGTCGACGATAAATTCGATCTGCTTAGCTTTTCTGTGCTCGTTGAAATTGTCCACAGAAAAAGAGCGTCCACCCAATTTTACTTGAATGGACACCTTTTTATTGGTTGAATTCGGATTACTCCCAGTTTCCTGCCTCATTGTTACCTCTCTCCATAGAGCCGAACATAATGCCCGGATAACGGTTAAAGTTGTTCTTCATATTGTCGATGAGGTTGACAATCTCCTGACGGTAAGCTACGGTGTCGAGGAATGCGATGTATGGAGCACGGCACTCAACAACAGGGATAACAACCTTTGACTCGGTAGTCAACATACCTGCATTGAGGATGAACTGAGTCTTGTTGTTGGTGTAAGGGATGTAGCGCAACTCACTGATCTGCTCAGGTGTAAGGTGCTTGAAGAGCGAATCCTTAACCGAGAAGGAGAACTTCTCTACATTCTTAAACTTGCGACCATACTTCTTCTTGGCCTGAGCCATAGCAACCGAGTCGTCCTCGTCAATAATCTTACGCTCACCCTCCATAGTCTCGGTGAGAACAAAGTTGATGAGCGAGTCGAAGTCAGCAGTAAAGTGCTGATACTTAGCTTTGAACTGACGCTCTGCATTTCGGATGTCCTTGATGCGTGTGATAACGGCACTCTCGCGCTCCTTCTGTGCAATCTCAAACTTGATTGGTGTCGAAATAAGGATGTAGAGCCAATACGCAAGTGCCAAAACTCCTACGGCAAAAAGAATTTGGAGAATAATTAAAGCAGTTTTCTTTCCCATTTTGATATTTTATTGTTAAGTTTGTACAAAATTAAGCAACAACGATGAATATCTCCGATATTGCGAGCCAAATTTACGCAAAATTATTGTATCAACCAACTAATAATCAAAAAAAAATCATCGAAGCCTTTGCGGAGTACTTCGTAGAGGGTGATCCTACTTCGATTTTTGTGCTGAACGGATATGCCGGTACAGGTAAGACTACGCTTGTTGCAGCCATTGTTGCAGCTCTGAAAAATGTGGGTATTCGAAGCGTGTTGCTAGCCCCAACAGGACGTGCGGCAAAGGTTCTTTCGCGCTATTCCGGCGAGAAGGCTCTGACCATTCATAAGCACATCTATCGCGAGCGAACAAACGCATCGTACGAATCTAAATTTTCACTTAATATAAACCGCGATAAAGATGTGATTTACATCGTAGACGAGGCTTCGATGCTGTCGGCAAATACGGCCTCAGATGGTGTGCAATTTGGTAGCGGTTCGTTGCTCGAAGATTTGGTTCAATATGTTCGTTCTGGTAGGAATTGTAGACTTATGTTGGTGGGCGATAACGCGCAGTTGCCACCTGTCGGAGCAGACTTCTCTCCGGCGTTGGATTCTGTTGAAATGAGCCAATTTGGCGATGTCGTGTATGGCTCGATGGATGAG
>JAEIGA010004268.1_pt1 | contig 22121 bp, 14 predicted proteins | sample 9270691 | NCBI WGS metagenome assembly JAEIGA01 (sample SAMN17057246, study PRJNA624740) | gut metagenome | biome: biome; isolation source: fecal sample | host: Bos grunniens | place: China: Xizang | collected 2019 | reverse complement strand
TGCAGCTGTTTCTTCATGTGGTTCAGCTAGTGCAGTGCATATCAACTTGGGTGACATTCATTCAAACGCAATGCACAAGCAGTTCATGCAGGCAAACAAACTCAATCAGCTTGAAATCATGCAGCGTCTTACAAGACAGGCAAGCGATGCTTACTATGCATCAGAAACTCTCGACCAGCTCTATGCTCTCAGACAGGATGTGAATACTTTGCTCACAAAGTATGCATTCAGAATGAACAAGGAGTCAATGGGTGAGATTGAAAATGCTCTTAACTTGCTTAACTCAAAGATTGACAGATCTATCCGTTCTGCTGAGGGTGATACAACAGGAAGTCGTGGTATCAACTCTTATCATGTATTCGGTCAGGAACTTTAATCAGAAAATGTTCGAATAGAACTTAGTATATCATAAAGGTATGGTGACAGTTTTCATGCTGTCACCATACTGAATTTAATAACTATATATCAATTATGTCTGATATTACCTTCAAAATGACGGTGGCGACCAATGTCGGTCTGGTGCGCAGTAACAACGAGGATAACTTTATCGTTAATCCTGATTTGACTAAGAGGGATGGATGGTATGCTCCTGGCAATGCGGATGATGTCATTGCTTTGGGTGAAAACGGCTGTGTCATGATCGTGGCTGACGGAATGGGCGGTATGAACGCTGGCGAGGTCGCATCTGAACTGGCTGTCAACAGTATCCGTGATACATTTTCACAAGTCAAGGACTTTTCTCAGGTGACAGATTGCAGCAATCACGTCGAAGTTTTCATGAAGAAGGCCATTGTTGCGGCGGATGCTGAGATAAAGAAGAGGGTAAAGGAGGATTCTTCAACTTCAGGCATGGGTACCACTGTGGTTATGGCCTGGGTTATAGGTAATGTCGCTCATATCGCATGGTGTGGTGACTCAAGAGCCTATCTTTTCAACCGTCAGTCTGGATTGAGCAGACTGAGCAATGACCATTCTTATGTCCAGGAATTGGTCGATACGGGAAAGTTGGATCCGGAATTGGCATTCGATCATCCCAACAGCAATATCATTACACGCAGTCTTGGCGATTCGCCAGCTAAGGCGCAGCCAGATTATGTCTGTAAAGGACTCTCTGCCGGAGATTATCTTATCCTTTGTTCTGACGGACTTTGCGGTATCGTCAGAGATGAGGAAATTCTTGATGTCATGATGCAGGAAGATGCCTCCCTGGAATATTATAGAACACAGCTTTTCAATGCTGCTTTCAATGCAGGAGGCTATGACAATGTGACTATCGCTTTGTTTGAGTGTCTGAGTATGAAGGAGGAAGAACTTACAAGTACTGTGACGCCAATGCAGATTGAACGCAAGAAGACGAAATCTCTCTCAAAATTGACAATAACGTTTATAATCATATTCCTGCTGCTTGTTCTGGCTGCAGCAGCTCTCTTCTATTTTGGTGTCATCTCTTTGGGTGAGGGATACAAGGCCATATTTGATTTTACTAACCTGAAATTTAGCTAGTCATAGTATGAAATATTCAGAAGGATACCTGTTGGACGACCGTTATAGACTGGAACGCTTTATCGGAAGCGGAACCTTTGGCGAGGTATGGGTTGCGATGGATAGGGCTACTGATATTGAAGTTGCCATCAAGGTTTATGTATCAATGGATGAAAAAGGACTGGAAGAATTCAAGAAGGAATTCCAGATTTCCTTTGAGTTGAACCATTCTAATCTCCTTCATGCCAACTATCTGGGTGTGAATCCCGAGGACAAGAGACCTTTCCTGGTCATGCCGTATTGTCCGGAAGGTTCGGTCAGTAAGTTTGCTGGTCAGATGAGTGAGGAGGATCTGTGGCGTTTCATTCGAGACGTCGCATCCGGTCTTGCATATCTCCATTCTCAGCAGCCTCCGATCATCCACCAGGATATCAAGCCAGACAACATCCTCATCATGAAGAATGGAGACTTTGTGGTGACGGATTTCGGTATCAGTAAGCAGTTGCGTGCGACTTTGCGAAAAAGCGCAGTTTCCTTGAATTCGGCCGGTGCCATTTCATATATGGGTCCTGAGCGTTTCAGCAAGCAGTATCAGGCAGTAAAGGCAAGTGACGTGTGGTCTCTTGGTGTGTCGATCTTTGAGCTGGCAACAAACGAGATGCCTTTCTGCGGAATGGGTGGTAGTCTCCTTAAGCAGGGTGCAGAGATTCCTGATCTTCCGGACGATTTCTCTCCGATGCTGAATATGGTCTGTCATTCTTGTCTTGCAAAAGAGACATGGGATCGTCCTACTGCACAGCAGTTGGCAGATTTTGCAGCCAAGATTCTCAATGGTGATTCTCCGAGACCGGCATGGCTGGCTCCTGCAGCTGCTCCTGTGTATCCTGATCCTCAGCCTGTGGCCGTAGAACCGGTAACTTCTGAACAACCTGCTCCAGCTCCATCACCGGCTCCATCATCACTTCAGCAGACAGTAATGCAGGCTGCACCTGTCCATTCTAATCCTGGTTCCATGGCAAATGCAACTGTTGCTATGAATTCTGAGATGCCGACAGGAGAGACTCCGGTTATTGTACCTGCTCCTAAGGAGAATGTATTCGGAGTGATGGATCAGAAGGAAGCAAACGATTCATTTGGCCCATTGGTTTGGGTGTTGACTGCTGTGGCTGGTCTTGGTTTGGGCATTTTATTGAATTTATTCATTTAGACTTATGAGACAGATATTTCTTGTTTTATCACTGACACTACTGTCTCTGGCAGTTCAGGCGCAGACTCTGACAAACAGCGAGAGACGTCAGATCAACTCGCGTGTTCTGGTGGCGATCGAAGAGTATGAACGATTCTCAAGTCTGTATGATGATGAGGCTGAGTACTATTTTGAGACACTTTTTGCAAATGATGCTGGTACAACTGTCTTCTGTGATATGCTTGGCATGCCATCGTATCTCAAGGATATAAGTGTCTCGGAATACATCAAGCTTCTGCGTTCACAGTCATTGAACACGACTGTAACAATCAAAGACGTGGTCAAAGGTGACATGACCTATGAAAATGGTGAATGGCTCATTCCTGTGAGATTCCGAAAAAGCATATCGTACATAGATCAGGGCGGCTACGTGTTTTCTGTAAATGAGTATTACAAGACAGATTTCAATATGGTCATGAATCTGTGCTATAATCCTAGTGCAGACCGATGCTTTGTCCGATCTATTAAAGGAAATATTGTTTCAGACAAGTCGTTCCCAGAAGGCAGATTCGCTATTGTAGAGCAGCAGAATGAAATCGATTATCGTACATCACGATATCTGTCAACATTGAAGATCGATGGAAAACCATTGGAGTATAATCAGTTCGGGCAGGCAATCATAGCAAAGGGTGAGGCAAAGGTAAATGATCCGGATGTAGCAGTATCGACAGACATAAAATATGAAGGATTCAATTATGATGTGCTGACATTCCGCTTCACACCAAGAAATCAACGTCTGAGATTCCGTTATGGTTTCGCACCTTTCGCTTATATGGTCAATCACTCGAACGCTTTCGTCAGCAGTAAATCTTCAGCAAACGAGCTAAGTCTTGACTGGGGATACTCTTTCCCTCTGAACGATAAGTCAAAGTTAAGCTTTAATCTAGGTGCCGGTCTATCGTTCAGCTCTTTGAAACTGACCTATGAGCCAACGTCAGATCAGACTTATCAATGCTGGTATACGACTCCGGACCGAAGAACTGGTCAGTTCGTTTCAAAATATGTTGACTATAAGATTTTTGGTGCGACCGAATCCATGAAATATGTGGATGCTTTTGTCCCTGTGTATGTGGAGATGGAACATGTATTGAGCAGGTTCATGACATTCAGCTGGAATGTTGGATTCAAGGCATATCTTGCCATGGGAGCACAGGTTGATTCACCATATTCTGTTAATGCCGAATACCTTAAATCCGGCGATAGTAAATTCAATAAGGTCACTTTGCTTGAATATGAGTTTAATAAGCCATATTTCATTGAAGCGCATAGTTATGCCAAGAATAACTTCGACGTTTCGGCAATGGCAAACCTGGGTGTAGATATAGATGTATACAAGAAAAGGCTTTATGCTATGTTCAGGCTTGGATATGAGTTCGGATTCCTGAAGGAGTATGACTTGTCAGGTGCAGGTGGTTACAAGAATACTAATCAGGTGATATATCTATATGATGAGGAATTCAAGCGAGAAAAACATGTTGCAATGAATTCATTGATCAGCGGTCTGGATTTCAGACGCAGTTCACTATGGATATCTTTTGGTGTTAAATTTAAAATGTAGTTATGAATAAGAATATACAGATACCATTGTTGGTCATTGTCTTCGTTGTATGCGGAGCTTGCGGATTTTTCCTTGGTAACGTACTTTTCGCGGAGCCGGCAAAGGTCGTTGAGCCTGAACCTGAGCCTATAGTCGTTGAAGAGCCTGTCATCGTTCTTTCCACCATCCCGGTGATCGATACGGTCAGCACACCTGTCGGTAAAGGTGGCAGATATAATTTTTCAGTAATAGCTTCAGTTGAGTCCGGAGATGAACTTATCTATGGACTTTATCGCGATGAACTCTGTACAGAAAATGTCGATGCGAATTTTGATGGTAATTTCATCGATGTTGCGGGAACAGATTCAAAGATATACTATGTGAAGGTAGAGAATACAAAGACACGCGAATCTTCAGAGATTGTCTCTGTCGGTGGCTTTGTAAAGCTCGTCAAGGTTCAGAAGGTGACAAAGGACGACCTCGAGCAGCTTTTCAATGTTGCCAAGTCATGGAGTGCGGCCACTCCTAAGATTCTTGCAGGAGTTCCTACAAATGTACAGATCAAGGTCCTTAATCAGGAGATAGAGAAGAAGAGGTCTGTAAATGATATCTGCATGCAGATAGAATCCGGCGTCTGGTCATCTGTGACAGTTCTCCAGGAGAGTCTTGTTTATGATGCTCAGGATAAATTGATAAAAATGACAGTTTCGGTAAACAGATAGTTATGAAAAGGTTGTGCATTATATTCCTGACAATGCTGGCGTCATTGTCACTTGCTGCTCAGAAACAGTCGTTTGAGTTTTATTACATTGCTCATGACAGGACAACTCCCGTTTCGGAGCTCTGTAATCGTCTTGAGCAGGTTTATGAGACCGCTTTGAGCTATGAGGATTATGCCGTAATCTTCTACTTGCCGAATTATGATGCTCCGATTACTGTGAAGGTGAATCTTCCTGGAGACAATAGAAAAGATTTCAAGAATATCATCAGTGAGCTCAGACTCAAGCCTTCTCATGAAATCTTTGCAGATGTAGATTATCAGAACATCATAAATCTTATCAATGCGCATGATTTCATTGATGATGCAGGAACTCCTGCATACACCTCGGTTCTGTTCTGCTGGTATGTGACTCCGGATTTCTGGCAGTTTAATTATAATGAGGAACTGATCGCCAGACTATATTTCAATCTTGAGCTTGAAAAATTCAGCGGTTATGTCGAAACTCAGATCATGCATTCGCATAGCGATGGATTGGAAGTGGATGCCAGATATCCTTTCGGAACAAAGAATTTATGTAAGAATATGGGCTTCATGCTCCTACCTTATTAATTAAATAACCCAAAGCTGATTTTATCATGAAGAAGTTTTCTATATTATTGATATTGTTCTTCTTTAGTCTGGCAAATGCATTTGCAGCTCCGACCTTGCCTGACAAGTGTATCGTCTTTTATCCTGACGTACTTTTATCATCTCCAATTCTTAAAGATACGGATATGAAGGCGTTTATGAAGACTCCGGACTTTGGGCAGAGAAGAGAACCTAAGGACAGACGTTTCTGGATTGTATATAGCGACAGGGACGATAACCCGACTTATGCAATGCCGGATGGTGCAACCAGGTACAAGTCATTGACGATGAATGAGCGTCTTCGTATTGCTCAGATCAAGAACGGATATGCACTCGTATATGTAGAGCCACAGGCAGATATCGCATATCCGAAGATTTCCCAGTATGCGGAGTGCAAGGGATGGGTACCTATGAAGAATCTGCTTTTATGGCATTCCTGCCCGGCAGACGAAGCTGGTATATATTATAAGGCTCTTCTTTGTGTGAATCTTGACAGAAATGCGGATTCCAACCTTGGAAATCTGTATCGAAATCCGAAAAACAAGAGCAAGTACGAAAAGCTTGCTACAGATATGAGGTTCTATTTCGTGATGAAACGTGAGGGTAATCTTGCGCTCCTTTCTGTAGCTCACAGTCTTGACGGACGCTCTGATCAGGTCCTTTACGGATGGGTTGACGAGCAGTCTTTTGTTGCATGGAATCAGAGATCATGTCTTGAGCCGACCTGGGATATCAAGGATGTCGAGTATTTTGCAGATGAGAAGGTTCAGGCTTCAATCTATAAGGAGGCTGACCTGGATCAGTGTATCACAAGAATCAAGTTTGAGCGTAAGCAGTCAACAAAATATGACAAGCATCTGTATAGAATGAATCCCGATCAGCTCCGTTTCCCTCTTCTTGACTATAAGTCAGATGACCTCTACCACTGCTCGACATTCTCTTCATCAGGTGGTGGTATGGCGACTGTAAGCACCGCTCAGTCCAGCGAGAAGAGTGATCTTGGTTATTCTGAGGCGGAATTGAGAGAACTTACCAACATCAATATCGGTATCGTTATCGACGGTACTACATCAATGGCTCCATTCTATCCTGCTGTAAAAGAGGCTATTAAGGAAGGATGCAAGTTCTTCGGAAAGAAATATAATGTAAAGGTAGGTACTGTGATTTATCGTGATTACTCTGATGGACAGTATCTTACTGAGGTATTCCCTCTTACAAGGCCTGACAATCCTGCCTTGGGAACATTCCTTGACACTGGAGGAGAGTATGGCGTCAAGAGCCACAAGGCAGACAAGACTATCGCAGAGGCAATGTATTCCGGAATCGACACTGCTTTGGATAGACTTGGTTTCAGAAACAATCAGAGCAACATCCTTCTTGTTGTCGGTGACTGCGGAAACGATCGTGCAGATACTAAGATAACAGACGCTTCCCTTATTCAGAAACTCGTGGAGAAGAATGTCTGCATCATGGGATTCCAGGTCCGCAGAAATTCAGAGGATGCTTATGAACTGTTCAACAGCCAGTTGCTGAATCTGATGAGATCGAGTCTCGAGAAGAAATATGCAAAACTTAAGGATGGCGTGAAGATGCAGCTCAAGGAGGTCAAGGATGGATATGCCCTGTTGAATGATGCAAAAAGTACCATCTATGTCGGTACACATAATTTCCCAGAGCTTGGACAGCAGGTGGAGGTTTCCAAACTTTCCGGCCTGATGCTCGATGCTATAAGGCTTTGTTCTGAGTCAGTTGCTCACAAGATCGATATATGGACATCATTGAATGCCGGTGGCTTCAAGACAAGTACATCGAGTGTGAATACTGATATCGATATCGACGAGGCATGGCTCAGACACAAACTGGGAGACAGATTTGAGAAAATCAAGGAAAGCAACTCTCTTCTCGCTTTCAAGGGCTTCGTACATAAGTCTCACAAGTCAGGAAGGGGATTCTTCAAGCCTGTTGTCTTTATTTCTTCTGATGAACTCAACTCATTGATTGAGCGTCTTGCACCAGTCAATGATGCCGCTGTGGCCCAGACAAATGACAGAGAACCGTATGTAAGAGCAATGAAGGCGTTGATTCAGTCAATGCTTCCTGAACTGTCAGATGATGAGATGAACAGGATGGGATATAAAGAGGTGATGGGGCTTGTTGCAGGACTTAACGAAGCTTCAAATGCTTTGAAGGGTTATAGTATTGCTGAAATAGCCTCTCATCAGGCAGTGTCACACACTGAATATGTCAAGCTGGTAAGCGACTTCAAGAGAAAGTTCAGCCTTCTGACACGTCTGAAGGCCAATCCATATAAATATACGCGAACTTTCAACGGTCTTAAATATTATTGGCTCCCTGTAGAGGATCTTCCTTAATCGAAATAAAATGAAGAAGCTACACTATATATTTTTATTGATTTTTCTTGCTGGACAGAATCTTCTGGCTCAGACGTCTCTACCGGAGAAGTGTCTGGCCTTCTATCCGTATGTCCTTCAGTCATCGGTTGTGCTGAACGAGTCAGTTGCGGAAAAACTGCTGACTAATCCATCTCTCGGACAGAAGATGGCGGTGAGGGACAAGAGGTTTTGGATTGTCTTCAGTGATAGAGACAACAACATCACATACACGGCGCCTGGAGGTTCAGAGAAACACTCTATCCTTAATCTGAATGACAGATTGAGGATAGCACAGATATCCAACGGTTATGCTTTGGTTTATGTTGAGCCGGTTGAGGATATAGCTTATCCGAAGATTTCTCAGTATGCGGAATGCAAAGGATGGATTTCTGTTAATAATCTTCTGCTTTGGCACTCGTGTCCGGCAAATGATGCAGGCATCTATAATAAGGCGCTTTTATGTGTCAATCTGGACAGGCAGGCAGATGCAAATCTTGGAAAGGTCTATCCAAATCCAGATAACAGAAAGGTTTATGAGACCCTGGAAACCAATATGCATTTCTACTATGTAATGAAGCGCAAAGGTGATCTGGCGCTTATTGCAAGTACGCACACGTTGGACGGAACTTCGGACAAGGTGCTGTTGGGCTGGGTCTCTGATCAGTCTTATGTGGCATGGAACCAGAGATCGTGCCTGGAACCGACATGGGATAAGGATGCAGTGGAGCATTTTGCCAATAATGGTATAAAAGTACATATTTTTAAGGATCAGGCTCAGAAGCAGCGCGCTACTACTCTTAATTATAATACAAAGACCGGAGGGGAGAAAGACCGGTATTTCTACAGAATGCATCCGGATTTTCTTAGATTCCCTCTGCTGGACAATTGCACGGATAATCTATACAACTGTTCGGCCTTTGTTACGGCTGGTGGTAAGTCATTGACTATCAGTAATGACGATAGTAGTGCCCTCTCGCAATCTGAGAGACAGCTCCGTGAACTGACAAACATCAATATAGGGATTGTAATTGACGGTACGACTTCGATGGGAGATTATTATGCGGCTGTTCAAGACGCAGTTAATCAAGGTGTGAAGTTTTTTGGAAAGAAATATAAGGTGGAGGTTGGTGCTGTCATCTATCGTGACTATGCTGACGGGGAGTATGTTACAGAGGTCTGTAAACTTACGCATCCGGAAAACCCTGTTCTGGAGAAATTCCTTCGTGAAGGAGGTGAGTATGGAATAAAGAGCCATAGATCTGACAGGACCTATACAGAGGCTATGTATATGGGAATCGATGTCGCTCTTGACAAGATAGGATTCCGTAAAGGTCAGACTAATCTTCTGCTCGTTGTCGGCGACTGTGGAAACGATAGAAAGGATAATAAGATCACGGCTGACGACCTGATCTCTAAGCTGGTGGACAAGAATGTCCATATCATGGGATTTCAGGTAAGACGCCAGTCGCACGATGCATATGAGCTTTTCTCTAGCCAGCTGATGAATATCATGAGACAGAGTCTTCAGAATAAGTATACTCGCCTCAGTGAGGGGGTTCGCGTTCTTCTCGAGGAGACTCATGACGGATATAAGCTTGTGAACAACGTTAAGAGTAACATTTATATAGGTACACATAATTTCCCGGAGTCCGGTCGCAATATGGCTTTGGATAAGCTGTCTTTAATGGTTCAGGATGCGATCAGATATTGTGCTGAGTCTGCAAACGACCGTGTAGATGTACTCGCGTCATTCAATACAGGAGGATTCAAGCCAAACCGCAATGTGGTGAATTCGGACATAGATATCGATGACCAGTGGCTCAGACATACCCTCGGAGATAAGTACGATATGATCAAGAACAGTAATTCTCTTCTCGCATTCCAGGGATTTGTAAAGAAAGAGGATGATCAGTCAGGTTATAAATTCTTCAAGCCGGTGGTGTTCATCTCCAGTGATGAGCTTAATTCATTGATTGAGCGTCTGGCTCCGGTAAATGATGCCGCAGTAGCGCAGACTAGTGATCGTGAACCGTATATCCGCGCTTTGACTGCCCTTGTGCAGGCCATGGCACCTGAGGGATACACAGATGATGTTATCGGCAAAATGAACTATAAGCAGATTATGGCGACCGTAACGGGTCTGAATGAGGCCGCAGATGCATTGAAGGGATATACGATTCAGGAAATCGCGTCTAATAGAGCTGTTTCTAATGCAGAATATGCCAACCTGGTCAGCCAGTTCAAACGTAAATATGCCAACTTGCGTAAATTGAAGTCTAATCCATATAAATATACCAGAACATTCAACGGATTGAAGTATTATTGGCTTCCGATAGAGGATCTTCCGTAGTGTGATCTAACTTATGTCTAGCAATGAATAAATTATTTGAAATAGCCGATTTGAGATGCTCTTATGACAGGAATTATCGTGAAGGAGTGTCGAAGGTCGTATTGGAAATACGTGATCTTATTCTTCCCAAGGGAAAGAAGATATTTATAGTAGGAGAGTCCGGAATCGGAAAAAGTACGATTCTCGAAGTGCTCGGTCTTATGAACAATACGATTGTCTCTAGCGATGGAACCAAGTTCCTTTTTTATGACAATGATGGCAGTCAGGTCGACCTGATGGATCTTTGGAAAAGGAATAATGATGACGAACTGTCAAATTTCAGGCTCCGTCATTTCAACTTTATTTTCCAGAGTACGAATCTCATGCGCAATTTTACTGCATATGAGAACATATCCCTGACCAGAATGCTTCAGGGTTATTCTCAGGAAGATGCCTTTGCTAAGGCTGCCGAGGTCTTGTCTGATCTTGGACTCTCTCATATAGGACAGGATAGAATGGCGCAGGAGCTGTCCGGAGGTCAGCAGCAGAGACTTGCTTTTGCCCGTGCGATTCTTCCGGATTTCACCGTTCTTTTCGGTGACGAGCCTACTGGAAACCTTGACAGTGACAATGCGGTTAAGGCTATGGAACTGCTTTCCGGCAAGCTTAACGAGCTTCAAGGCAGTTCTGCAATTATTGTATCGCATGATATGCACCTTGCAGTGACTTTCGCAGATCTGATCATCAAGATCAGGAAAGAAGAGTCTAGGACTTCGAATGTGAAGGATGAGATTACCTATTTGGGCATTATTGACAAGGACTGCATTTTTATGCCTTCTGATGGAAAGACCTCGTGGAGTAATGGTCGCGAGACATTTGATGCAGCAGAGTTTGAGTTGTACCTTAAAAAGATATGATGACCTATGAAACTGTTTGATGTGATAAAGAATGATTACTTCCGTCTTTTTGTAAAGAGGGAAGGCAAGGTCGTCTTGGGAAAGAACTATTCCAACCTGTGGCTTCTGACAGCTGTCCTGACCGCGACATTTCTTGCTATAGCATTCAGTAACGGAAGTCTTGACTATCTCTCATATAAGATGGATGACCCATTTATCAATTGGGTCGATATCAAGAATGAATATGGGGAAGGTGACTTTATAGGATTGGAATATGCTCTGGATTCCGATGAGAACAAGGAGTTGTTTCATTACAATGGTTATCAGGGTGATCATTATGTGGCATGGATGTTTTACGGCAGAGAGGATGACAACGTGCAGTATCTCAAATGCCGTTTCTTCCAGAGTCTGAACACTTCATTGGTAGAGAAGATTCTCGAGGATGGAAACATCGTGAAGAAATGGAGAATCGAGGATCTCTCGATGATTGATATCAACACTATAGGAGTCGTGATCACCGAGGAGGCGATGATGAAGCTTGGATATGACAAGGCTCCGTCGTTCATTGATATGCAGAGATGGTTTGAAGGAGAATCTGCTGAGGATTTTGGATTCCATATGCCGGATGAAGGTTTCGTCAGATTGCCGGTTCCGGTCCTTGCTGTGGTAAAGAGGCTGCCTGGCAATGTTGATCTCATCTCCGGCTCATATCTCTATAAGCAATCGGAGAATGACAATACATATCCGTTCGTACTATGCAAGGAAATGTATGCAATGAATCTTTGCTATTTCATTCCGGAGGAAATAGATATTCTTAAAGTAAAGTCTGTAATTGATGAAGCTGCTTCAGAACATACAGATGCAGAAATCGTAATGGACGACCGCAGCTTCTATGTTCCGGAAATCGTTCCTTTCCGTCCTGGAAAATTCGTAATCTTCGATTGTTATGACCAATATCTGGATTTCAGTGTGTGGGGTACAATTGACCGGGCTGTCATGTCGGAATTCCGTGATAAGGATGTGCATAGAGTATACAAATACGACTTCAGTGAATATGCTCTCTCTCAGAAGGCATTCATTTCCGTTCACTTCAATGATCTCCATAAGCTAAGGGATTTTGAGGCTTATGTAAGGGACAATTTCAATGTGAACATTGAGATGTCGCAGATAAATGCAAAGGAGAACTTCAATGCAGTAAGCATAATGGGAAATACTCTTTCATGGGGAATCATTGTCTTCGCCATTGTCTGCATCATTCTTTTTATCGTGAATCTTCTCCAGTCATACTTCCAGAAGGTGAAGAGAAATCTGGGAACATTCAAGGCCTTCGGTATCAGCAACAGGGATCTCATCAGTGTCTATGTGCTGATCATGGCTGCAATCATTATTTCTGCAATCTTCATGTCAGTTTCGGTGACATGGATCGTGCAGGGAATCATGCACATTTGTGGTGTGCTCAAGGATGGCGTACACGATTATCTTTCTCTCTGGAGCTACAAGACGGTTTCATCCATTGTGATCATTATCGTGGCGGCTATATATACAGTTTATGCAGTTATGCACAAGTTGCTTAAGGCAACTCCGGGTGATTTGATTTATGACAGACAGTAAATACAGAATTATGAAACATATCGCATCTAGGTCTCTCATGGCCGTAATCATTATTGGAGCACTTGCTGTTTCGTGCTCCAAGGACACTCAGAACGAATATGCCGGTAATGGAGGTAATTCCGTTCTGCAGATATCAGATTTGGATGTGCATCCTCTTGGTGACGAGCTTACCTTCTCATATATGTCGGGTTCTGATTGGCATATCATTGTTAATCCAAGTGATGCAGAATGGATTTCATATCAGAAAACAGGAGACAAGAATGCTGCTAAGGTTCGCATTGGTGTCGAGCCTTGCTTGGACTGGCCGTCAGAATACAGACAGGCTGAGGTTGTTTTCATGTCAAATGGAAGGAAGCTTGATTCGTTCAAGGTGACTCAGCATAAGCTCGTTCTGGATGTATATGAAGATCACTCTGTTCTTGATTGGCGAAAAGAAACAGATCGAGGCGTGATTAAAGTGAAGTCCAATGTGATGTGGGATATGAAATTGGATGATGACAGGAACTTTATGGGGTTTGAAGTGGCTGATTCGTGCGGTACATTGGAATTCAATGCTCCAAGAACTCAGGAACTGACTTTCTCTTCGAAGGATTATAACTTTGGTGAGAATCCTCATACTGCGAAGCTTGTGATTACCCCGAGGAAAGGAACTATAACATTTGCAGAGCACAAGAAAGAGGTGGAGATCGTCCAGAATAATCTGATATTCAAGATTTATGATCAGACAGGACAGCAGGAACTGACCTCGACCAGCACCTATCTTCATGGATTCAGTGAATTCGGCGCTGAAAACCAAAACAACTATGCTTCAGAACTGACCGGTCGCAATGAGGTGTATTCCAAGACTATAATGGTCAAACTTGAGACACCATACAGTTGGGAGTGTGATCTGGGAACCCTCAGCAGTGATGTCTTGTCGGTGGTTTCAGGGGAAAGTACTTCTAAGAATGAAAAAGGTCGTGATGTGAATGTCTCTCACGTGACTCTTACATGGAATAAGGCTAATAATTCAAGGAATACAACGTCTTCTGTTCTGAACTTCAGACTGAAAGATGTAGATAATGTATCGGAAACCCAGAAGCAGATAAGTGTCAGTCAGGATGGATATGTTATGGATGTGGATGGATCTTATTCAATTAATGAGGTTTTCGAAAACAAAGGCGGATTGACAGAACTGAAACTGAACACCAGTGGACCTTGGGAGATTGCCGGCAATATTCCGCAATGGATGACGATAATCCCTCAGTCTGGATTTGGTCAGGAGACCATAACAATTGAGGTTGATAAGCAGAATCTTGATTTTTCTCTTAAGGAGTATGCAAATGATGCAATCAGTATCCGGTCGCTTCTCGATAACGGTCTTTCTGTGCCATTGAATCTTAAGCAGAAGGCATTCCGTTTTGATGTCAAATTCTCTTCAGGCAAGGATAGTGAGATGGTTTCACGAATGGATACGGACGAGCGTACTATTAAAGTGACCTCAGATGGTCCTTGGACTTTGGAGATGGATAGTCAGGCAGACGGAGAGTGGCTGCTCTTCCCTGGCATTGAGACTGTAAAGGAAAACGGTAAGGTGAAGTTTGTCGGAGAGGCTTGCGAGAATCGTTCAATTGCCGTATGTGCCCAAGAATACAAGACCTTGTCTACATCTTCGTCGGATGATAGGGCTAAGATCCTGAATTTCAGTAGTAATCTGCATGTGGATAATGGTTGGGGAAATTCTGGAACTCATATCAAGAATCTGAAATTCACACAGGAGTCGTTGCGTACTGATGTGTTCAAACACGAAGGGTCTACAGATAAATATGTGCTGCCAAGCAACTTCATCGCATATTCGAAAGATGATATAAAGACAGATTTTTATGTAAAATGCTCTGCACCATGGGAAATCAAGGTGGTTGATCCAGATCACGGTTCTAAGACAGTTGACTGGGTAAGGTTTTCAAAACAATCAGGTGATGGAAAATATGAGACTATATCAATGATTGTGGACAAGAACAAAGAGAAAGAGAGCCGCAAAGCTAAGTTTACCTTGTCTGTGAAGGTTGATGACCAGTCAACAGTTGCTTTGTCCGGAAATTTCGTACAGGATGCTTTTAAATTCCGTGTCAATGCTGAGAATGTTCCATCAATGTTTTCGGCATGGAATGAGAAAGCTGCTGCCGTGTCGGTTGAAATAACAGATGGTGCGACGTTTACAATAGATCCAGAAAATTCTTCCAACTGGATAGATATCAAATCTAGCGGTAAGAATGCTTTTACCATTAAACCGCAGCATAACTGGTCGCTTGATCAGACTAGACAGACGGTTGTGAATGTGATTTCAGATTTCACGCAAGAAGTCTATCCGATCACTATCCAACAGGATAAGTATGTGTTCTCGGTGACCCCTTCTTCACAGACTGTCAGTTTTGATGAAATCGCCGAAAATGCCCAGCCTCATAAAGTTGATGTTCAGTGTTCCGGTGAGTGGAGTATCACTAAGTCGGATTGGATAAAGGTTACAGATGGTATAAACGAGATATCCGGAGGAAAAGGAAACAAAAGTATATACCTGACTGCCAAAACAGACAATCCTTCAACGAAATCAAGGCCATATTCGGTGAAAATTGTTACAGGTGAGCACACTAAGTCTCTCACTGGTTCACAGAATGCTTATATATGGAAAGTGACTGACTTGAACTCAATTCCATCGGAATTGGATCCTCTCGGAAATAGTTATAATCTGACTGTACAGAGCAGTGGTGACTGGATGTCAACTTTCAATAAGGGAGGTGACTTTGCCACTCTATCTCCATCAAACGGATCGAATTCAAAGATTTCTCCGACCCCTGTCACTCTGAATGTCTCTCCGAACTATTCAATGAAGGAAAGAGATATCGACTTGACAATCAACAGCAAAGCCTGGGATTCGGCCAATGCTGGTTCAGATCTCTTCGAGAAACTGAATGTCAAGCAGAAGGCTTATCAGTTCAGTGCAGACAAGTCGTCAGTTGAACTTGATGCGGCAAAGGGCAGCAAGCACGAAGTGGCGGTCACATGTTCCGGCTCTGTTCTGAGTGTTGATCCTGGTGTGGGAAAAGATTGGCTTAAGGCCAGTGTAGATGGTAAGGATATCGTTCTTGAGACCCTGACTGAGAATGATGGTAAGGCACGTGAAACAGTCGTGACTGTTACCAGTGAACATTCACAGGGACATTCAGATCTCAAGGTAGAAATAAAGGTGATACAGAAGGGAAAGTAATCTATTGATCTGTAGTATGAGGTGTTTTCTTAAAATACTGGCTGTTGTTTCAGTATCTGTCTTTATGACAGAAGCTGTTTCGGCGCAGGTCCCTGACAATCTGCCAAAACTTAAAGAAATATCAAGTAAGAAGCAGCTTGAGAGAGTGTCTCCTCAGCGACATAAAAGCGGATTGTGGGGATATGCTGACAGCGAGGGCAAGTTTGTGATACGTCCGGTGTTTAATCAGGCGCATCCTTATGAAGGCAATGTTGCTCGTGTTAATGTCGGAGGACTGTGGGGGATTATCGGAAATAATGGTCTTTTTGTTGTGAATCCTGCTTATGACAGCATAGATCCCTACTCGGCTGATAGCCTTGCTGTAGTGAATCTGCGAGGACAGTATGGTCTGATAAATTCTTATGGAATCAGGATCGGTGATGCTCACTATGAACGTATGGATTACACCGATTATGGCTATAGGGTATACTTTTCCGGTAAGTACGGTACCGTAGATAAGAGGGGAAAGATAATGATCCCACCAGAATATGATGTGATAGAAGTACTGGACAAATGGCGCGGCTTGGAGCAGGTTAATAAAGATGGCAAATGGGGTATACTGAAAGAAGGCAGATACATTCTCACATTGGCTTTTGATGAGAAGATGACTTTGCTTCAGTCTGGTTTGAATGGTCTTCCGGATCTGTATCTTGTGACGCAAGGTGGAGTGAAGGGAGTCGTGACATCATATGGGCAGTATGTTGTTCCTTGCGTATATGATGAAATTGCGCTTTCTGCATCAGGACAATATTACGTTACCAGACAAGGCGATAGATACGGAGCAGTTTCTCTGAAGATGGCTGAGCTTATTCCTCCGATTCTGGAAAATCGTCCATATATTGGAGAAGATGTTTTCAAGGTTTACGATGGCGTTGAGTTCTATGCTGTAAATCATAAGGGTGCGGTAACGTTCAAGGATTGTTCGGATCTCTTCTATGTGTTCAGGCCGGATGATTATATGACGACCAATTCTATACCCGAATGGTCAAAGCATATTCTGATAGAACAGAATGTCGAGAACCGATTGTCTGAGATAAATGAAGCGTCTTCAGTTCTGGATGTGCTTGCCAAGCATAACTACAATTTGGTCGCAGCTGAGGCTGATGAAACCCTGCCCAAAGGATATGATCTGAGGATTCCCGCTTCGGTATCTGAATCATATGGAATAGTTGAGGGCGGAACATTTGTTCGTTCATCCGGTGTCGTTACTGATTATGAGGCGGGCTTTCATAATCTCCATTATCAGGCGATGTCGTCTTCCGGAATGCCTGTTCGATTTGTTTCTGTACCTTCCACAGGAGAATATCTTCTGACAATTGAGGATGAAAGGATCCCTTTCGCTCCTGCATTGGAAAAATTCAATCTGGAGGGATTCAAGACATTCGCCCCGAAAGATTTCGCCATGCTTCCTGATGACCATCTGCTTGTGCGCTTTGCAATGAGTGGAACAGCTCCCGAGATGCATGCTGTCTTTACTTTCAGTCTTGATAGCCTTGTTGCCGTGTCATTCAGTCAATTGCATGAAAAGGTAGATAGAAGACTCATGGCATCCAGGTTTGGTGGCTTTTATACATGCTCTGCAGAGCCTGTCATAGCAGACCATGAGTCCCCTCTCAACCGTTATGATAGAAACGGTGCATTTGATTGGGAGTATAAGCCATCTTATGGTGAGAAGATTTATGCAGTTGAGGAGACAGAAAGTTATATATACCTTTGTGGTTCGAGCATGAATGCTTCTGCTGCTGGAGTAGAGATTCCGATTGTAATCCAACTTGACAAACGAGGAAATAAAGTGGAATTGATAACAAAAGAGATTCCTAATGCCAGATTTACCGGAATGATCTGCAAAGATTATCTTATTTATGCCAAGGCTTCTGGTATAGAGTCTAAGGATTATTATCCATATTTCTCACTTGATGCTCTGGGAGACAATTTTGGCGTAAACGTGAAGTGTATCTGGGAATCGTGGGGTGATGGTGTGATAGGAGGCTGCGGTCTGGTTTCCGGCAAGGGTGAGTGGCTCTACGCTCCGGTACTTACACAGGATCAGATGTGTACAGAATATGGTTGGGAGTTCAGTTCCTTTATTTCCGACTATCTTATTGTCCGTCATATGGGAAAATATGGTCTGGTCAGCAAAGAAGGAGAACTTGTCGTAGAGGCAAAATATGATCTTTTGGAATCTCTTCAGAATCCCATGTTCATAAAGGCTACCATAGGTGATGTTTCTGGTGTATTGGATGTCTCTGGAAAAGTCATTGTGCCGCTGGAATATGACTATGTCGGAAAAATGAGTGAGGATATCATTGTGGTCAGCAAAGATGGAAAGTTCGGCTGCTTTGATAAGACAGGTTCTCAGGTCGTTCCGATGGAATATGATGAAATCCGTGAGTATGTGGGAGGAATGGCACGCTACAGTTATATGGGAAAATTCGGATTCATTGATTCGAAGGGAGAGGTTCTGGTGGCTCCGTTCTCTGATGATGTCGAGAACTTTTCTGAAAACTGCACGCTTGTTACGATAAAGAATAAAGTCGGTTTCGTTACATTCAAAGGGGAGTGGCTTGCTGTTCCTATGTATGACGCAGGCGGTTCATTTTCAGGAGGATACGCATACCTCGCCCAAGCAGGAAAATACGGATATATCAACAAGGCGGGCGATTTCGTCATTCCGATGGAATATTCTTCTGCAACAGATTTTGACTTGAAAACCGGGTTGGCACGTGTTGCTAAGAATGGACTTTGGGGAGTAATCAATACAGAGGGAAATGTGATTATTCCGTTTGAATACTCTAAAGTGGAATTGGGTGTTGACGGCTATATTTATGTTGAGAAGGATTCCAAATGTGGTATTTTCTCAAGCTCCGGCAATGAAATATTCCCTGTGAAATGTGACAGCATAGAAATCTCAGGTGATAAGAAGATCTTCAGATATGGTGTGGCCGCAGGTAGATTGGACGGTCAAAGGATCGGGATTGACACGAATGGCAACGTGGTTTTCCAATACGCGATGCTTGCAGAAAAGTAGTTTCTCAGCAGAATATCACGATAGCTATCTGGGCTATGATCACTCTTAGGAAGATCGTCGCCGGATAAACTGTTGCATATGCAACAGAAGGCTCGTCCCCTTCTATCGTGGAGTTTGCAAAATTCAAGGCTATCGGATTGGCCATGCCTGCGCATAGCATGCCGATGTTTCTCGCATAGTCTACGTTGAAGAATCTGGCGGCTATGTATCCTATGGTCAAGACAGGAACAATTGCCAAAGCCGAGCTTATTCCAACCCATTTTATGCCTTCTGCAGTGAACACAGTGTTGAAGAAATCCGCTCCCGCATTCAGTCCGAGGCAAGCCAGATACATGGTGAGACCTAACTGTCTGAGCATCAGGTTGGCGCTCTGGGTGGTGTAGGTGGTGAGGTGGAAGCGTGGACCGAAGGCTCCCATAAGGATACCGACTATTATGGGGCCTCCTGCTATGCCGAGCTTCACCGGCATGCTCATTCCCGGAATGGCGATAGGAATGCTTCCGAGCACAAGTCCAAGCACGATGCCGATGAATATTGTGAACAGATTCGGATTCCTTAGCTCTCTTGCCTGGTTTCCGAGGACTTTCCCAGCGTTTTCGATTGCGCGGTTCTCTCCCACGATGGTCAGTCGGTCACCAAGCTGCAGCCTGAGTGATTTGGATGGCAGAAGGTCGATTCCTGCGCGGTTCACTCTTGTAATGTTGATTCCGAATGAGTTTCTCAGTCTGAGGGTTCCGAGCTTGACTCCGTTCACTTCAGGTTTGGTCACAAGTATCTTCCTGGATACAAGCTGGTTGTCGATCGCGTTCCAGTCGATGTCCTTCTTGTTCCAGTCGATGTTTTCCTGTGGGCCGAACAGACCTTTCAGTTTTTCCACATCTTTCTTGCCTGAAATCACCAGCACATGCTCGTTCTGTTCGATGACTGTCTGGGAAGTCGGGATGATCACTTTGTTCCCTTTCCATATTCTGGAAATCACAAATTGGACATCTGCAGACTGTCGGATTTCCTGGATGGTCCTTCCGATGATTTCCGGATTGCTGATGAGATACTCAGTCACGAAAGTGTTGTCACCTGCCGGGTCATATGCCTTTCCCTTGCCAGGAGTCCAGGTCGTTTTCTTAAGGATGATAACGCATATGATGACTCCGATCAGACCGAAAGGATAGCCTACTGCACAGGCTATTGCCATGTTGTTCGCGCTTTCGAGATTGTCCGGGTACATCTGGAGGAATGCCTGTTGGGCGGCGCCAAGCATAGGAGTGTTTGTCGCTGCGCCGGAAAACAGTCCCATCATTTCCGGCATAGGGATTCCAGAAATCCAATGCAGACCTACCGTCAACGCCGTTCCGGCTACGGCAAGGGCAAGTGACAGTGCATTCAGTTTGATGCCACCTTTCTTGAATGAAGAAAAGAAGCCCGGACCGACCTGAATTCCAAGGGAATATATGAATATGATAAGTCCGAAGTTCTGCGCAAGAAGGAGCATGTCGGAGTTTATCTTCAATCCGAAATGTCCAGCAAGAATACCAGCAAAAAAGACGAAGCTAATGCCCAGCGATACACCTCCGATCTTCAGTTTGCCGAGCGCGAGTCCTGCTGCGCAGATGATGGAAAGTATGAGTATGGCCTGTATGTGGCTCTGTTCGATGAAAATTTCAGACAACCATTCCATAAATCAATATATTATCAGTCCCGCCAATGCTCCGATGCCGATGATTCCGAATGGCCCCACCTTCTTGAAGTATAATGCTATGAAAGCGAGTATGCAGATGACAAAACTCTTCCAGTCGATGAAGTTCTCCGGTGTGGCAAGGCTCAAGGCCGCAGTTCCGACCAGTCCCAGAGTCGCCGGCTTCAATCCCGACATCACTCCTTTGAACAGATAGTGGTCTCTCCATTTCTCGTATACCTTGCAGAGCATCAGCACGATTATGAAGGAGGGGAGCACTACGGCGAATGTCGCTGTAAATGAACCGAGGACGCATAAAGCTTCGGGCGCACCGGAATTCTGCAGGACCTGATAGCCGATATATGTGGCTGAATTTATGCCTATCGGGCCAGGGGTCATCTGAGATATCGCCACAATGTCAGTGAATGTGCCGTAGTCAATCCATCCGTGCACAGTAACTACTTCGTTCTGTATGAGTGACAGCATGGCATATCCTCCGCCTATGGTGAACATGCCTATGATGAAGAATGTCGTGAATAATTCTATGAATATCATTTTCTGTGTTTTTCGTTATACCACGATATGAACAGTGCCATCACTATGACACATATCAATATATATATAGGAGAAACTTTCAGGAAACAGACCAATATCATGGATGATATCACTATCGTCCATGACCACCAGCGCATCTTTGTGGCTTTGATCATATCGATCATCGGAATTCCGATCAATGCCACTACTACAGGTCTGATTCCTTTGAATGCCTTTATTACATATTCATTATCTTTGAAGGTCGTGAAGAACATCGCCACCATAAGTATTATAAGGAAAGGGGGCAGACAGCTGGCGATTGTGGCCACGACGCTTCCCTTTGTTCCGCGTAATCTGTGTCCGGTCAGGATTGAAATGTTTACGGCGAAAAGTCCGGGTGCGGTCTGCGCAAGTGTTATGATGTCTATGAAATCTTCGTCGTTGAGCCATTTTCTTTCCACAAGTTCGGATTTTATGGCTGCGATCATCGGAATTCCACCGCCGATGGTGAATGCTCCGATCTTTGCGAAGACTGTGAATATTTTCCAGAGTGAGATCATTTTTTCTCTTTTAAAGCTGTTTTTGACAGTATTTCGAGCACAAAATTATAAAAAATTAAAAAAAATGCGAGAAAAATTTGGAGGTAAAGAAAAAAGTTGTACCTTTGCAATCCCAAACGAAAAAAGGGGTACAGAAAACTCCGAGTTTGGCACAACAAGTTCATTGAAAAGATTGGAGAAAAGTACAAGAAGCAAGTACCGA
>JAEIGA010004267.1_pt1 | contig 22121 bp, 18 predicted proteins | sample 9270691 | NCBI WGS metagenome assembly JAEIGA01 (sample SAMN17057246, study PRJNA624740) | gut metagenome | biome: biome; isolation source: fecal sample | host: Bos grunniens | place: China: Xizang | collected 2019 | reverse complement strand
TATATCAAGGATATCCTGATTCTCCAGTAATTCATTTAGAGTCATTGCTTTGGACCCAATAAGTTTTTGTTCTAAATCTTTTATACCAAACTTACGTCCAAATTTATTTAAGAAGAGATTTTCTCTAGTATCTCCTTTTTTTAGTTTTAAACGCTCAGCTTTTATTTCTTCCATTAATGGTTTAGATAATCTTCTGTTCATATTCTTAGCCGTATCAGAACTATACTCTAAACGGTCAAGAGTTTGTTTCATCATATCTAAAGCATCGTCTTCAAGAATATTATCGCTTTTTAACGTGTTCTTTAAAAATTTAGTAGAAAGTTCTTCTGCATTTAACTCATTTCTTTTTCTAACTGTACTTTTAACAATTTTCTTTATTACTTCAGGAGAATATTTTCCATCATACTTAACCACTAGATCATCTATTGCTTTTTTCTCTAATGTTCTAATGGCATCAATATCCATATTCTTAACGCCTCTTGCGTTAACAACTTGTTCTAAGTTATGATCAAATCCAAATAAGGTTCTATCTTTTCCTATTTTAGGTTTGTATCTTCCTACTTCAAGATCCTTCATATTCTTAGCATTGTTTTTACGTACTTGTTCTAAAGTCTCTTTAAAAGCAGAACCTCTTTTACCTATTGAATTTTGAAAAGCGTCATAATAATCTATCGCTTTTTTATTTGTACCTAACAAAGTTTTGTTATATTTTCTTGTTGTGTTATATAGAGCTGGAATATACTCACGTGTTATTCTACGGCCAAAGTTCTTATTATTAAATAAGGCCACTCCTGCACCAGCGGCAAGAGTGACCTTAGCTACATTGGTGAGTTTCTTGACCATAGAAGGAGACTTTTCACGCTGAGGTCTTCTATTACTTCTTCTACGTTTTTTAGCCATGTAATCACCTATATTCTATTAATGATTATGATACCAACCTGGTCTTAAAGCAGGATTGGTAGTATCAGCAGTCATCGATTCCATTCCAGTAAATGCGGAGTCATATTGCATAGCATCTGCAAATTCTGGATGTTGTCTTATAAAGTCTTGATAAGCTTTCATTTGTTCTGCAGTCATTCCTTTACCTGGAGGAGGTGTAGACTGTTTAGGTTGTTCATTATGGGTTGTGGCTTTTGGCTGAACATATGGTTCAGGTTCCTCTTCTACATAATCAGAACCAGCTATGCCTACGATATCTGCAATATAATCTGCAATATCAACTTTGAATTCAACACCCCTTATATTAGTTAGAATCCATTCTGCTTGTGCAAATAATTTAACAAATTTAAAATTGTTCCAAGATTCTATTTCGTCCATTGTATAAGAAGGAAAAGCTTCGGCAATGATACATGCCATTTCACTACCTAATTGTTCAGCTTCTTCTCTGTTAACATTTAATAAGTGATATGTACTTTCTAAATCTAAACACGATTTTTCCATTACTTCTTCAAATAATTTATTGGGTATTCCTGCATCACAATCATCAAAATCAAAATCTTTCGGATATATTAATGCTGTTTTACATATAGAATCTTGCTTATCTAAATCAGACATGTTTACGTTGTTGTATATATCTTTGTATTCTTTTCTTCCTAATGGTCTATAAATGAATAAGATGTTTTCAATTTCAGAGAAGAAGACAGCCTCATATTGTTGAAAGGCTTCTTCTATTAAAAGATCTAAGTCAACAGATTGTTTCTTTTTGCCATCGTTAACTATTTTCATTTATATCACCTAACATTCTTCTGTAATAGGAGATTCTCCGAATCCAGATTTAAGCATACATTCTGTTGATATAACATCAGCACATGCTGCCATATCATCTACTATAGACACGTCAGGATAAAGTATAACTGCTTTAGCTATTAGCTCTTGTCTTAAATCATAAGTAGCATCAAGGTCGTCTACCTGTTTCATAACTTTATTACCTTGTTCATCTAATAAAGGATTTCCGTTTTCATCTAATTCTTCTATTTCTTTAAAAACTATAATATCCATTATTTCTTTATACTCACTTCTTTTTAACTTTCTCCATAATATAGTTTCATCAGCTAAATAAGTTTTATAAACTTTACCATATTTCTTTTTAGCTTTGTCTATAGCCATTTGTAATTCTTCTTCTGGTGTTAGTATTGTTTTTTCTTTTTTCATTTATACCACGCTCCATTTTAAATTTATTTTGATTTTGTAGAACCTAGAATCATAACAGTTGCATAATCAATCTTAACATCTTTATTATTTAATTTCGTATTGAATGATACATAGCATTCAGGTGTATAATCCTCTGGATCATTTTTAAAGAATTTACATAAATCAACTCCTAAGTCTCTAGTAGAATCTTTTAATTCATAAAGACCAGAACCATTATTTTTAATGTTCTTAAATTCCAATGTTGTGTTAATGCCATTCAAATGATCAGAAACAACCATACGCACATTAGTAAAATAAGTATTGTTATCATTAATACCTTTTATACCAAGTTTTATACAAGGATGAATTGATGAAGCAGTTCCAGTTGGAACGAATACAGGGTCAATCAAATAGCCTGGTTTATTAGAATTTTGAGTTATGTTATAAACATCTTTACGGTCTTGATTGTCTATATTCTTATTTGCTCTTGGTATCCTTTCTTCTACTTGTGTTTGTGTTTGTGGTTTCTCTGTAGGTGTAGGCTTTGGTTCTGGTATTTTTTCTGAACTAGAAGATTCACTTCCAGCATCTATATATCTAATGTCTTTGGCTATAAAACTATACATATCTAATATAGGATTCCCCTCTGTATCTAGAGCTTGTCTATAATCAACTATTTGTACACCAACTAAGGTTTGCCAACAACTATTGTAAGTTTGTTTTCCTTCTGTTTTTCCATATCCATAACTTAAAGTTATATCAAATATTTTACTAAAAATAGCATTGTTTCCTATGCCTAATCCTGTACTGTCTTCACCTTCACATCTATATAATAATGATTCATAATCTAATAAAAGATCTGATCCAGTAGGATTGTATTTAGCTTTTAATATACTATCATCTATTCTATTAAAAATATTTAACAAATAGGTTGTGCTTGTAAAGTTTATAGCGAAAGTACCTTGTATAGTTCTTCTGCCAGATACTATTCTATTTGCATAGAAACTATTAAAACCATAGATAGGTAATTTAGGTTCTGACACTGTAAAATCTATAGCAGCCATTTCATCTATTTGTTCTGCGCCAAAATATACCTCTGTATCTAATTGACTGAAATATCGTTTAGTACCGAATGTAGTGTTGACAGTAGAAGTAAATTTATTACGGTCTCTTAGATTACCTTCATATGTATAATATGATGACATTACTTATCACCTACTTCTTTTATATAATCGCATATATCTTCTGTGCATTTATAGATATTCTTTTCATTATCTATTAATATAAATCCTGATTTATATACCATATCAGAACTCATTAAATAAAATAATGTATATCCAGTTTCTTTATAATAAACTTTATTTTCATCTTCAACTAATCGTTCTCCTAAGTTTTGATTGTTTTCTGAAAAATCAATAGCGCATATACAATAGTTTTTTAAATCTTTTACTTGAATAGTTCTGTTTGTACGGTCTAATTCAATTTTTGGAATTTTTAAACCTGTTGAATAAGTATGTATAATTTTTAATAGTTCAAATAATGGTGTTATAACATCATGAACATAATAAGAGATTTCCACATTATTTATCATTTCTGATATAAGAGTAATATCTAAATCTTTTTGTGTAGGTTCTAAACCAGTTACAAAATTAAAAATATCATTTATAACAGGTATGTTACCATATGCTTTTAATAAATCTTTTTTAATATTTGAAAGTTTAGAATATAAATCTTGTTTATACAAATATCTAATTTCTTTATATTCTTCAAGTGTATTGTGAATAAATAAAAACGGTTTACTAATTCTAATGAAATTAAAATTCTCTATCCAGAAAAGATATTTTTTATTAGGATTGAGACCTAAATAATAATCTTTTAAATTAATAGGCGTAGATGCATTATCTAAATTGAATGGTATTTTTCTTTTTGGTGAATAATCTAAAGCAGAATACAGTTCAGCACAACATAGATAATAAGTATTGTATCTATTTAAATTAAGATAATTTACATTTGCATATATTACATCGTCTTGTTGATATATATGAGGAGGCTGCAATATATTTATTTCACTATGCCAGTTATCTTTAATAGCTAATGCTTCTACTGTTTTATGCGTAAATGTTTTATATCTATTTAAATAATCTGTTAAATCTATATCTTTATATAAATTAGTTCTTCTATAATTTTCTAAATCCATTGAGGCAGAATTCTTACATGCTGCTATACTAATTTTTACACTCTTTTCTCCCGACTCAGATATTCCATATAAACTATAATGTTTATTTGGTTTTGCATAAAATACTTCGTCTTCTGATTTTTTAAGAGAAGTATTAAAAGTTGCTTTACCATTATTATTATTGTAGATATTAACTACATCATAATCAGTTAATAATATTTCTGTAGAAAAAGGGTCGTCTTTTAAATCATTGATTATATGGTTTACATTGTCTTCGTTATGTGATGATGTTAATTGATTAGCTAATTCTACAGCATATATAAGTGTTTCTTGTTTCGCAGTTGATTCTGGCAAATCAAGAACCATATCTATTATGGAATTATATTTGTCTATATTATCTCCATTCAAAGTGCTTTCATCTATTGAGACTAAAAGATCTTTATTCAAATTAATAAAATCATTAAGCATTGTTATTTCTTGGTTTTTAGTTTCATATGTTTTAACAGTTATTATTTGAGACCTAGAACTATTAATTATGTTATTGTTAGTGGTGTATATTTTATATTCTGTATTAGGTTTCAAATTTCCTATTCGTGTTATGTTTTTGTTTAAATTAACTACAGTAGAATTACCACCCTCTTCAAAATAGACTAATGTGTTATGAGAGTAGTTTGTATTTGAAATTAAAATAAAATCATTTGAAACTTTTTCTATTATAGGATAACTGTTTGTATGTTCTAAAATTTGAGTTTCTATATATTTATCTATTGAAAAATAAACTGTATTACTAGTTTCTGAATTAGAGTTAATATATTGAGCTTGATAATTTCCTACAGGTAGAGTTAATATTAAATTCTTTTGTTTATTTAAATACAATGAGTATTCTGTACGCTCGTTTCTATTATTAGTTGAATATACATATATTACACCTTGATTTTGATTAGGGTTTAAAGTGAATACAGCATATCCAGAATCATTAACTCCTCTAGGATGTTCTACATTCACAGATAAAGTTATAGGATTAAACTTATCCGTAATCTTTGAATTTAAAATTGAATTCATATCTAGTTTACTATTGTTTTGAATTTGTTCTGATATATTAGAACCTGAATTTGCTAAAAAGTTTTTATCTTCTAATAAAGCATCAGTTGAGTTAGTAGGATCTGTTATAACCAAATCTCTACCTGAATAACCGTACATAAGTCCTCTTCCTTTTGGGAAGTTAGCTGACAATGGTTCTGCAGCTGATTTTGTTGATTGATCTCCACTTGTATTGATATTGACGTTAAGTGGTTCTAACCCTAAAGCAACGAATTGATATGTATTTTCTGTATATAAATCATTAATAGACATTACTTGTCCTTCGTTAATTATTTTCACACCATAAATAGCCATACGAGACATTCGTCCATATTCATTAGCAAAGTTTACTGTGATATTTAATGCTGGTATTTCATCTGGTAAAACAACTTGATAGCCTGTACCAGCACCTAAATCATTCATTATTTCTGTTGCAAAATGTTTATTAAAAACCGCAAAAACCATGGATCCTGCGATTGTTCTAGGGCCCATTACATAATCTTTAGCATTTATTACACCTAAACTTCTAACAGGTCTTTTATCTTGATGTGTACTGATACTTAATGTTTGTAATGATCCCAGTGTATAGTATTTGTTTATTGCCTTCCCGTTAATAGGAGGAAGCGATGCTGTAACAGTTATGTCACAACCAGAGTAACTATTGTATCCTTCTATTGTAAAATAGGCCAATTGTTTCACCGCCTTGTTATCATTTTTAACTAACTATTTTATTACTTATATTATAGTCAATCATCATATAGTAAATAAAGAATAATTAATATTACTAAAGGAGTGAGATTATTTATGACGTTGAAAACTAAAACTATTATAGATTTATATCCTGAATTAGGGGACAAGAATAATCCTAGAAGATTTATAGAATTTTTACATTCGGATTTACAAATATTTATAGATAAATGTTATGAACATTGCGGGAAAGAGATAGATGAATATACAAATAGAGTATGTGAACTTTTATTAAATTATTTAGTTCGTAAAGGACATATTGATCCAAATACTCATAGACATAGTTTAGTTGATTGTTTATTAATAGCTGCTCTATTGCATAACACATATTTTGAAGGTCCAGATAAACCTAGCACATTATTCAAAGCTCGTGAAGAATTTTTACCGATAGCAAGACAAGCTGATTTATATGAGCACGGTGCAATACCAGAACAAGTAACAGATGCTGTATTTCAAGCAATAGAAGAACAGATGGGAGATGCATCTGAAATACAAAAACTAGTGCCTGTACCAGGAAGCCCCTCTGATTTATTAGCAACATCAATATGGATTGTAAAACACATAAAATATTTAATATAAAAAGCACCCATACAGGGTGCTTTAATTCTACCAAGTAGTAGTTATTACTCCTAAGTTATCTTCGTCAACTGGTTTCATAGTATCAACAGATCTAGCTACAAAAGTATAAGCTCTTTCAGAAGTTGGAGCATCAACTGAGAATCCTATACCTTCATTTAATATTTCAACTCCATATATAACAGTAACAGCTTTGTTTCCGTATTCGTTAGCTAAAGATATAGTTATATCAAATGGAAGTATTTCATCAGCATATTTAGGTTTAGCTTGATTAGTAACAAGATTTCTAGTATCTCCTATTTGTCCTACTTGTCCAGAAGTCCCGTTAGGGTTAGCGAACTCGCTCATCATATGATCCCATTGTTCTATGCTTATAAATTGAGCCATTTCTGCATCTGCTAAAGTAGCAGCGTCATTTGCTTTGTATTTTTGTATAGTTACATCTCCTAATTCTGATAATAAAGCATCTCTATTAAAAGATATGAAAACTAAGTTTCCAGCTATACCTCTTTTACCTCTAGAGAAAGATCTTGGTTCTGGAGAACCCATTGTATATACAGGTACTTTTTCTCTAGTTAAAGAGTAAGTGATAGCTTGTATTTCTCCTATAACTTTACCATTGAAAGTTGGTACGATATCACATCCACCGAATGTACTATAAGTTTTAGTATATTCAGCTGCACTCATAGTAGCCATATATTATTCCTCCTTTTGTGTGATTTATTAAAGGGGATGATTAACTCACATCCCCAATGTTAAATTATAGAGCGTCAGAAATTTCAACTCTATTTCTAACTTCTCTGATTTCGTTAAGTGGTACTATAACGTAATCTACTCTTATAACTCCTAGATTTCCTCCAGAAGCATCTGTGTAAATTTTAAATTTGAAATCATTTATTATAACATCTACTAATCCATTTAATGCAGATTTAATAGCAGTGTTTAAAGAGTTTCTAGTTGATAAAGAGTCTACTAATCCTATGTAAGGTTCTATAGCATTTCTTAATATTCTATCAACAGTATTGATTGTTTTAGAAGTACTTAATCTTCTATAAGCAGAAGATTTAGGAGCTTGAGTTATACCATCAACTATAACAACTCCACCAGTAGTTGTGTTTTTGCAGCATACTATACCTTTAGTATTTAATCTTCCTAATTGGAAATTAGATAAGTTAAATGCTACATTATCTATATCTATTGGTTGGTTAGTTGAAGATCTTTCTATTGGTAATGCAGAAACCATACCAGCATATCCAGCAGCTCCATTAGATATATAGTTATAAGATGAACCAGTTCCTACAGGGTATTGCATAAATGTTATTGATAAGCATCTTCCTAAAGGATATGGTTGATTATCAGAATCTAACATGTAATTTCCATTATCTTTTTTAGCATATAAATCAAATTCGAAATTACATATATCATCTATTCTTTGAGCTATTGTAGATAAGTTTATACCAGCTAATTTAGAACATCCTATAACACCATGAGTTGGATAAGTTTTTAATTGAGTATATAAACAATGTTGAGCAAGATGTCTAGCGAAGTTATCTGTAGTTGTATATGGTATATACATGTCTTCATCATATACGAATTCTTCACCTCTATTGAAGTTAGATCCATATAGATAATCAGGTAACTCTTCTAAAGCATTTACACTGTTAGCTAATTCAAATACAAATTTATCTTTTATGAATGTTAAATTATTTATTATGCTTACCATTTCTTCTTGAGAACAGAATGTTATTTCATTAGAATATATTCCAACGAAAGTTTCATTTTCAGATATTCCTTCTGCAGGAAGTTTTGGTATATCATGTTCCATACAGCAGATAGTAAATTCATCTTCTAATAAAGCACCTTCTGCTAAGTCTTTTAAAGATATTAATGGAGTTATAGAATCTGCATCAAGTTTGCAAGTTAATATGCATCCATCAACGTCTTTTTGTATAGCGTTGTCCATATCTCTTAAAGCTAATAATAATGTTCCTTCAACTCCGTCATCTACATCTCCCATTGGAACGAAGTAAACGTTAGCTGTTGTTCCAGCAGTTGCAACTATAAAGTTATAGTTTTTAAAGCTTCCATCTGGTAATTCTTCTCTTGCTGGATTATCATCTAATACATATACTCCATCTTCTTCTTCAGAAGGTTTGAATACTTTTAATGATTGTCTTATTTGAACAAGTAATTTTGGAGCAACATAGTTAGCATCTCCTTTAACACCTATTCCTAATAAGTCAAAGTTTATTATATCGAACATTTTTCTATCAGCATTAAATCTTACTAATTGACCTTTGTTAACACCAACGTTAGGATCAGAAGTATTTATTGCTAAAGCTAATGTATCAGCAGGAACATCTTCGAATTTTTTAGCTATTTCGTTTTCAGCTATAACAGGGATTCTTATGAATTTTTCTGGACATAATCCATTTAATATCATATTTTGATCTAATATTTGTTGTATTAATTCAGAAGATTCTACGTTTCTTATAGATAAATCATAATCAACTATACGATCGAAATTCTTTTGATCTACTTTACAATTAGCTCTTAAAACAACATCTCCTGCTGCCATATCTATTAAAGATATAGAACCTGGATTAACAACTTTGAATTCATCTTTTCTTGGTAAGTTATTATTTATAACTGTTTCAGCAGAAATACCAGCTAAAACTATATAATCAGATTTATGATTTTCAAGAACAGAATATATACCATCATTTATTCCAGTTACTCTGTTTTTGTCATCTTCTTCTGGTTGAACAACTTTATAACTTACTCTTCCGTTTTTTTCTTTCTTTTGTATTTTAGCATTTTTAACGAAACCTTTTCCAAGTTTCATATATATATCGAATGGATCTAAATCTACTTCTTCATAATCAATGTCATCTTTAACAGCAAGTCTGTCTATTAATCCTACTTTTTTAAGGAAATCAAATTCAGAATCAGCAACTATAGAATTTAAAGAAGCTTTTAAATCACTGAAGTCGTCTGCATATATAGGATAGCTTTGTTTAACATCTGTATTGATAACTAATTTTCTCCATATAGCATCTTTAAAAGTACTATAAGGAGCACTCATACTAGATCTTACTATATCTATATTTGTTTTTGGATCTATTCCATTACCAACTTTATTTCTACCTAAAGTATATATACCAGGGAATATATCTCCAACATTTAATAATTGAACTTCTTTATCAGCTTCAGTCATAACAACTCCATCTTTATTAACTATAGATAATGTTATAACATTATTAGATTCTAAAGAATTTATTTTATTTATTAAATCTACAAGTCTAGTACCTTTAGTTATACCATTAGCATCAAGATTAAATTCTGTAACAAGTATAGAGTTAACATTATTAACAACACCTTGTAATTTTTCTTGAACTGTAGTTCTAGTAGCAGGTTTATAAAGTCTTATAACTCCAGCTCCTGCGCTTCCTTGTTGTGCTTTGTATAACATGAAACAATCTTTATTGTCATTACATGGGAATTGTCCAGATACTCTTAGCATTAAATCAGATTCGATTGCTAATTCATAGTCTTTATACATATCTTTCCCAGATAATCTAACTGCATAAATAGTTCTGCATCCTCTTTCCCAAGCATCATATATTTCTGGTACTAATGAAGCTTCTCTTCTATTTACAGAATCAAAAGCTTCTCCAAACATATATTTAGCATATTCAGGAGAAAAAACAGGAACAGGAATACCAACAGGTCCATTAAATGCAGTACCAACTATAGTAACAGCATCTGTTGTCCCAAACTCGCTTGTATCATACCCAGCTATATAATCATTTACTATTTCAGTAATAACACCAGGCAGTATAAGTTCGTCTTCGAATATACTTTTCATAGCCATATAATTTTATCCTCCTTACGTGTTTTGTTTGATTAATTATTGCTATCAAGATGGTCATCGTTCCCGATAATATCTTTGATATTCTCTTTAAATATTACTCGTAATTTTTCAGTTTCTACGCAGTACTCTAAGTTTAGAACGGTTAATGTGTTTCTGAAAGTATCGTAATACTTATCAGTGTACTGTCTGTTAAAGTAATACTCTACTATACCATTACCTCTTATAGTCTCTGCATATGACAATAATGCATCTTCTATACGGTCCATAACTTTCCATGCTGTTCTGTATTCTGATGCCATTATATTAAATTGAACAAAACTTGTATATCTTTCTGAATATACAAAAGCAGTTTTTCCAGTAGCATCTATATTTTGTATTGTTTCTATTAGTTTTGGTTTATACCCAAAATTTTCTTTATGTCTTCTATCATTTACCTTAAATGTTACTATAGGATGATTAATTGTTTCAACAGGGTCTTCTTTTATTACGTATGCTTTTTCATCGGGCATACATTCCACATGCATATCATCCATAGTATTTGTTATAATAAGAGATACCATTTCTAAAAATTCTAATAAAGATGCATTACCATTGGCTTTTTGTAGCCCACTGGCATATACGTCAGGTTTATCTGGCGCTTTTGGTGTTTTCTCAAAATACTGTTCATTTAAATATAATAATTTTTCTAATTCGTCCATCTTATACCTCCATAAATATATTAATAGTTTCTAATACACTAAATGGTACAATAGAAATATCTATTACTATTCTACCTACACCTATATCTGTTTTAACAAATGCAATGTTTTTAATTCTATAATCTATGAAAGCATATGTACTTAAATCTTTCATTATTTTTTTTGCTTTAGTATCTATCTGCACCTTGATATACGGATTAAACAATGTTCCTGAAAACTCATTAAAGTCTAATTTGCTTACTACATGTTTTACTAAGATATCTATTAGTACTTTTTTATACACATCATCTGTTAAACTCATGTTATGTAATTGCTCTACGGAAGTGGTCCCAGCTATTGAATGATGTTTATAAAAACAAAAAGATTTATTTTTCACATCTACATAATCTAAATCATAATAAGTTGGAATATTAATATCTTTAGGATATTCATTGAATTTGCATATAGACAAATGAGCTGCTAAAATAACATGAGAGTATTTATTGTTTATTAGATTATTTAATACAAAGATAACATTATTTCCATATTTATTAAGGATCTCTGTATTGTTTGAATATACGTTATTGTACATTTTATTCATATCTGATAAATATAAATCTATGTTATCATATTTAGAACTTTCATAATCGGTCATAACAAGAGTGGTTCTGTTTTCTGTTATTCCTAATCTTTCTAAATAATAAGCGAAAAAGTTTATCGCTTTGTTTGTTATAGGATTCACAAAAGTATCTCTTAGATAGATATCTATAGGAACAATAAAATCAAAGTTATAATGAATTAGACTGTCTATAAGCTCTATAAAGTCAGTGTACATTTGGCAATTGACAGTATAGATATTTGTTTCATTTGTTATTTCTCTAGATATTTTATAGGCTTCATATAATTCACTATCTCCATATAACTGTTTTGCAGCTGTTACAGTGATAGGATTCATAATGATCTTGTTTTTATTAGATGTACTAGCTTTTCCTATTAATAGGATATTTCTTTTTGATCTATCTATAGTGTAATTTTTAGCATCACTGTTTACCTTTGTGTAATTTATCATGTAGGACCTCCTTAAACATTTTCAAAAAAATTGATTTGTTTAATTTTAGATCTGGACAAACACATCTAGTAAAAGCTTGATGTCCTTTTACACCTCTATGATGTTGATAGGTATATATGATATATATATCTTCTGAGTCTATTAATATATCGTCTTTACCAATATCTAAAAAACCTTTGTAGTAAAATATTTTTGGAGTCACAGCGAAAGCTTGTGTTCTATCAGATTCAAACTCTCTTCCTTCTCTGGAAGCTCCAAATACTTTTATTATTTTAATATGATATCCTGTCCCCAAACATCTCTTACAATAAACATCAGGCTCTTTTGTTGTTGGGTTAACACATTCACATTTTAAACCTTTATTAAGTTTGACTATGTATTGATAATATCCATATCTATCTATTAATGTATTTACGACGTCGCTATTGTATTTCATAATTAATAACCTCTGTTATAACTATCTTTATGAGGTGGATATCCCCATTGTATTCTATGATATGGATTTGAATTAGTATAGAATGCAGAATAACAATATTTGCCTCTAAGTGCCCATTTAGGATCTGCTGTGATTGTGATAACTAATTCTAGCCATTCATCAGCTTCTTTTTGGAAATCATCCATAAGCTTTCTCCATGCATCGAAATCCCATGTTTCTTCTCTTTCCAAATCAGAAAGCATATCTCTCCATTTGTATGGATTAGATATTAATTCTATATAATGTTCTTTAAGTGATTCAACTGTTGCATGGAATTTAACAAATTGATAGAATGGATAATAATCTTCTTGTACATTGACTTTATTAAAATCTGGAACCTGTGATGGATTATCAGATTTTTTCTTAGCCCAATATATTGCTATTTTACTAGCATCAACAATATGTCTAATTACGCTTTCATCTGGCACTCCTGCACCTCTTATTAATTCCTGAACATCCTGTACAGAACAAAAGAAGTTTTCAGTAGGTACAGTAGTGAATGTTTCTTTATGAGAAGAGACAGTGCCGTCTTCGAATTGCAAATTCTTTATGTTTATTGTATAAGTACTACCACCTTGTATTTCACCATCTACTGGCATAAGTATTAGAGTTTGAGGATCGTCTGGGTCTATCAACATATTAAATTTTATTTTGTCTTTTAAACCCATTATATCAGCCCCTTTCTAAAACCTATAATAACACCTAGATTAATATATCCATTGTCATCTAATTCATATTCGTCAGGCAATTTAATGTCTTTGTTAAACTCTAAAAAGAATGCTCCATCATTAGCATCTACAGAAGATTTATCTTGTATTTTAGTCTCTATTAAATCTATGGAGTCATCAAACAAGTCTTCAGTGATAAGATAATCTTCTAAGAATGAAGTATCAGGAGATTCCATAGGTATTGTGTATATATTAAAGCAAATAAAGTCAGACCAGTCACCTACTACTTTATCTTTTTCAGCTCTTGCTCTGATATATATTTGTCCTTCTCTTTCTATTGTAGTATCTATTGATACAGTTTCACTTGTTATGTCTTGAGATATTTCTGATAACAAATTGTAAAAGATATTATCAGAAGCTATTTGTATCTTGCATGTAGAACCTTCTTCAATTTCAGTAGCTTTTATATTAATTGAAAAAGTTTGTGATCTTAAAGTTTCTCTTGATTTAGGATTAACTATCTGTAATTTAGTTTTTAAATCATTTTGGAATATTATATAATCATCATGGTGAGTTCTTAAAGTTCTTCCTAATGCATCTTTTAAATCTTTTATTTTTAAATAATATCTTACATCGCTTTTTGGATACTCTTCTAATATAACGTATATTATTTTATTGTCTACTACCAGATTATATTTTTCTAATGTAGAATCATCATAGTTGTAAAAAGCAATGTTAGTTGGCAATACGCTATCTGGATCAACTTTGAAATTTGTTTTGATAATAATTCTTTTTTGAGACAAATCAGCTATAACATCTTGAATACTAAACTCATTATAAGTTGACAATATATCACCTACTTGTTATTAGAATTTTACAAATTTAATTTTACCTTCTTTAACTGCCTGATTTATTAATGTTAAATTCTGACCTTCATAAATCATAGCTTCTGGTTTTTTTATGGTTAATCTAATTCCATTTACATTATCAAACCAACCAAACATTTTTTCAGATAATATTATTTTGCCTATTGCGTTTTTCATATTCCACCTCTATTAAAAAAGGGTTAGCATATCGCCAACCCCTTATAGATTAACCTTATTTAGAAGGTATATTGTTTATATTTATAACAGGTGCAGCTGGATAAGATGGAGCAACAGCTATGTTTCTACATACAGTTATTGCTTTACCATTATTGTAGATACCAATTCCATATCTTTCTTTACATTTTAATAATCTGATATCTCTTTCTGGATCTGTCCAGTTGTCATGGCTTAATCCTTCTTTTTGAGCTATAACACCAACATCTGATCTATCTAATATATACATATCGAATGTTTTATTTAATCTATCAAAGTTAACCCATGGAGAGAAGTTTATAGCTATAGGCATTGGTAATCTGTTTTGAACATCTTCAGGTCTCATTATCATTTTTTGTCCATTACCGTTATTAGCCATACCAAATGCAGCTGGTGTACCTTGTATAGCTCCGTTAGGATGAACATTGTTTCCACCTAAAGCACCAAAAGTTAATCCGTTACCTATCATAGAATTTCTAGCAAATACAACCCAAACTAATGGATGCATTATACAGTCAGTTGGAGTATATCCTTGCCCCATTAATGCTAAAGACATATCAAGGAAATCTTCTACAGATAAAGTATCATTATAGTTTCCATCTTTACCTAATCCAGTAGTTCCTGCACTTGGCATTTGTTGTCTTAAAGCATTATCGAATATAGTTTTTCCATGAGTAGTGAAGTTTTGGAAAACTTGTTCTTCTTTTATTCTAGCCATTGCTTGACCCATTTTTCTAACATTTATATTGAATAGATCCCAAGTACTGTCGTTTAATGCTTCTTCAGTTATAGATACTCTAACACCAAATTTTTTGCATCTAACTTCTAAAGTAGCGTTTTCGCCAGTATTGAAGTCTAGATTACTTTCTCTGTATCTAGAACCTTCAGCAACTTCGAATGCTATTAGTTCTCCTACTATTGGGAATACATAAACAGCAGATGCTCCACCATCATTTATATGTACAGTATTAAAAAATCTTGTTCCTAAATATTCAGGTTCTGCAGCTTCTCTTAATTTACCTTCTATAACTTTAGGTATTAATTTAACTGCATCAGTAGAAGTCATAGCTTCTGCTATATTCATTCTACCCATTGAATAGTCCCCGTAAGAACTTCTTATCATTGTTTCTATTGCATCTATAGATTTTTCAGGAACATAAGGTTTTCCTTCTTCTCTAGCTTTAGCCGAAGTAGCTCTAAGTCCTTTAGCTCCATTTATTTCTTCTAACATTTCTTGGAATGCGAATCCCATAAAACTATTCCTCCTTTGCGTTTTGGTTAAGGAGCAGATGATAAACTAGCTCCTTATAATTAAGTTATTAATTTATCATCTTATTTTTGAAGTAATATTTGAACCATACCTACGCATCCGTCCCAGTCTAAGTTAGTTGGAACCCCAGCTTCTCCAGCTTTCATGTAAGCAACTTTTACTTCTATTTCTTGAAGTTCAGCAGCAGCTTGAACTTGTTTTATACTGAATAATCCTTTATGTAAATCAGCATATTGAATTACGAAATTTCCTATTTGAGCACCAGATACTATATTAACAGCAGCTTCTTCTCCTAAAGCAACTTTAGCGTCTAATAAATCAACATCTGGTAATCTTAACATTATTTCCATAGCTTCTTCGGCTTTAAATAAATCTGCTCCTAATTCTCTAACATGAGATATTATTAATTGAGGTTCTCCAGCAAATTCTATATCTCCTTGTCCTAATGATGAACCGAATGCTTTTTTAACAACATTTCCACCATCAGTTAATCCTGGTATACCTCTATCTAATCTGTGTCTTTCATCGAATCTAGGATCATAAGCTCCTTCTCTAGTTGAAGCTAACATATGTAAATCATTAGATATCATATTTTTGTCATATGGATATCCTGGATATTTAAAATCTGATTGATACATAGTTGGAGGATTGTGTACAAAGTCTTCTCCAGCTCTGTTACTATTTGGCCATACATATGGATTTATATCATTGAAATTTAATCTATCTTCTAATGCCCATTGAGCATATCTAGCAGCACCTTCAGGAAGTAAGCTTTGATCTGTAGCATATACTTCTCCTACTACTTGTTGTCTTTCTTTTTCATAATCAGCTATTGACATAGCAGCAACTTTTTCTGGGTCTGATAATGGAGACATGCATATTCTTCCGTTGCAGTCAGATTTAACTAGCATACCTGGTTTTAATGCTCCATAAGCGCATCCCCATGGATTGCCTTCTGCTTTAGCTTGTTCTAAGAACCATGGTAAGTCTACTAAAGCATCAGTTCTGATTGGTCCAGGCATTATACCATTGAATGCATCAGAATCTCTAGTATATTCATTTCTTTCTAATATACCTAATGGTTTATTAGCTGGTCTATAAACTTTTCCATCTTGTCCTACCATATCTCCTGTTTCAGGATCTACTTCTATAGCATCAGCAGTTTCTTGCCAGAATACCATAGCAGGAACATTTCCTTGTCTTGGATTTCTAACTAGTTCTACATCTACACCACCATTAGCTAATGTTAAAGCATTATGGAAATGCATAGTGTCTGTATCAAGAACCATTAAGTGTGGATCAGCTGCAACTAATCTTCCTTTAGGCATTATTATTTGATTATAACCATAAGCCCAACCATATCTGAATAATACTGGAAGTCTTGGGTCAACTCCATATTTAATATTAAGAACGTCATGGTCGTTCATTGCTAATTGGTTATTAGTTCTATTTATTCTTTCTTCTTCATTTCTGTAACCTGGTATTCCTGTATTTACGAACATACCACCTCTAGCACCAGGTTGAAGAACATCTTTAGATTGAAAACTATAAGGATAAAGTGCCATGTAATTTATTCACTCCTAACTTAATTAAAATATTTTCTATGAGTCATTTTTTTAAACCAGTCATCGATTTCTTGCTCATAATCTATATTACTATTACTTTGGTTATTAACTGATTCTGTAATTTCTTTAACAGTATTATCTTGTTCTTCGCTTACTAAAGCATCTGATTTTATTTGAGGTAATTTACCAACATTGAAAGTTGTACTTTCTTTAAACTCCATAAATGTTTTAATTGATGAATTTAATGATTCTTCTGATAACATCATTAAGTCATCCATAACTTCTTCTTTTAAACCTAATTCTTTTCTTAATTCAATTACTTGTTCTGCTAAATGCATTTTATTTACTTTTTTAACTTGAAGTAGTTGTAATTCTAAAGACTCTTTCATACCTCTTTCTTTATCAAGTTTGTCTTTAAGGTATTTTATATCGTCTTTTAAATCTGCTATCATTTTGTCTTGTTTTTTAACAAGGTCAAGTAATTCTTCTTTTGACTTATCTTCCATTTCAGGTTCGTCTTCTTTTACTTCTTCTTTCTGTTCTTCTTTAGGTTCTTCCTTCTGAACTTCTGGTTCAGCTTTTTCTTCTTTAGGCTCTTCAACCACTTCTGGTTCAGCAACAGCTTCTTCTGCTTTTTGTTCTTCTTGAACTTCTTGAGTTTCTTCTTGAGCTGCTTCTTGAGATTCTACTTTTTCTTCTGGTTGAGCCATAGATAAATCTAAATTATCAAACATATTATGCATAGGTTTATCATCGTCTCCTTCACTATAAGATTCTTTCGAATTAATGTTTTTAGGTTTATATATTTTAACTGTATTGGCGTATTTGTCAGATGGAACTATGACATAAGATAATTCTTTTGGTTCCATTTCTTCCATTATCCAATAGCATAGTTTCTCGTCGTAATATCTTCCACGCTTATGTTCGCATTCTCCTTCGGAAGCTATGTTTTGTCCGCATATTGAACATGTAGCCTTATGGATTATAGCACCCAAAGATACAGTTGATAAAGTACCATTCTTTACTCCTTTTATTCCCGCTTCGTCACCTATATTAACTGTGAATAATAAACCAGGCATTCCAGCTCTAGATTTTTCTAGATACTCGACGCATTTAATACGTCCTATTTGAATACCGTCTTTATCATTATGGTGCATAATTACAGGTTTCTCATATGGACTAGTCCAATATGGTATCGACTTTTTAAGGCAGTCTGGAGTGTAGTAAGTATAGTTTCGTGTTACAACAGAATGGATACCTTCTATATCTACATTAATAGAATTAGGAGATACAGCAGAAGAAACAGCTTGAAAATCTGGAGCTATATCTACACTTTCTTTTGCGTCTAATGTTCCAACATCTTTATAGAATATAACCGCACTGACTTCTTCTTTAACTTCTAATGACAATTCTTACTCACCACCTTTGTCATTCTTATTGTATGTTACTTTACAATTACAGAATGAATGATATGATGGTACATCTTCTATTGTGAATTTATTAGTATCTATTATAGATTCATGATTTTCTTTATCACTGCTACTATTAAATATTATATACGCTTTGTCTACACCTATTAATGAGCCAGCTTTTATGTAACTATACCAATATACTTTACGTTGCATATAATCTAATAAATACAATAGTCTGTACTCATTCTTATCAAAAATATCGTTCATATTATCTTTAGTAACGTTTTTTTTGATATCAACTAGTATATTACTTAAAGAATTTTCTATTTCTTCATAAAAATTAATTAAATCAATCTTATCTACAGGTATTTCATTATTTTCTTGATTTAATTTATTGATTTCTTGTACTGCATCAGTTTTTGCTATTGCAGATTGTCTGTCTATTATTGTATTGAATTTCTTAACTAATAACTCTTTAGTGTATTCATAATGTATATTAGTTTTTATTTCTTTACTTTGTAAATCGCTTTTCAAATCATAATATATGTTTTTTATATTAGCATATTCCCTAGAAGATTTAGTAACTAAAGACTCGTCTAATGATTCTTTCATTTTAACAGAATGAGTACCATATTGATTCTTTGGTCTATCTATACTGTCTACTCTCCCATTAGGTCCTTTGTCTTTAGTTACTCTAGTCTTTTTTGTACCTGCACTACTCGCTTTCTTAGTTCCTCCACTTGACTTACTAGAAGAACCAGTTGCAGCTTTAGCGGCATTGTTCACTCTTGCTAATTCTAATTGGTGTTCTGCAGTTCTATCTATTTGTCTTATTGTTGATTCATCAGTAATTTTTCTATTGAATAATTGTTCGTCATCGTCTGTTTCATCTTTTAAGCCCATACGTCTACGTGCTTCAGGGAAAGTTGTAACATTAGATTGGAACTTATTAATTTCATGATTTTCTTTTTTGATTTTAGTTTCAAGTGATATTTCTTCAAATACATAATCAACGTAATTGTCTTTTTCAAATGGATTAAAACCGCCTTCTAATAAAAGTTCCATTAACATTTTCTTTTCTATGAATTCTGCCATCATACGTTGTATGTATTTAACTGTATCATGTACTTGTTGTTCCATTGAATCAGCATCTTGTTTAGCTCCACCTCTACCCATTTGAGCAGCTGATACTCCTAATGCAGAGAATACTCTATTCTCAAAATAATTTAAATATGGCTGCATATTCATTGCTGTTCCTTCGGAACCTATTGCTTTTATTTCTGTTTTCTCATTAGTTATAAATACTCCATCTAAACTACCTGATTCTATTTCATATTTAGCTTTTGCTATTTCTTCATCTGTACCTTGGAATCCTACTTCAGGAATACCTATCTTCCATTGATATAAAGGCATAGCAAATCTATATATAAGAGCAGTAACATTACCTTCTATTTTTCTAAGTAGTTTAACATCTTCTAATGCAGCGATTATTCTAGGAGTACCAAATGCATTATTAGCATCTTTATCTAAATAGAAATGTATAACATCTTCTGGTTTGAATTGTTTTTTGTTACCACCAAAACCTTGTTCATATTTCATTATGTTACCATGCTTATCTCTTTTAATTCTTATACTGCAAGGATCTACTCTAGTATATCCACCTACTATCATACCATCTTCATTAAGTGGAGTCGCTTTAACTCCTGGTATTTTTTCTATTCTGCTTTTAAGTAAAAATGCATTTGAATATTTAACTAGGTCATCAGCTATTCCTTGCATAAGTATATCCATAGGTACATTAGTACAGTATGACATTATTCTGAATCTTTGTTCTAAGTAATCTATAGCTTCTTGATTTTCACTTTTGAATTTCCAACCAGCTTTATAAATTAAATAAGAAGTTTTGGATAATGATATTTTCACATATGAATCTGCTTCAGACGCATCTCTTATTTCTTGTAAATTAAATTCTGGTCTATTGAACCATTCTCTTCTTTGTGTTTGGGCATGAACAAATCCTACTGCCTTAATCATAAAATTACGAAATGATGCTTTATTTACAAGGTTAAGTGTTCTTTTATTAGAAGAGCTTTTATTTAAATCAAAAGATTCTTCATTAAAATCAAAAAACTCTTCTACTGTATTTTGTTTACTCCATGGCCATTTAAAAGCCATATTACATCACCTCTATTCTTGTTCGTGTAATATAGCTAATAAATCGCACTCTTTTACTAATAAGTAATTGTGTCCATCTAGTGATATTATTGTTCCTGCATATTTATTATAAAGGACCATATCTCCTGGTTTCACACATGGTTTTAAAGATGAACCATCACTTAATATTCTTCCGCTCCCTACTGCTACTACTTTAGCTATATCTTTTCTTGCTTCACTTTCTGATTTTTTAGGTAACACTATACCTGATTGTGTTATATTCTCTCTTGATTCTTCTTGTGGTAATTCGATTACTATATTATCTCCTATAGGTTCTAATATCATTTATTGTTTCCGCCTTTCTTAAATAATATTTCTTTTGCGTTAATACCTAACAATAAAGTATTAAAAGTATCTTCTAATAACTCTATCGAACTATTTAAGTGTTTATATAGATTAATATATGATGTCTCATATTTTTTATCATATGTTTGTCTTAAACCTTTAAGCATTCTATCTGATTTAGAACCATCCTTTGTGCCATCGGCGTTCATTTGTTCTTCTTCATATCGTCTTCTTAATTCTGTAATTGCCTTGAAACTTTTTAAATGATATAATGTACTTTCAAGAGAAAAGTTATTAAGGCAGAAATTAATTTTGAACGAACTATTAACTTCGCCTCTTACACCTAAGTCTATTAAATGTCTTAAATCATCAGCGACTTCTGTATCACCTAATGTAAGATTCCCTAATATGAACTGTTCAGCATTGTTTTCTCCCGTTTCATTATTTGCTGAAATAATAGATGATAAACAGTTCAACACAAATCTGTTTACTACTTCTTTTAGTTTTCTAGTATAGTATGAATATAAATCTACTATGTTTCTAACATATTCTAAATCAACTAATTCAACTGGATCTATTTTTTCGTATTCTATTTCAAATGGAGAACTAGGTGCAAATATATCATCATCAATAGGCAGTATTTGTTCCTGCATATTGGTATCAGGCTTTATCACTGGATCATTTATTTCTGGAGTGAATATAGCAGGATCTCGTGGACCTACAGGTTCGGTACCTGGAGGATTCCAAGGGAAATAAGGATCAGGTGTAATATTACCTGGATCTTCATTACTTGGATATTCATTTTCACCTGGATATTCTTCTAT
>JAEIGA010004266.1_pt1 | contig 22123 bp, 18 predicted proteins | sample 9270691 | NCBI WGS metagenome assembly JAEIGA01 (sample SAMN17057246, study PRJNA624740) | gut metagenome | biome: biome; isolation source: fecal sample | host: Bos grunniens | place: China: Xizang | collected 2019 | reverse complement strand
AGAAGTCGATATGATTGTCTTTCAGCAGAATCATGTCGAAGAGTCCGATGCGGTGGTTCATGCCTCCGCCAATCTTGACCGCTTCTTTCTCCAGCATACGCATGCCAGGAGTGGTCTTGCGTGTGTCGAGCACACGGGTTGTTGTGCCTGCATCGATGAGTGCCTGCTGGTACTTGCTGGTCATGGTGGCGATGCCGCTCATGCGCTGGAGGATGTTGAGCATGAGGCGTTCGGTCTGGAGGAGGCTCTGTTCCTTGCCTTTCACAGACATGACAATGTCGCCAGGCTTGACATGAGCGCCATCCTGTATATAGACTTCTACCTCCATGGTGGGGTCGAAACGGTTGAACACTTGTTTTGCGATTTCAACACCAGCAATGATGCCTTCTTCCTTGATGAGGAGCTTGCTCTCGCCGTAGGCATCGGCAGGGATGCAACAAAGTGTGGTATGGTCGCCATCGCCTATATCTTCAGCGAAAGCGAGGTCGATAAGGCGGTCGTTGAGTTCTTCTACAGATAACATAATAGTGAGAATTTTAATTGTTATTGAAATACCATGCGAGACCTACTTTTACACCAAACTCGCTTCTGTCAGAAAAGTCTGAAAGAGAAAGGTCGTAGTAGAGTGATGGCTCTACAGTGAGATGGCGGTTGAGGAAGAAGCAGTAACCCACCTCGGGCGTGAGCTGCACATCGTTGAAGCTTTTTGCCCCATGAATATACTTAGCTCCTGCCTGTAAGAAAAGTCCGTTCTGCTCAATGAGATAGCGGCACTTTGCACCAGCATAGAACTGCTGCATGTCGGAGTTGCGATAGTCAAAGCCTACTTCGGCAATCGCTAGCCATGCATCTTCAAACATATAACCGCCATTCACACCCAGATTCAGCCTGAACTTGCTGTCTTTGCTGTAAGAAAGAGCTGCAGAATTCGTCGTTGCACCTAAATAATATTTGCCTTTCTCGAACTGTGCAAATGCACCATTGATGCCGATTACGGCAAAAAGAAGTGTAAAAATAATCTTTTTCATCATTTCCTATTTTTGAATTGTTCTTTTTTGTACAAAGCCCATAACAATGCGGCACAGATGACTACATATAGCAGAATATGAGGAAGATAAGCTATCCATGTATTCCACTCCACACCGTTGTATATATAGAATCCTATTCCAATCAGCAAGAATGCTGCGGGCTGCCAGATGTATCGTTTCATTTGCCGAATTTCTTTTTAGTCCATACCATGTAACAAACCAACAAACCAAATGTCACAAGTCCGCCCAATGTGTAGGAAAGGGCATGATTCAGTTGGAAGCCCTCTGGGGCAATCAGGATATAGGTAGTGCAGACCATGGTCATCCACAAGGCTGGCACAAGCGGTATGAGTATGGTATATGGATTTCTTGATTCAGAAACACATCTCTTGGTCATCCATACCGTCACCGCCCAGAGCGTGAAGACAGAAAGGCTCTGGTTGAACCATGCAAAGTAACGCCACAGGATGTCGAAGTTGACAAACATCAGAACGATGCTCACTACAAATATTGGCAAGGAGAGAACGATACGCTTGTAGATTTTGTTTTGCTTGTAGTGCATAAAGTCAGCGGCAATCAGTCGGGCGCTGCGGAAAGCCGTATCACCGCTCGTAATCGGTGCTGCCACCACACCAAGAATAGCCAGCACTGCTCCAACCTTTCCCAACCAGCTTGAACAGATGGCATTCACTAGCACCGCAGGCGATGGTTTTCCTGTCTCTGGATTAATCATGGCTGTCAGCAATTTCTCATAAGGCGTGTCACCTGCCACATTGAGGCTGTCAGCAAACTTGATGGCAGCAGCAGCCCAGATTAGCGCAACCAGACCCTCTGTTATCATCGCTCCGTAGAAGATGGGGCGACCATATTTCTCGTTCTTCATGCATCGAGCCATCATTGGGCTTTGTGTAGCATGGAAGCCGCTCACTGCACCACAGGCTATCGTGATGAACAGACCCGGGAAGAGAGGCATCGTGCTGGCAGGATGATGGTTGCTGAATGCCTCTGTTATCTCTGGCATCGTTCCATCATACGCAAAGATGCCATACAACAAACCTACGGCCATAATCAGCAATGCCACTCCAAACACGGGATAAATCTTGCCTATGAGCTTGTCGACAGGCAGCAAGGTGGCCAGAATATAGTATATGATGATGATGACCACCCAGAAATACTTAGACCACAGGAATCCTTGGTCAACCATCATGCCATCGAGGATGTCGGCAGGAGTGGTAACGAACACAGCTCCCACAAGCACCATCAGCACCAGCGACATGACACGCAACGCAAAGCGCGCCACTGTGCCCAGTTCATCGCCTACTATCTCAGGCAGGCTGGCGCCATTCTTGCGGATGCTAATCATGCCCGACATGTAGTCATGCACAGCACCTCCGAAGATGCATCCCAGCACAATCCAGAAATAGGCACTCGGGCCGAACAAGATACCTTGAATGGCACCAAAGATGGGTCCCGTTCCTGCTATGTTAAGGAACTGAATGAGGAATACCTTCCATGTAGGCATGGGAATGTAATCCACTCCATCCTGAGAAGCATAGCAAGGGGTCTGCCTTTTCGAATCAGCGCCAAACACTCTATCCACAAAAGCTCCATACAGGACATAGCCCAAAATCAGGAGCAGCAACGAGGTGATAAATGTAACCATATCTATTTATTGAATATTTATGTGGCAAAAATACGGAATTATCCGTATCTTTGCAAAAAAAATAAGAAGATAATGACATATACACATAAACTGTGGGCATTGATGACATTTTTTATTATTCTGTCAACCGCACTTCATGCACAAGAGCCCACAACCTCCCCCACGCAATCCCAAGAGGCATCATTCCTCCCAGACCTTTGGGACACAGCCCACCCTCTTCGCGAAACACGCGCTGTATGGCTCACCACCATCGGCGGACTGGACTGGCCACGCACCAAAGCCACGGACGCAAGAAGCCAGGAGCTGCAGAAGCGAGAGCTGACCCAAATCCTCGATAGCTACAAGAAAGCGAACATCAATACAGTCTTGCTTCAGACACGCGTCAGAGCCTCCGTCATCTACCCCTCCACCATCGAGCCTTGGGAACAGAGCCTGACGGGGCGTGCAGGGAAAGCTCCAGGCTATGACCCGCTGGCATTCTGCATCGAGGAGTGCCACAAGCGAGGCATGGAGTTGCACGCATGGATTGTCTGCATCCCCATCGGCACCACCCAGCGCCAGCGCAGCTACGGAGCAGCCTCCATCATCAGAAAAAGAAAAGAGCTTGTCAAGACCGCGAAAGGAGGAGAGATGTTCATGATACCAGGCAAGCCCGAAACGGCCAACTACATAGCCAGCATCTGCAAGGAGATCGTCGAGAACTACGATGTGGACGGCATATCGCTCGACTACATCCGCTATCCTGAAGCCACCTACAGATTTTCAGATGACAATCTGTACTCCAAATCAAGCGGCATGTCCAAGGCAGAGTGGAGACGCGACAACATCACGCGTATTGTCAAGCGCGTTCACGACACAGTCAAGCCCATCAAGCCATGGGTAAAGCTCAGCAGTTCCCCCATCGGCAAATACAACGACACCAACCGCTACAGCTCAGGAGGATGGAACTGCTACGATGCCGTGTGGCAAGATCCACAGATGTGGCTCCGAGAAAACTACCAAGACCTGCTCTTTCCCATGATGTACTTCACAGGCGACAACTTCTACCCTTTCCTGTATGACTGGAAAGAAAACAGCTATGGTCACCCCGTTGTGCCTGGACTTGGCATCTATTTCCTCGACCCTAAAGAAGGACGCTGGACACTCAACGACGTACGCGCCCAGATGCACACAGCCCGTAACAGCGGCATTGGCGGCATCGCCTTCTACAGAGGCGAGTTCCTCACAGGCAACTACAAGGGCATCTACACAACGACTTGCGACGAGTTTTTCCCTTATCCAGCTCTCACACCACGCATGACGTGGACCGACAACACCCAGCCCCCCACCGTCCCTACCAATCTAAAATACACAAACGGGAAGCTCACGTGGAATGCCTCTCTGCCACAGAAGGCTGCCCCTGCACTGGCAGGAGAATACATATTATATAATGTATATGGCTCCAATACCTATCCCGTTGATGTGAATGACCCTCAGAATCTTCTTGCTACAAACATACGCGATACGCAGTACGAACTCAAAGGAAGGTACACCAAAGTGCTACACCACGCCGTTACAGCTATCGACCGCTACGGCAACGAAAGCTCTGCTGCACAGGAAGCCAAGCCTTCTGTCAGCCTGCCACGTAACATCAACGTTCCTCAACTCATCAATCGGGACAAAGCAAACGAGGATGAAAAAGGGAAAAAGAAAAGGAAAAAGAAGTGACAGACATGCAAGATTTCCATCTAAAAAGGTGGAAAAAAAGTGGAAAAACAATACCTAAACAACTGATTAACAAAAGGAACAGACTGGAATTTACTTTTCCATCTGTTCCTTTTTTTGTTTATTGCTTTTGCCGTACCTTTGCAGCACAAAATCAAAGAATCCATGAAACGAAAAAATCTTTTACTGATTGCAGCTATGGTGCTGACCGTTCTCTGCACCATCATCTTCTCAGCATGCAGCGGAAAGCAATCGCTGCTGCTGAACGAAGCAGAACTCTTGGCGCTCGATGCACCAGACAGTGCCGCTACCCTCTTAGAAGAAGTAGATACAGCAAACTTAAATGAAGCCGACTTCATGCTATATGCACTCACCCGGGCGCTCGTGCTGGAAGAACAATGGCAACGTGCCCATGCCGACACGGCGGTGTGTTTGGGTGACTATGAGGAAACTTGGGAGTTTAAGCGTGAGACCATGTCGAGCAAAGGACGGCTTGACGAGGAGTTGGACAGCATGATGGCTGACTCGTCGCTCCTCCGCGCATACCATTATTATAACGAGAAGAGCGTGGGCGGAGTGACGAATGACGAGGAGGACTTGCGGCGGTTTGGTCGCATCTGCTATGTGCTGAGCCGTCACCATGGGGAAAACGACTCGCTGCTACAGAAAGACCAACTCTACTTGCTGGCCATCCATTGTGCCGAGGCTTGCGGAGACAGCGAGACGGCCCATCGTGCTTATCAGCAGTTGGGCAGGCATTTGCAATATGCCCACCACGCAGCCAACAACGAGGCGCACCACTGCCAAAGGCAGGCTCTGAAGCACTTCGGCCGATGCCGAGGTGACGCACAATGGTTGCTCACCCTCGTGAATGACTACGGATTCTCCTACCTGTCTTTGCAATCGCTCAATCCTCGCCACTTCCCCACATTGGTTCATGCGGCAAGCCTCGCCTGCAAAAGCGGGAAGGTCCCAGAGACCCTGTACGACTCTGTGGCTGCCCTCATAGACAGTGTGGAGAACGCCCCAGTGCTCCCCTTCTCTTCCTACATGCAATACCATTCCACTTACGATGGGAAACTGACAGTCCGCGAACTCGGTGTGCCGAAAGGAATGTTTGAGGATGCAGAGCATGCCTACGAGGAAGAAGCGAAAGAAGGCAGGGCTGCAACGGTGAAGGAGAAACAACAACAGTTTGACGAGGAGATGCGACGTGCGATCAACCGCCTGAATGTGCAGACACGCACCTATCTCTCTGCGGGTTATGCACGTCAGGCCTCCATGCTGCAGACGCGGTTGCTGTGGGCGGTCATCGGCTGCCTCATCTTGGCGGTGCTCGTGCTGCTGCTGTTCGTGTGGAATTGGCATGAAAAGGTGGAGCGGAAGCACAAGGAAGAGTTGTTGAAGCAGGAGCAGGAAGTGGAACGGCTGTCGACTCAACTGCAACAGAAGGAAACACTCATCGCCATCCTGCGTGGAAACATCATCGACAAGAGCGAAATCCTCGAAATGCTAGATTCAGCTACCAAACGCACCATCATCAATGCCCGCAACTGGCGAGAAATTGAGGCCACGCTTGACATAGCAGACAATCACTTTGTGAGCCGATTGCGAGCCGATCACCCCACCTTCAGCGAAGACGACATACGACTGTGCATGCTCACCCGGCTGCAACTCAGCAACACAGCCCTCTCTTCCATCTATTCCATCTCTGTCTCAGCCGTACAGCACCGCAAACAGAAACTGAAAAAAGAAGGGTTTGGCGTAACAGACCCAAAAACGACGCTCGACCATGTGATAGAAACATACTAACCCCTATAAACATACATTTATGAAAAACAATCTCTTACGATGCGGAAGTCTCCGCATCCTGCTGATGCTATGCCTTTTTGCAAGCACAGCGACCCTGCAAGCTAACATCATCCGAGGCCGTGTGCTCGATGCCGAAACAGGCGAACCGCTGGAAGGCGCACAAGTGCATGTGAACGAGGCTTTTGTGTCAACGACCTTCTTCACCAAAGTGAGCACCGACTCACTGGGCTACTTCCACTATCGCTGTGGCGACATGGGGCGACTGACCTTCACCGCCAAATACTTCGGCTACCACGACGGGACTGAGAAGACCATCGGCATTGAAGGCAACGACACCATCCGACTGAAAGACATCCGACTGAAACCCTCGCAGTTGCTGCTGAAGGAAGTGGAGGTGAGAGCCAAGCAACGAAGGTTCTACATGCGAGGAGACACGGTGGTGTTCAACCCAGAAGCCTTCAACATGGAAGAGGGCGCACGGCTGGGAGAACTCATCGAGAAACTGCCGGGCGTAAGCATCAAGGACGGCCAACTGCTCTGGAACGGCGAACCACTGAAACTGATGATGAACGGCAGGGAAGTGTTCAGTAAGGACATGCTGATGAAGCATCTGCCCGTAGAGGCGGTAGAGAGCATCAAGGCTTACGACCGGAAGAGCGAGTTGGCAGAGCGGACAGGCGTGAACGACGGCAAGGAGGAACACGTGCTGGACGTGAGCATCAAGCCCTCGTGGATGGACAAGATGTATGGCGAGGCAAAGGCCACAGGATATTCGAGCGGACACTATGCCACGTCGCTGGATGCTTTGCGGCTGAGCGACACCGACCCGCTGCTGATATTCGGACGAGTGTCTAACGAACCAGCAGAAGTGACCATGCGAACCATCAACTCCAGCGGTTCCAGATGGGGGGCTGAGCCTGTGAGGCAGCAGATGGCATCGGTGGGGTATCAGCATTCGTGGAAGAAGACTGGCGAGGAACTGAGCCACAACTACTGGAACATCACGGCAAGCCCCAACCACACCGACCGAAGCAAGGAAAGTTGGGAGAACACACAGACTTTTCTGCCAGGCACAGCACCCACCGAGAGCCGCACCACCCGTCACGACTACCAACACGCCCTGACGGTTCCCCTCCATTCCGTTTCTTACCTTTATCTCAAGAAACACACCCTGCGGCTGGAGGGTGAGGTCAAGTATGAAGAAGGGCGGAAGGAGAACCATCAGCATCAAACCCTCTCCGAACTGACCGAAGGTAAACTCCTCACAGTGAACACCTCCACCTACCACGCATCCAACCGCTCCAAAGGCATCACGGCCAAAGGTGAGGCTTCGCTGACACGCTACATTAACGACGGTGCCGTCTCGACAGGCATCAACCTGAACTTCAGCCAACAGAGAAACAAGGGAGCCTCGGAGGGCAACTACCATTACTACACGCTCGACCCACACCATACGCTCGACCTGCAGAACTACGACACGGACACGCACCATCTGGCTGCCACATGGCACATGGGACTCTCGAAAGGAGTGGGGAGCCAACTCTTCACAGGCATCAATTTCTCCACCACCTATAGTCACGACACCCACGACGAAGAGCGACAGCGAGACAACACCCCCGACCTCGCCAATAGTCTCAACAGTCGCACTCAAACTTGGGGAAACTCCCTTTCGACAAGTGCAACCCTCACCCTTGACGCCTTCTCGCTGAGTCCTTCAGTTGCGCTCACCCATCAGTACGAACACATTGACTATCAACGTGGCGCACTCGACACGATGACACAAAGAAACCTGCTAATGATTAACCCCAGCGTAGGGATGAAATACAAGCTCGGAAAGCAAATGAACTTGCAGGGCTCTATAGGCTACACAACCACCCCTGCCCAATTGCTGGACTGCATCGACTATGTGGATGACACCAATCCGCTCTACATCCGTTCAGGCAACTCTGAGCTGAAAAACAGCCACTCGCTCTATGCGAGCATCAAGTACAACATGCTGCTCACCCAAGCAAGCCAGGCATTGAGCGTTTCTGCCGATTACCAGAAACAGCACTCCCCCATCGCCATGGTGCTGCACTACAACTCGCAGACAGGCGTGTACCATGCCACTCAGCAGAACGTGCAAGGCGGCAACACGTGGAACATCGGCATCGACTACGAACGCAGCATCGGCAATCACGTCACATGGCGAAACAAACTCTCTGAGACATGGGGCAGAAGCTATGGCATCTTGACCATGGTGGACGAAGCGACAGAAGTGACCTACAATCGGCAGAGCCGCTCTGCGCTTTCCTACACAACAGAGGCAGAATGCAGTTTGGCTGCATGGACGCTGAATCTCTCCAACAGGTTCGGATGGACAAACTACACCTACAGCGACAAGAGCCAACAGCAACAGGACATCTTCCACAACGAGACCGAGCTGAACATCCGCTATCACCACTCCAAATGGACTTTTCGCCTCCATCCTAAACTCGCCATCGACCGAGGGCACATCGCACAGACCATGAACACCAGCCAGTTCCTGCTCAATGCCTCCGCCACCTACAAGTTCCTGCACAACAAGGCTGAACTGACCTTAGAGGGCAAAGACCTCCTCAATCAGGTCAAACGCCACACCTACAGCATCACCCCCACCACCCACACAGAAAGCGGTGAAGACTATCTCCACCGCTACGTCATGCTCAGCTTCAAATATAAATTTGAACCCAAGAAAAAAGATTAAAGAAAGTTAAACAAGTGTACACACCCCTCGCACTGTCAGTGATGATCGTGCGAGGTTTTTTTATGTCCATCGGCATTGTCCCCTAAAGCCCATTTCCTCAAGGGTGAAACAGAATCATCAGCTTTCCTTCGTCCACCAATGCCCTGAAGCCATGCTCGCGCTCAGGCGTCAATGCCACCGTAGCGTCAGAGCCATAGCGTTCATGGAGCAACAAGGCGAGAATGCCCATGTTCATGCGCAGATTGATTTCGATACAAGGATGGATGCGCCCATCAGCCGTCTTGAGCATATCGATGCCCACAGGTCCGTGATAGGCCATCTGCGAAAGATGCTCCTTGTGGTAATCTATCAGGCGCTGCAGCAAGGCTTCGTCAGCCCCAATGCGCTGCAGTAGCTCTTGCTGGCTCTCCACATAGTTGTAACCGTATGCTCCACTCTCGGCTGCATGAAACACAGAATATCCTAAAAACTCTACGGTATGGTCTTCGCTGATAAAGAACTCCATGGCAAAGTCGAGCACCTTGTCAGCATAAAAGCGGTCTGTCACGAAGCCTCCTTGCGATGATAGGAAGCCTTGCAGCCTCGTTCTCGCACGCTCGTCACGCCAGTCTCCCACAAACACTCCCCTGCCCGAAGATGACCAAGGCGACTTGAAAATAAGCAGGGTCATATCCCCCTCTTCAGAAACGGACCCCTCGGGTACGGCAGGGTGGACCCCTCGGGTACGGTACAGCGGACCCCTCGGGTACGCCTCCGTCGCCCCTTCGTCCAGCTGCGCTAGCGACGGCAACTTTTCCCAATACTTCATCTCGTCTCCCAACAGCTCATCTTCCTTCATCGTCGCCAGCATCTGCTTTAAGTAACGCCACGCAAATTCCCTGCTCGAAAGCCGCCTCACCTCCTCCAGCCATTCGTCTGAAGGCAGCATCTCCATGGGCACTCCCATCAGGCGATAGCGCTGCTTGGTAGCCAGGCTCCATCCCCACGGGCCAGCAAAGCGTGTGCCTTCCCACAAACGAGCCAAATCAGCAAGTTCCGATTCCATCTGCTGAATGCGCTTAGGGGGCACGTACTGACGCACATTAGCCGCCAGTGCCATATCGTTGGAACAATTGAAGATGCTTGGAATTTCCATACCTGCAAAGATAGCGCTTTTCACTCAAACAGCAAAAGAAAACCTTGGTTATTGGCGCATGAAGCGCATGTTACCCTCTTCATCGCAATTACGTCACACCTTTCATCATAAATACGATGAAGGGCGCAACGTAATTACGATAAAGGAAGATGCTTTAATGAAATACAGGAAAATGAGAAAATCCTCGTTATTCTTCAACACGATTTTTAATTATCTGTATTTCCTAAATTCTCTTCCTGTTTTACAATCAAATTTTCTTTTACATAACGTATCATGACGCTTTTTTTCATTATCTTTGCAACGACAAAAAAAACATGAAGGCAATGAAAAGAAGATTAATAGGACTTTGCATGGCATTGGCTGCTCTGGCGAATGGGAATGCCCAGACGCAGGAGGAGCTGTGGATAAAGAATGGAGAACGAAATATTTATGGTGTATTGAGCCGCCCTGAGAATGGGGCGAAGAAACAGCCTGTGGCTATCATCTCGCATGGCTTCAACGGCACGCACCACTTTGGAAAAGACTATTTTGCAATGCTGGCTGAAAAGGGCTATCAGTGCTATACGCTTGATTTCCCTGGCGGCTCGATGAACAGCCGCAGCGACAGCAACACGATGAACATGTCGATAAAGAATGAGGTGGATGACTTGCTGGCAGTGGTACGCTATTTCAAGAGTCGCCCCGATGTGGACAGCAAGCGCATCGTGCTCATTGGCGAGAGCCAGGGAGGACTTGTCTCTGCACTGGCAGCATCAAGCAAGGCGAAAGACATCAGCCAGCTGGTGCTCATCTACCCTGCCCTGTGCATCCCAGACAACTGGAACGAACGCTACCCAGATGTGGCTGCCATACCAGACACGACCCGCATGTGGAATGTGCCGCTGAGCCGCAACTTCTTCATGGAGCTGCGAGACATGGACCCTTACAGGGAACTGCCCAAGTATAAGAAGCCAGTGCTCATCATTCATGGCGATGCCGACCCTGTGGTGCCCATCAGCTATTCTCATCGGGCAGTTGATGCTTACAAGAAAGTCCACCTGGAAGTCATAGAAAAAGCAGGACATGGCTTCAAGCCTCAAGAGCGCAACAAAGCCATTGAGTGGATAAGGGAGTTCCTGAAGTAAAGAATAAGAACGATGCTGGGAACTACCGTCAATACGGCCACAATCATTGCAGGGGCCATTGTGGGCGCATGCCTGAAGCGAGGCATCAAGCCGCAGTATCAGCAGGCGCTGTTCAATGCAATGGGCTTATGCTCGCTGGCTTTGGGATTCAATGCCTTTTGCCAGAACATGCCCAAGAGCCAGTACCCCGTGCTGTTTATCGTAAGCCTGGCTGCCGGCTCGCTGATTGGCCATATGCTGAAACTGGACGAGAGATTCAAGAATCTGGTGGAGCGACCCAAACGCAAAAGAGAGAAGCTATCTGGCAAGATGCCCCAAGCATCCTACAACATTCAAGACGGCAAGCGCTCTCCCTCTTCAGAAGGTGGAGGGCTGGCTGAAGGTCTCTCCACAGGCATCCTGCTTTACTGCATTGGCACATTCTCGATGGTAGGTCCTGTGCTGAGCGCGCTGTATGGCGACAACACCTATCTCTATACAAACGCCACGCTCGACTTCATCACATCAGCCATGCTTGCCACCACGTATGGCATCGGCATGGTGTGGGCAGCCCCTGTGCTGTTCTGCTGGCAAGGAATGTTCTACCTCATTGCCATCTGTTCGGCAGATGCCATCTCTGACGAACTGCGAACGGAGCTGTGCATCGTGGGTGGCGTGCTGATTGCCGCTGCTGGTCTCAGCATCCTGAAAATCAAGGACTGCAAGACCATCAACATGCTGCCTGCATTCCTGATTGTCATCTTGTTCTTTCTGGGGAAGCATCTGCTGGGATACTGACCTTCAATTTATAATAAAATTAACATAAACATGAAAAAACTAAAACTATTCACGACAGCGTTAGCGCTGGCATTGGCTGGCAACGCGGCTGCACAGAGCGAAATCTATCCGCAGCATTTCGACTTGAATGAAGTGACTTTGCTGGATGGCCCAGTAAAAACGATGCTGGAGACGAACAATGACCACCTCTTGCAGTATGATGCTGACCGCCTGATGACTCCTTTCATCCGTCAGGCAGGACTCTCCAAGAACTCTTCTTCCAAATACTACGGATGGGAGGAGAAACATCCCAACTTTCGCAACTGGGGAGGCGATGCAGGCTTCGACCTCAGCGGCCATGTGGGCGGCCACTATGTGAGCGCATTGGCTTTGGCTTATGCTGCCACCAGCGACGCAAGCACGAAAACCTTGCTGAAAGAACGCATGGACTACTGCCTGAACATCATGAAAGACTGCCAGGATGCTTACAAGAACAACACAGCAGGACTGAAGGGATTTATTGGCGGACAGCCCCTCAATCATATCTGGACAGGACTTTATGCAGGCGACCTCACAGAGTTCCGCAAATCGGGCGGCTGGGTGCCTTTCTATTGTCAGCACAAAGTGTTGGCAGGTTTGCGCGATGCTTATCTCTACACAGGCAGTTCATTGGCAAAGGAGCTTTTCAAGGGACTTTCTGACTGGAGCGTGAACTTAGTGAGCAAGCTTTCCACAGACCAGATGCAGCAGGTGCTGGGATGGGAGCACGGAGGCATGAACGAGACGCTGGCTGATGCCTACAAAATCTTTGGCGACAAGAAATATCTCATTGCTGCCAAGAAGTATAGCCATCAGTATATGATTGACGGCATGAAAACGTTCAACCCCACTTTCCTCGACGGAAAGCACGCCAACACGCAGGTGCCTAAGTACATCGGCTTTGAACGCATCTGGCAAGAGGACAACACCGTGAGCAGCTATCGCAACTCTGTCCTTAATTTCTGGAACGACGTGGCACAGAACCGCACCGTCTGCATAGGCGGAAACTCCATCAGCGAGCATTTCCAAAGCCACAACAGAGGAGAACTCTACATCAACAATCTGGAGGGTCCTGAATCTTGCAACTCTAACAATATGCTGAAGCTGTCGGAGAACTTGTTTGACGACACCCACGATGCAAAATACGCAGACTTCTACGAGGCTACGATGTGGAACCACATCATGTCGACACAAGACCCACAAACAGGCGGCTATGTGTATTTCACCTCGCTCCGTCCGCAGTCCTACCGCATCTACTCGCAAGTGAACCAAGGCATGTGGTGCTGTGTGGGCACAGGAATGGAGAATCACAGCAAGTACGGGCACTTTATCTACACCCACAGCGAAGATAACGACACGCTTTATGTTAACCTCTTCATCCCCAGCGAACTGAACGCAGACAAGTTTGGCATACGTCAAGAAACCCAATTCCCCTATGAGCAGAAAACTAAACTGACCATCACAAAAGGCGGAAACTTCACCCTCGCCATTCGCAAGCCTGCATGGGCAAGCGCAGACGGCAAGGCCAGCTATGTATGCCAGACCAAGAAATGGGAAAAAGGCGAGACTATCGATTTCGACCTCCCTATGGAGATTCGATATGAAGAATGCCCTGACTACACAGGCTACATCGCTTTCAAATACGGCCCAATCCTCTTGGCTGCACGCACAGAAACAGAGGCTAAGCTGCAAAATGAATATGCAGGAGAAGGACGCATGGACCACTCTCCTGGTGTACGCGCCAGCGTGAAACCGCTCTCTTCAGCCCCTCTACTCATTGGCAATCGAGCAGAAGTACTTCAAAACATCAAGGCTAAAGACGCAAGCAAACTACAATTCACGTTGGCTACCACCAACAAGGGAGATGTCACGCTGGAACCTTTCTACAGCATTCACCACTCACGCTATTCATGCTACTTCTTCCAGGGAACAGAAGAAGACTACGCCAACTCCGAAATGGGCAGAAAAGATGCTGAAGAACAGGCATTGCTGGCACGCACGCTCGACTATGTAGCCACAGGCGAGCAGCAGAGCGAAGCTGGACACGAGGCAAAATATTCAGTGGGCTCTACAAGCGGAAGCTACAATGGAGAGACCTATCGCGACGCTAAGGCTGGAGAATTTGTACAATATGTGCTGGAAAACAAAAGCAAAGAAAGCACAAACGTGTCTCTGATGCTCCGCTTTACAACAGCAGACAAAGGACGAGCTGCCAGCATTTATGTGGACAATGTGAAAATTGCAGACATCACCATCCCCTCTTCTGTCAAGAACTCTGACAATGGATTCTACAACATAGAATATCGCATCCCAGACGAACTATTGGCAGACAGCCAAGGCCAAGTAAAGGGAAAGCTCACTTTCAGAATCGTAGCATCAAGCAGCACTTTCATGCCAGGCCTTTACTACCTACGACTACTAAAGGACTATAAAGACCTAACCTACAAATGGACTGCAACAGACTGGGAAACAGGCGACACAGGGCGTGTATCACAAAGCAATTTTACTTACAACGAAGACAATACCATCACCATCAAGGCAGGCACAGGGGCTAACAACCTGTGCCTGTCATTCAATCACGAAAAAGTCAACGACGCATTGCTACAATCGTCACAGAAATATCTTGCAGTCATTGCCACAAATGTGCGAACAACAGCAGGATCAGCCTATCTTTGGTGGCTAAATGGCGTGAATAAAGGCTCAAGCGTGACACCAACAAAAATACAGAAGCTATCAGACGGAACATGTTTCATCTGGGACATGACAAAATCAGGAATCAACGACAACAACTCAGGAGACACCTTCAGCATCAGCCAAGGCGCAACCATCTTCGGACTGACCTCCACAACAGGAACTTCAGTCATCAAACACATCGGATTCTTCTCCTCGATAGAAACTATTGAAGAAGCTGTCAGCATCAAAGATTTTCAAGCAGCCCTTCCTGACCATGCAGAAAAATATATCTCTGCAGACAAAAACACCTTCTTCACACTTAACGGTATAGCCACTACTACTCCACAGCCTAACGGCATCTACATCAAAAACGGGAAAAAGATAATCTTCTCTGAATAAAAAAACTTTTTCATGAAAACTCCTACCCTCTTCAAAGAATACATCTGGCTAGTCAACACCATCTACCATGCAGGAAAAATCTCCCTGAAGGACATCAACAAGCGTTGGATGCGAACAGACATGAGCGAAGGACTGCCATTGCCACGTACCACGTTTAACCGCCACAAGGATGCTATCGAGGACATCTTTGGCATCTATATCGACTGCGACCGAAGAGACGGCTACCGCTACTACATTGGCAACGAGGAAGCACTACGTGAAGATACCATACAGAACTGGATGCTGTCAACACTGACAGTGAGCAACCTCGTCAGCGAGAGCATGAGCCTGCAACAGCGTATAGTACTGGAAAACATACCTTCGAACGGAGAACACCTTGAAGTGGTTATCAAAGCCATGAAAGAAAACAAGAATATCTCCATCCAGTACCGACGCTACCAGTCGGCCATTCCGAAAAGCTTTTCCCTTTCCCCCTATTGTATCAAACTGTTTCGTCAGCGCTGGTATTTGCTGGGACGTTTCGAGAACGGGAAGTATGCTATATTCTCATTTGACCGCATAGAGGATATCGTTCTGACAGACGAAACATTCAAAATAGACAGAGATTTCAACGCTTCAGACTTCTTCTGCGAGTGCTTTGGAGTCGTAATTGGAGACGGAAGCAAATCGCAGCGCATTGTACTCCGCGCCTTCGGACGAGAGAAATACAGTTTAAGAGATCTTCCACTGCACCACACGCAAAGAGAGCTGAAACACGAAAATATTTCAACACAAAATCAGTCAGAAAATAAAGAAGAAGACAGCTATGCAGACTTTGAGTATTTCGTGCGCCCTACAGACGATCTGAAAGGACACATCCTGTCCCGTGGAGCATGGCTCAAGGTGCAGCACCCCCAATGGCTTGCCGACGAAATCAGGCAATGGCACGAAGAAGCTATAAAACGCTACGAAAAAAATTAAGAAAAAACGAAAAAAGCGGGAATCTGTACCGCACTCTGGGACAACGTCTCGATAACTTTGCATCATCAACTTAAAAAAATGATGCAATTATGACTTCTTATCTTGTACTCAAAATCACATTCATTGCCAGCGTCATCTTCGCTGCCATCGGAGCATTTCCACTCATCGCATTCATATTCCTCCTCGTGTGGCTCATGGCAGCCCGCATTATGGGCAGAAATGCCCTCAAAGGATTCTGCGTCGCCGTCACACTCACTATCAGTCTGTTCTTGGCTATTCCTCAGTTCATTCCATAATGAAATTAACCGCAGGAACCCATTCGCGAACCGTTTTGTAGGACTGGAGAGCCACATCCTTGTAGGAAATACGAAGACGTTCCTTTTCTATGCCAAAAGTATTAACAAGAGCGTCATGCACAACTTCTGCGCGCTTTTGAGCCAGGCGTGTATGATATTCCGTATCTTCGTCGGCAATAATATCTGGATGTCCCACGATGTTCAGATTTACTGCTGGGTGGTCTTTCAAAAATTTTGCTACCAATTCAACGCGCTTAACCGTAGCCGTATTCAGATAATAAAAACCTGAATAAAATGGAATTTGCGTGTACATCGCTTCGCCCAGACGTACCGTTTCTTTATATTCACCGGTGGTATCCTTCAAGACAGGATCGACAAACGGCATCCTTTTCGGAGCACGGAAACGGCGCAACCCCTGTTTGCCATTTTTGAAATGATAAACAAAATTAACCATCAAATCTAAATAGAAATCTAGATGGTTACCATTCGAAACACCATTATACTTATTGTCCGTCACGTTAGTACGCAACTCGACATCAAGGTCCCAAGGCTCACTCAAACGAGCAGAACACTGTACACCCACTTGTCCTAAAGCATACACGCCACCTTCTCCATTCACCGGATAGTAAGGATAATCATTCCACGATTTTATCTTCTCGTCAAAATCGAAAGATTTTAGCACACCCCCACCAAACAAGAGACTCCATGTCAGCGGACGGTCTGCATCATACCCCATAAACATGTTAGAGATGTTCACAATACCAGAAAACGTCGCAGTCAAGCATTTGAAGCTATATCTTCCATTGCCATACACATCTGGCAAAGCAGCCTCAGCCGCCTTGCTGCACCGAGACAACTGCATATTAAGACCGCCCATCAGACGTAATCCAAACACAGGCGTAAAATGATGCCCAATCAAGACATTTACAGAAGGAATTTGATGACTGATAAAGTCAGTGCTAACAGCATTCTCTGCCAGCGACTGGCTAAACCCTCCAGCCAAACCCAAATACCAGTCACCATTCTTGTGCTTCTCCACATACGACTGAGCTGATACCACTACGCTACAAAGCATCAAAAACAACACCAGAATCAACTTATTTTTCATATCTCTCATTTTTATCTATATGTATGCAAAATTACCATAAAATCCTCGAAAAAGAATAAAAAAACGTCTTAAAATGGCACATATCAACAAAAATCACTAACTTTGCCAAAGAATTGCAATATCATGGCTCGGTAGCTCAGTTGAATAGAGCGTCAGATTCCGGTTCTGCAGGTCATGGGTTTGAGTCCCATCCGAGTCACTAAAAAAAAAACAGACCTGCTTTGTGATGCCACAAAGCAGGTCTGTTTTTTCATTTTCCCCATCCACAACACTCTTTTCCCTCAAAATCCTAGATTGTCCTCGAAAAGAGATAAAATAAAATAGCGTTTTTAATAACTATATATAATATATTTTGTTAAACTTGTTCATGCTTTTAACATTGTGAATAATTGTTAATTTTACACCCTAATTAGCGCTGAACGTCTCAAACGTACCATCATCAAAAAAGATACGAACCTCCACCACTTTACGCTGCGGCTTCTGCTGTTGCCTCAGAGTCTCAGCCACAATTTCCTGAACAGATACAGCCGTCCCAGGTAGTGCGGCAGAAGCTGAACGGCTCATTGCGGTATCTCGTACAGCTGGCGCAACAGTTGCAGCCATAGACGATTTTGCAGAACCACCTTGCTGTTTAGAAGCCCCAAACAAGTCTGGCATACCCTCGCCATCTTCCTCCACAGCCCTATGTACATCACTCACGTCTGCAGCATCACGATCAGCAGCAGGGGAGTCCACATTCTTATACATAGACCCCTCACCATAAAAAAGCCATGCAGGGTTGATGTCTGGGAAAGCCTGGGCGATGCTTCGAAGGATATTAAGAGTAGGTTCAGTCCTTCCACTTCGAATATGCGAGAGGGTGCCTGGTGCGATACAAACCTCACTGCAAAATTGCGTATTGTTCAAATGCTTTTCTTGTATGATAAGCTCAATTTTCTCTTTATCTGTCATCTTTCTAAACTTTTTACAAAGTTAGCGAATATTTTTGGTTTTGCAAAACGATTTGACAATTATTTTTATTTCTAAAATTTAATTTTCTATTCATGAATTTAATTTGTAAAACGCTTTTGTTTTTACGTTTTGTGTTTGTAAAAAGTTAAAGACTTTCATTCTGTAAAACCAACATCTCCTATCACTTCTTAAATCGCATTTAGTTTGTTGATTATGAAACAGGTATTATCTATATAAAAAGCCCAAACAGGAGATAGAAAGGTGAATAAGCTCCTCAAATAAACATCAAGAGCGCACTCTCTTTTAGTCTTTAGTCATACAAATATAGATAAACTATGATAAACCAATTAGTTACAGACGAAGATAAAACAGTGAATATTTAAGATTTTTCAAATGTGAATAAACATATTTACAAAATGACATTTTTACATTTTACATTTTTAATTTCGTTTATGCATCACCTGCGGTGTTTTCTTTTGTAAAAACCTTATCTTTTTGTATTAGTTTTGTTTTGTAAAATTCATTCTTGGAAAACTTAAAAATCATTAACGTAAAAAAACGGCGTCTTGAAAAATTAGAAAAAACGATGATTTTTGCGAGAATCGAACAGCCGCCTACAATTTCCTTTTTCGTCCGAAAAAGGAGCATTTTTTCGCCCTATTTTTACTACTTAAACTTCTGATTTTCCGAACAAATACCCTCTCTTTTTTTGTTCAGTTTTTTGGTTGAAACAGATTTTTTTAATGCTTTTACACCCCTCAAAACGCCCGCCAAAAGACTCCAGAAGAACAAAAATCAGATTCTCTTTCCTCATTTTTTACCACCCAGAAATTCCTCTTCATTTTTTTTGACCCATTTTTTCATACAAAAAAAATGCCGCCCTCCACGAGGACAGCATTTATAGGAAATAAAAAATTGGTTAGGTCAATGCAAAATAAAGAAAAGCAGCTCATGCATGATATCAGCATCCGTCAGGTTCCCCCTATTGATACCCTTCAATCGAGCATCCGTTTCGCGCAGCTTCCCTATAATTTGCATCGTTTTCATAGGTGTATAAAGTCGCATTGCTGCCATATAGTCGCGCACTTGCCAACTCTGCCTTAGTTCCAAGTGCTTCATCAACCCCTGTTCAGAACGGTCCGGAGAGTAAAAAGCCTGCATGATGAGAGCAAAAAGATTAAAAAGCATTGATACCACCATAACAGGAGAATTCGCCTTAGAATTCTGATCGAAATGATAAAGAATCTTATTGGCCCTTAAGACATCCTTCCTCATGACAGAATCACGCAACTCCCACATATTGAACTCTTTAGATATCCCCACATTCTTCTCTACAAGGTCTGCAGTAATGCGCATTTCCCCTTCTGCCAACGATAAAGCAAGCTTGTCCAATTCACCAACTAGACGATTCAAATCTGCCCCCACGTTATCTGCCAGCATTTGGCATGCTTTTTCTTCAATGCTCACCTGCTTACGTCGCAAGTAATCCATAATAAACTGCGGCAGCATGCCATCCTTCAACTTCTTGCTTTCAAACACCACCCCCACTTTTTCTATGGCAGGGACGAGTTTTTTTCTTCTGTCAACCGTTCCATTTTTGTAGCAAATTACCAAAATTGTGGTCGATAACGGACTTTGAGCATATATTGCAAGTTCGTCTAATTTTAACAAATTCTGTGCTTCTTTAACAATTACCACTTGATATTTTGCCATCATCGGATAACGCCGTGCACAATTCACGATATCTCCCACAGCCGTTTCGCGTGTACAATAGATAATTGTCTGGTTGAAATCCTGTTCATCTTTCGTCAGCACATTATCCGCAATATACTCTGAAACACGATCAATGTAATACGGCTCCTCTCCCATCAGCAAATAGACAGGAGCATATTCTTGCTTACGTATAGATTCTACAATTTCACGATGCGTAATATTCGCTTTCGCCATAAATAGTTTTCTTTGCTATAATTTAGAACTTCGCTGCAAAGATAAAAAATAATTAGGAAATTCACGCGTGTAATCCAGCACGAAATGCACAGCAAGCGAAAAAACCGCTCAGCTTCAATGAAAAGCCCCAAATCGATTTCCAAGTCCTGAATAAAATCCCTACCTTTGCATACAAAGGCTTCAGCACGTATGGACACACACCGCAAAATTATTCATATCGACATGGACCAATTCTTTGCAGCAGTAGAGCAGCGCGACAATCCAGCGCTGCGCGGTCTCCCTGTTGCCGTTGGCCATGACGGCGAGCGCGGCGTCGTGTCCACAGCCAGCTATGAAGCCCGCCGCTTCGGCGTCCATTCAGCCCAAAGCGTCCAAGTAGCCAAGCGCCTGTGCCCCGAGCTCATCATTGTACCCTCCCATTTCGACAGATATAAAGAAGTGTCAGCCCAGATTCGGGACATCATGCAGGATTATACCGACCTCATCGAGCCCATTTCTCTGGACGAAGCTTTTCTGGATGTAACCCACAACAAGAAGAACATAGAGCTGGCTGTAGATATAGCCAAAGAAATCAAGCAGCGCATCCTGCAAGAGACTGGACTGACAGCATCTGCCGGCGTTTCCTACTGCAAGTTCCTGGCCAAAATCGCCTCCGACTACCGCAAGCCCAATGGTCTCTGCACCATCCACCCCGACCAAGCCCTCAGCTTCATCGCCCGCCTGCGCATCGAGCAGTTCTGGCTAGTCGGCAAAAAGACAGCAGAGAAGATGCACAAAATGGGCATTTACAATGGCGCGCAGCTGCGAGATTATTCGCTGCAAGGACTCACGGCAGCCTTTGGAAAGGCAGGACAAATGTTTTACGATTTTGCGCGAGGCATAGATGACCGCCCTGTCGTGAAAGACTGGGTACGCAAGTCAGTAGGGTGCGAACGGACTTACGAGCATGACATCCACACCAAAGCCGCCGTCACCATCGAACTCTACCACATCCTGCTCGAACTGCTCGACCGCCTGCACCGCACCCAGTTCCAGGGGCATACGCTAACCCTGAAAGTGAAGTACCACGATTTCACCCAAATCACACGCTCCATCACCTCACCCGAGCTTCTGCTCACCAAAGAACAGCTGCTCCCCCTATCCAAGCAACTGCTGCACAAAGTCACCTTCGAGCAGCACCCCATCCGCCTGCTCGGACTCTCCATAGGCAACCCACCATCCGCCAGCGACACCAAGCCCCATCGAGAGGAATGGATAGACCAGTACCTGCCGTTTGAGGGAGAGTGAGAGGAGATAATGAGGGCTTGGTGAAATGGAGACTGAATTGGGGTGATTTTGGGGTGAAAACAAGTCAACAAATAACAGTTATAAGTCTAACCAGAGCCAACTTATACCAGGGAAAGGCTCCAAATGGAGTCAACCTAAATCAGGAAATGACATGATTTTGAAGTGAAATGGGGTGATTTTGGACGGACCTGAGGCTAAAATGGGGTGAAAAGAGGGTGAAAATGAGTAAGGGTTTTGAGAGTATAACAGGTTAAGCATTTTGCTAACTACCTAATAATTAACCACTTCGCATATTTCAATCATCATTTTTTCATTTTTTCATTTTTTCATTTTTTAATTCTCGTGCGCAGAGGCGCGCGTATATATATTATATATTTTATATTATATATTACCCGTTGGCGGAGTTACAATAGCGCATATTTAACTCTTCCAATGGGCCTATTGTTTACTTTGTTCAGATATTGCAAAACGGTAAAGGCTGTAATCTTTCCCAACACTCTTGTGAAAAGTCCTCTT
>JAEIGA010004265.1_pt1 | contig 22126 bp, 21 predicted proteins | sample 9270691 | NCBI WGS metagenome assembly JAEIGA01 (sample SAMN17057246, study PRJNA624740) | gut metagenome | biome: biome; isolation source: fecal sample | host: Bos grunniens | place: China: Xizang | collected 2019 | reverse complement strand
AGGGTAAGTTTGCCTTGGTCTTCGGCACGGAGAAGACGGGCGTGTCGGACGAGGTGCTGGCGGAGGCCGACGAATACTTGCAGATTCCGATGTGCGGAATGGTGGATAGTCTGAATGTCTCGGCCTCGGCGGCGATTTTGATATATATGCTCTCGGAGCGAATGAGGGCGGAGTGCGAAAATTGGCAGTTGGAGGAGGAGCCGAAGGCGCGACGACTCTACGATTGGTGTCGCTATTCGGTCAAAGACGCCGAGGCGTTATTGGAGAGAAGAGAAAATGCAAAGCAAGATGAAAAATAGAGGTGTAATAGCACTTGCCTTGGTGCTTTTGGCGGTGTGCGGTTGCACAAACCGACCAACCTACAAGACCGTTGATGGTGCGATTTTAGGCACGACCTATCACATTGTGGCCGAGATAGATATGACTACGGAGGAGGTGTATGCAAAAATGTTGCATATCAACGAAGAGGCCAATAATTCGATGTCAATCTTCAATCCGCAGTCGCTCCTCTCGCGCATCAACAGCAACACAACCGACGAGGCTGATATACATATCCTAAATAACATTGAGATTGCCCGAAATGTGAATGCAATCTCGGCGCAGTACGACATAACGGTTAAACCGCTGGTTGATGCCTACGGTTTTGCGGCAAAGAAGCGCGAAAAGAGTCCGAATATAGACTCGCTGTTGCAGTTTGTCGGCTTCTCAAAGTTTAGGGTTGAGGGTAACCGCATCGTAAAGCAAGACGAGAGGTTGCAGCTTGATCTCAACTCGGTGGCGAAGGGTTATGTTGTGGATATGATTGCCGAGTGGTTGGAGAGCAGGGGTTGCGCCAACTATATCGTAGAGGTTGGTGGCGAGATTCGCTCAAAGGGTGTCAACGCCAAGGGTGTGGCGTGGCGCGTGGGTGTGGACTCTCCGCACGACAACAATGACGAGCCGGGCAAGTATCAGCAGAGGGTTGTTCAGATTTCGGGACGCTCGCTTGCCACATCGGGAAACTATCGCCGCTTCTACTACAATGATAAGGGCGAGCGCATATCGCATACGCTGAACCCTGCAACGGGACGCTCGCAGACCACATCGCTCCTCTCGGCTACGGTGATTGCTCCGCGCTGTGCGGTGGCAGATGCCTTGGCTACGATGTTTATGGCGTCGGGCGAGGAGCAGGCGAAGGTGCTGGCGGAGCAGCTGCGCGATAGCGTTGAGGTCTATTTCGTCCTTGCCCCAGCAAAGGGCAGCGAAACCTACCGCGAGTTCTCAACCCTCAAAGAGTAAAATCGGGAAGATATTAGTTGTTTTTGTCAAGGTACTCCTTGATGCGGTGGGCGCGTGCCGTGCCGACAACCTTTGCTATATCTTCAAGCGACGCCTTGCGAATGTTGGACATCGTGCGGAAGGCGGTCAGAAGGTTGGTTATGCTCTTCTTGCCGATGCCCTCAATCTGCTCTAACTCGTTGGATATAAAATTCTTGCTGCGGCGATTGCGGTGGTGGGTGATACCGAAGCGGTGCGCCTCATCGCGGATGTGGCAGATAACCTTCAACGGCTCTCCCGTGCGGCTCAAATAGTATGGCAGAGGGTCGTTCGGGTAGAAGACCTCCTCCAAACGCTTTGCCAGGCCGACGATAGGCACCTTGTCGGCGATACCAAGCTCCACCAATACGGCATAGGCACTTGAAAGTTGTCCCTTGCCACCATCTACCACGATTAGGTCGGGGAGTTCTGCCCCCTCGTTGAGAAGACGCGTGTATCGGCGGGTCAAAATCTCCTGCATTGAGGCGAAGTCGTCGGGGCCGACCACGGTCTTGATGTTGAAGTGGCGATACTCCTTGCGCGAGGGCTTTCCGTCGCGGAAGACGACGCACGAAGCGACAGGGTTTGTGCCCTGCAAGTTGGAGTTATCAAAGCACTCAATGTGGCGAGGCTCACGCTCCAAGCGCAACTCCTTGCGCATAGCCTCCATAAGGCGGTCGGTGTGGCGGTTTGGGTTGTGTATCTCCAAATTTTTGAGTCGTTCGGCGCGAGTCATCTTCGCCGAGCGCAAAGAGAACTCTACAAGCTCGCGCTTCTCACCTCGCTTCGGTACGGTAAAGCGTGTGCCTGCAAACAACTCCTCGTGTGGGAGGTGCGACACCAACACCTCATCGGAGAGTTGGTGGGCGATATTCTCAACGATATGCTGAATGCCGAGCGTTATGAGTGACTGCTCGTCGCTTGCGATACCCACCGAGAGGGTGGCAGTATGCACTGCGGTTACAGAGCCGTTGCGGAGTCGGAGGAAGTTGCAATAGGCCTCATCGCCATCAACGAGGAGCGAGAAGCAGTCTACATCGCCCATCTTCGCGCTCACGATAACCGAGTGGCTGGAATAGCGTTCCAGAGCCTCCAAGCGCGCCTTGTAGCGGAGTGCCGCCTCAAAGCGATAGGCCTTCGCCTCGCGCATCATCTCCTCTTCAAGGTAGGTGCGCACCGAGCGCAGGTCGCCCTTCAAGATTGAGGTTGCGAGTGCGACATATCCGAGGTACTCCTCGCGCGAGCAGCGGGCGGTGCAGGGGCCTTTGCAGTTGTCTATGTGGTACTCCAAGCAGATGGCGTGTTTGCCGTTGCGGACGCTCTCCTCGCTCATCTTTTGGCGACAGGTGCGGAGGGGAATCGTCTCGCGGATAAACTCCAAAACCGCCTTCTGCGCAGCGAGAGAGCCGTATGGGCCGAAGTATTGTGTGCCGTCCTTCACGAGGCGGCGGGTTGATACCACTCGCGGAAACTCCTCGGCAGTGACGGCTATCCACGGATAACTCTTATCGTCTTTGAGGAGTATATTGTAGCGCGGTTGCAGGGTCTTGATAAGCGAGTTTTCAAGCAGTAGGGCATCGGTCTCGCTGTCCACAACGATATGGCGCATTGAGGCTATCTGTCGCACCATAACCTTCACCTTCGCCGAGTGCTCCTTGCTCTCAACGAAGTAGGAGCGCACACGGTTGCGCAGACGCTTCGCCTTGCCGACATAGATTACCTCCCCTTTGTTGTTCTCAAAGAGGTAGCAACCGGGCAATAGCGGAAGCATTGCAACCTGCTCTTTCAGCGATATCTTCTCAACTTTCTCCATAAAACTCACCCCAAAGATAGTTTTTTTCTCTGAAAAAGGTGCAATTTCGTCTAATTATATATATCTTTGTAGAAACAATCCATTGTCAATAAGTAAATTATCAAAAATAGTGCGATATGAAAAAGTTCGCTTTTATCCTATCCTTATCTCTGTTCGCACTCTGTGGCTGCGTTGATAGAGATTTTGATTTGGCCGACACCGCCGGAGATGTGACCATCGGCGGCGAGGAGCTTATCTTGCCGTTGGCAACGCTTGAAACCGTCTCGGTGAGCAACATCTTGCCCGAGAGCGATGTTGTGAAGACCGACGAGGCGGGCAACTACCTCATCAAGTACACCTCGTATGGCGACAACCCTGATAAGTACGAGCAATTCTCGGTTGGGGCGATTACGATTCCGACAATTGAGAACCTCTCGCCCGTGATACAGCCAATCTCGTTTGCTGCTCCCGAGTTGCCGACAGAGCTACATTTGAGCCCTATCTCAATTGACTTTCCGGTAAACTACCCGTCAATTGGTAGTGCTGTGGATGTGGCCAAGATAGATATACAGCAGGAGTTGTCGTTGGGCTTGCCTATCGCTGGAAGTGGAGCCTTGACCGACGAGATGTTGGCGTTGAACCCTGCGCTTGCAAAGCTCAACTTCACCCACAAGGACGAAACCCACTTTGAGGCGGAGATTACGGTCGTGAAGGAGATAAAGTATGTTGACTTTGTCTTGTTTGGCTGTGATAAGCACCCGTACGGTGCGCCGGTGGAGATTGTGTTTGACCTGAACGGCTTGACCGATATCAACGGTGGCGGTACGCTTGACTTGAAGCTCAACTTCCCAGATGGCTACTATCTGCGAGACGAGAACGGCGTTGACTATCCGTCTGCAACCCACAACATCATCTCAAAGAGCATCACCGTAGCCGAGCGACAGCGCACGGTAAAGGTGCTTGCCTACCTGCACAAGATAGACTACGGAGGCCGAGAGCTTACCAATGGCGTTCTTCCGATCAAGGACGATATAACCTATGATGCTGCGCTCAACCTCTCGCTTGTGGCGGGTACATATAATATGTCGGCACCGCCAAAGTTCAGCCTGCTCTCGGAGCCGGAGTACAAAGATGTTGAGGTTGTCGTTCAGGACTTTGATATTGCCCCTGTCTCTACGCCGATATGCTACTCGTTCAACGGCTTGAATAGCAGCATTTCAATTGAGAAAGTGGCCTTTACCGACGCTCCAATCGTGTTGAAAATGAGAGGCTTGGAGTGGCTGGATGTAGATTTGGGTTTGGTGTTGCAGTTGCCGTCGTGTATGCACTTTGATGTGGTGCGCAACGCAACGATGCACCCATCGGGCGACAATACCATATCAACAACTGTCCGACAGTTGGAGCAGGGTGTTGGCTTGCAACTCAAATATATAGAGGCGACCGACACGGCAATCTGCAAGCAGGAGAACGGCCAGCTTGTGTTGGATAGTGAGGCTATTGTGTCGCTTGATTTGAGTAATATCAACGGACACGCGATAATGCTTTCGCGCTTTATTCCGAAGAGTCCGGATGTACATATCGTAGTGGGGGTAGAGGAGTCGCTCCTGGCGATAGATAAGGCGAACTCGGTGGTGAAGAGTATCTCAAACGAGGCGTTTGATTTCAACCTTGAAGACCAGCTTCCGAAGCTGACCCACACGGTGGAGCTTCCTGCGGAGTTGGTATCGATTGAGGAGGTTGCGATTTGCAACGCGGCCGATACGAGCAAGCCTGTTTCGTTCGCCTTCTCGGTGGCGGCAAATGGGGCTTCATTCCCTGTAAGCGAACTCGCGGTTGATATCGCCGTTAACCTCGGCAAGTTGTTGCGTCCGACCAAGGCTACTCTTGATGCGGGCTTGGTGCAGCAGACCGAGAATGGCGACTATATCTTGGTTGTGAAGGAGGATTGGAACACCGCGACCACCATTAAAAAGGTTGTTGAGTTTGAGGCTCTGCACAATCTTCCACAGGTGGTAGATGGCAAGATGACAATCTCGCAGTCCTTCCCTGTGACGGGTAGCGTGGCCATAAAGAGTGGCGAGAGTATCGACCTCACGCAGGTACAGAACGCGGCCGTAAAGATTGACCTTGCGATAGATGATATCAAGTTTACCAACTTTAAGGGCTGTGTAGATTTCGGTATCTCGGCAGAGGCGATGTCGGTTGATTTGGGCGAGTTGTCGGAGTTGAAGATAGATGTGGGCGCAGTCACGGTAAACCCTGTATTGAAGGTGAATGTTGCCGAGAACACTTCGGGTATTCCGCTCTATGCTACCGCGAAGTTGAAACTCGTTGACGCGGAGGGCAAGGTCTACTCCGAGATAGAGTCGCCAAAGGCTCCTATCGCCAAGAGTGGCGCTTCAAAGTTTGTCCTCTCAACGCCGAAGAATGAGGCTATATATAAGAGCGACGATGTTACCTTTGTGGCGATGCCGGAGCTTGCAAATATACTTGAAGGCGGTATCCCGGCGAAGATTTTGGCCGATATATATGTGGTTAGCGACAAGTCGGAGGTGAATACCGTAGAACTTGCAAATATAGAGAAGGGTGTGACGATGGAGTACCAATATGAGGTGCTGCTGCCGCTCACCTTTGATGGTGCGCTCAACATCTCCTACGAGAGTAAGGTGGAGGGGTTGAATGCCACATTCAAGGAGATTGGCTCGGCGATGCACGGCCTGACCGTAAACGATGTGAGCCTCTTGGCTGACATTGAAACAAACATTCCGTTTGATATGATTGTGACTGCCGAGTTGCTCAACGCCAACGGCACGACCGACGGCATAGACGCGAAGCTGAAGATTGAGGAGTGTGTGATTAAGGGCTACACTCCGGAGTATGGCGAGAAGCGCACCTCAAATGTGGTGCTGAACTTTGACCTCGGCGAGAGCAAGTCGCTTGAAAGCTTGCAGAATGTAGATGGTCTGCGCTTCAAGTTCACGATTTGCAATACCGAGCAGGAGTCGGCAACGCTGAACAAGTCGCAATTCCTTGATGGAAAACTCAAACTGCGACTGCGCGACGGAGTCTCGATAGATATTGTTGAGGTGTTGAACGGAAAAAATAAGGGGGAGTAGGCTATGAAAAGATATTTGATTATACTTTTGGCTGTTGTAGGTGGTGTTGTGACCTCGGTGGCGCAGATGCGTACCGCCTACTTTATGGAGGGTTCATACTTCCGTACCGAGATGAATGCGGCGTTGGCTCCGACGCGAGGCTACTTGCAGGTGATACCTGTGGTGGGTGGCGTAGGTGTCAATGCGAGCAACAACTACTTCTCGGTGAACAACCTCTTCTATAAGCGCGACGGGCAGGTGCACTCCTTTATGAGTAGTAAGGTCTCGGCCGACGAGTTCTTGAAGCAGTTTGGCAAGAGGGGCAAGATTAACTCCAACTTTACGACTACTCTGCTCGGCTTCGGTGCGCACACGAAAAAGCTCTTTTGGAGCTTCGGTCTGAACCTCCGTTCTACCTCGGAGGTGACACTCTCAAAGGATATGCTGGTTGCCTTGAAGGGGCTTACGAATGGCTACTACGACTTGGGCGACACCTACCTCTCAAACCGCGAATACCTTGAAGCGGCGGTGGGCTTCGCAATTCCGATGAAGGATTTTATGACCTTCGGTTTTAGGGTTAAGGGCTTGGTCGGTATCGCCGATATGTCAATGGGCGTTGACGAGATGTATCTGGATGTAAATCAAGACTATGTGCGAGCGTCAATGATGGGCAACTTCCGCGCAAACTCGCCACTCTTCAACCCGAACTATGCGCCTGGCACCGACCTTACGCTTGAAGCGATGATGCGAAATGACTATCGCCAGATTTTGAGAAACATCAACAGCTGGGGCTTGGGCTTGGACTTCGGTTTTGAGTTCCGCTTCCTTGACGACCAACTCAAAGTCTCGGTGGGTGTGAACGACCTCGGCTTTATCCGCTGGAACAGATCCTCTACGATTAACGCGATGGGTAATGCGGGCTTTATGTACGAGGGCTTTAACCTCACGACAGGCGAGGCGAAGTTTGACCACAACTTTGAGGCGAAGATGTCTGCCCCGATAGGCGCGTACACAACTCGCTTGAACTGCTCGCTCAATGCGGGTGTTGAGTACAACATACTTAACAACCATATCGCCTTTGGTCTCTTGTCGCACACGCAGTTCTGCCAGAGCCACACTCGCACGGAGCTTACCGCGTCGGTGAACTTCCGCATCGGTCGTTGGCTCTCAACCTCCTTCTCGCACACCTTCCTTAACGGCAACGAGCCGGGAGTCTTTGGTTGGGCGTTGAATGTCCACCCGACAGGCTTCAACCTCTTCCTCGGTGCCGACTTTATAGATACGCGCTTTGCGGTATATAACGGTATGGCTATTCCGAAGATGTTGACCTCGGCGAATGTCTATGTGGGTGTCGGCTTCAACCTCGGCAAGGCGAAGTATATGCGCTCAATGCAGCCAATCAACAAGCAGGATAAGAAGAACAAGAAGAACAAGAAGACAACCCCTGCCCCTGCTTCGCCAACCGCTACTACGGTGGTTGCAATGCTGTAAATAGTGTTCTGGATAAATAAGAATAGGTTGCGTTGTGGCGCAACCTATTCTGTTTTATGGTGGTGGTAACCTATCTAAACCTATGGCACTCAAACCACGGGTTGTGCAGATCCTCCTTGTTGTAGAGTAGTGGTCGGTGGTCGGGTAGTGAGCGGACAACGCCTCCCGCCTCAATCAGCACCAACTCGGCGGCGGCTGTATCCCACTCGTAGGTCTCGGTGGTGCGAGGGTAGTAGTCAATAACCCCTTCGGCCATAAGGCAGAACTTGTAGGAGCTTCCCTGCTCCACGACCTCCAAGTCGGCGTGTTCGTGGCGCATCTGCTCAACATAGTTTGCCGTGTCGGCAGTCTGGTGAGAGCGCGATACGGCAACGCGGAATGGTCGCGGCTCAATCGGCAGAGGAAGGCTCTGTCGGCGCGCCTCAATCTCGGCATCGCTCCACGCCGCTCCGCTGTCGGGCGCAACACCTGTCAGCAGATATGCCCCCGCGCCCTGCTCGGCGATATAGATCTTTTGCAGATATGGAACATAGACCACCGCCGCAACGCAGATATTGTCGGCCATAAGTGCAATGTTGACCGTAAACTCGTTGTTGCGCTTTATAAACTCAATAGTGCCGTCAAGGGGGTCAACCAACCAGAACATATCCCAATTCTTGCGCTCCTCGTAGAGCATCTCGCGCCCCTCCTCCGAGAGAATCGGAATGCGGGTTTCGCCCAGCACCTCCTTGATTTTGTTGTGTGCAAGGCGGTCGGCGATGGTTAGCGGTGTGTTGTTGCGCTTGATACTGATGTCGTAGTCGTCGCTATTTTGGTACACCTTCATAATCTCTGCACCTGCCTGAACGGCGGCGTTGAATGCGCGTGGCAGAAGATAGCTTTTGATCTGTTTTATCATAGTTGCAGGTTTTCTCTTTGCGGGGTGTGAGGAGTGAGCCAAATTCGTTTTTCGGGGCTATCCCCTCGCACTTTTTGTAAAGATAGCAAAAGTTCCGCATATCTTCAACTAAAAAGCGACAAAAATTTACGATTATTGTTCCAAAGCTGATAAAAAGTCCCCTTTTGGTCACCACACGACACGAAAGATATATTCCGATGAGTCCGATGATGATAATCAGCACCGCGGGCAGCAGAGCAAGCTCCTCTTTGGCCACGATGGATATCGCGACGGGTAGGATAGGGGCAACGAGGGCGGCCGTGGCCGACAGAAGCGGTATGCGCCGAGAGTGCGAGTATGCAAGTATGCGCGGAGAGATAATCAACCGCGCCTGCTGTGAGGGGTGTATATGCTCTACCGACACCCTTGCCCCCGCAATGGAGCGAATATATATCTCCTCGTCAAGAGGGTAGGAGGCGATAGTGTTTGCTGCGTAGGCGACGCTGTCGGGGCAGAGAAGTGTGCCCGAAGCGGGTGTGAGCAGATATTGGTACGATGCCACGCGCCGAATGGCCTCGTTGGGTGAGGTTGTTGAGCCGTCGGGTAGGTCAACCACCACGACCTGCTGGTGGGGGCGGTGGTGTGAGCGGTAGAGTCCGCGAGCGTCTGTGCCGGCCAATAGTTGCGAGGCATTTACCCGCACAAGGTGGTAGCGTTGAACGAGGTTGCCGAGGGGTGAGGTCGCAAGGTCGGTGGCAACAACCACCTCGTAGAGGGAGTAGCGGTTGTCCAAGGCCGAGACGACTTGTGAGAGGTGGCTCGGACGCTCAATGCCTATCGTGATACCGATGTGGCAGAGCGCATTTTCGTAGAGTGGCGACGAAATCTCTGCGCGATGCGCCTTCTGCCACAAAAGGAGGTAGCAGATAGCCGTCACGAGGAGTATGGGCGAGAGAATGAGTAGAATCAGGAGCATAGTATTGAACTTTTGTAGGATGATACTCGCCCCTCAAACTCCCGTTGCTCTTGTCGGTTGAGCAGATGCGCAAGGCTTTGTGGCGAGTAGCAGGACTGCACCGCGTGGCGCACTATCGCGAGGCGGCGACGCTCGGAGAGGCGTTCAAAGTGGGCGACAACACCGCGTGTGCGCATATTTCCGCAGATGGAACATAGGGTGTGTAGTGCCAATACGGAGATGGTCGGCTCGCGGCTGGCAACCATCTGCTGGATAAGGTGTTCGGCATCTATAAAGCCGAAATGGTATACGAGATGTAACCCAACGAGTTGCAGATTGCGGTTGCGCGACGAGAGTAGTGGCGTGTATGCTATCGGGGCGTTGTTCGCCAGAAGCGTTGAGGTGAGATGCGCCGCCTCGCATAGGGATAGCGGTCGCTGCATATTTGCAACATACACGACGGCGTGGTCGGGACGGCGGAGTATGGAGTGAATGGAGATGTCGCACGCCTCGCCCACCCGTATCACCCCCTCAATCGCACTACCGCGGAGGGTGTGTGCGATGGTGTCAAGCGAGGTGCAGACCTCCCGTCGGGAGTAGTGTCGGCGGAGGCGTAGAAGTGGTTTTGGTTGCACCGCCCTGCCTTCGCCAACCACCCTTACAATGTGCGAAAGACAACGCCTCTGACGCTCGGTGTGGAGCGCAAAATAGCCCTTGCGAATGAGTGCTGTAACCAGCAGAGTGGCGGGCATCAGCAACGAGAGAAAGATACTCATAGTTTGCTACTTTTTCAACTTTTTTTGCAGTCGTTCAATAGTTATAGGCAGGGACAAAAACTCGGTTACACCCGCCTCCAAGAGCGATAGAACGGAGTGCTCCGACGCATCGTGCGAGAGTACGAAGATGTGGGTGTTTTTGTTGTTGTGGCGTATCTCGCGAAGGATTTCGCTACCATTCATAAACATTCTCACATCGTCGGTTACGACCTTGTCAAAGCGGTGGTGGCGACACCTCGCGGTAAGCTCTTGGCGACTCCTCGCCTCAACAACCTCCATCTCGTCAGATGCGAGTAGCGAGCAAAGCAATGTGCGCAGGTTGTTGTTCTCCGAATGAATAATAATGCTTCTCATCTCCGCCCCCTTATTGCCAAAACAGTGCCAAGTGCTGTGCTCAATAAAAAGTGGGTATGAAGTTGGCTCTTTACGCCATTTTTGAGTGGGAAAAATAGAGGGAAAATAGAGGGGTGCGGTTTGCACAAAATAAAAAAAATGCCTATATTTCGGGCTGTAATATGCCGAGTTTTGCGCGGTTTAGCCCTATTTGTTGGGTGCATATCGCTGATAGTTAGCGTGTTACATTTGCTGTGCGGCGGTGTTTCGGCCTCGTGCGCGTGGCGTTGGGTATAACCCAAAACGGTGGAAATTTGACGAACAAAACATAAAAACAACTAAATTTTTAACTTATTAAAAACAATTATGAAAAAATTATTTTTGGTTTTGGCAGTTGCTGCAATGACTTTCAGCACTGCAATCGCACAGGAGACAGCTCCTGCAACTCCAGAGGCTCCTGCAACCGAGCAGGTAGAGGCTACCGAGGCAGCCGAGGCTGTTGAGGCTGTTGAGGCAGATGAGATTGAGGGTGAGACTATGCACCACGTTTTGATGCAGAAGTTCCTCGAAGGTGGTTGGGGTTGGATGCTCCCTATCCTTATCGTATTGGTACTCGGTTTGGCTATCGCTATTGAGCGTATCCTCTACCTCGGTATCTCTTCAATCAACGCAAAGAAGTTCGCTGCAAGCGTTGAGGCTGCTTTGAACGAGGGTGGTATTGAGGCTGCAAAGGATGTTTGCCGCAACACCAAGGGCCCTATCGCTTCTATCTACTACCAGGGTCTTGACCGCTACGATCAGGGTCTTGACGCAGTTGAGAAGGCAGTTGTATCTTACGGTTCGGTTCAGACAGGTAAGTTGGAGTCAGGTCTCGGCTGGTTGTCGTTGTTCATCTCGCTCTCTCCATCACTCGGATTCTTGGGTACAGTGGTTGGTCTCGTTCAGTCTTTCGACTCTATCCAGGCAGCAGGTGATATCAGCCCAGCACTCGTTGCAGGTGGTATGAAGGTGGCCCTCTTGACTACCCTCCTCGGTTTGATCGCAGCGATGGTTCTCCAGGTCTTCTACAACTATGTTATCGTTAAGATTGACGGTATGGTTAACGAGATGGAGGATGCTTCTATCACTTTGACCGATATCTTGACTGCTTACAGCAAGAAATAATTTGTAAAAGTTATACAAAACAAGACTTATGAAGTTAGCACTAAAAATTTTACTTATAGCCCTCTTCGTTATAACGCTTGGCTTTGTTGCTTGGGCAGTTATTTCGGGTGGTGCAGAGATTGCCATCAGCTGTAGCCTCATCTGGGGTTATGTGTTGCTTGCATTGGCAATTTTGAGCGTCATCTTCACGGCTATAATGGGAGTGGTAACCAATCCGAAGGGCTTGTCAAAGACAATCCTCGCGGCCGTTCTCGTTATTGTTGTGGTGGGCATCGCAGGAGCTTGCGCGTGGTTTACCGATATCACGGCAATTCCAAATTCTGCTGGTGGAGCATTTACCGATCCGTTTGAGTTGATGATCTCTAACATCGGTATCGTTGTAACCTACATCGTTGCCGCAGCAGCAATCCTCGTTACTATTGGTGTTGAGACTTTCAACCTCATCAAAAAGTAGAAAACATTTATGGCAAAAAACAAGAAAATACCTGAAATCAACGCCTCGTCGCAAGCGGATATCGCCTTTACGGTGCTCATCTTCTTCCTCGTCGTTTCCACTATGGATGTGGATACAGGTATCGTGCGTGTGTTGCCACCGATGGCCGATCCGAATGTAAAGCAGGAGGATATCAAGGTGAAGGAGCGTAACCTCCTCTTGGTATTCGTATCTGGTTCGGGTAACATTATGGCCGGCGGTAAGGTGATAGCTCTCAACGCCCTGAAAGAGAAGGCGAAGGAGTTTATCGTCAACAGCACCAGCGATGAGAAGGAGACAAGGTGGCCAGAGGTAAAGGTTACCGAGATTGAGATGCCAGATGGCTCAAAGTGGGAGTACCCTGTCAGCGAGGGTGTGATCTCGTTGCAGAATACCCGCGATACAAGCTATGAGGTATATATTCAGGTACAGAATGAGCTTACTCGAGCTTTCAACGAAGTGCGTGACGAACTCTCAATGGCGAAGTTCGGTCGCGAGTTCGCGAAACTTGAAGATGCTGAACGCAAAGTTATAACCAAGGCTGTTCCAATGAAGATTTCGGAGGCAGAGCCGCGTAAAATGATGAAGTAATTATGGCAGTAATGAAGAAAAAGGGCGAGCGCGAAGTGCCCGCTATGGCTACCACATCGTTGCCCGATGTTGTGTATATTATCCTCTTCTTCTTTATGCTCTCGACTTCAATGCGCGACCAGGAGCTGATGGTTACATACAAATTGCCAGAGGCTACCGAGGTTCAGAAGCTTGAAAAGAAGAATTTGGTATCGTATATCCATATTGGTAAGCCATCGGTACATATGCAGGCGAAGTATGGTACTGCTCCTCGTATTCAGTTGAACGACTCCTACAAGACTACCAAAGATATTTTGGACTTTATTGCAGGTGAGCGTGATAATTTGAGCGAGGCTGACCGTGCGCAGATGACTGTCTGCTTGAAGGCCGATGAGGAGACAAAGATGGGTGTAGTGGCCGATGTTAAGCAGGAGCTTCGTCGTGCCAACGCTTTGAAACTCTCTTACGCATCGTCAAAGGTGTTGAGCTATTAGTAGTTCGGAGAGCATATTGACAATATCGGGGGCGACCATTGCGGTTGCCCCCGATGTTTTGTTGTTTGTGGTGTGGTTACAAAAACCACTTCGCCAACCACAGCCAGCGATATGGCATATAGCGGAATGGTAGGTCTATCTTGGTTGATGACGAGAGAACACTTCGTCGGTGCGAGAAGGCGAGGAAGCTATCCTTGCCGTGATACGACGACATACCCGAGTTGCCGACACCGCCGAATGGCATTTCCTCGTTGGCGATGTGCATAATAACATCGTTTATGCAGGCACCGCCCGAAGATGTTCTTCGCAACACGCGGTCTGCCCTCTTCGTAGAGCCGAAGTAGTAGAGTGCGAGAGGTTTTTCGCGCTCGTTGACAAAGGCAATGGCCTCCTCGGTGGTTGTGAATGTGAGGAGCGGAAATATCGGACCAAAAATCTCCTCCTGCATAATGGGAGCCTCGGGCGAGATGTTGTCAAGCAGCGTAGGCTCAATGTATCGCTCCTGGGCATCGTATCGGCCACCAAAGCAGATAACGCCATTGTCAAAGTAGGATATAAGGCGCGCAAAGGCGCGGTCGTTTACGATGCGGACAAAGTGTTTGGACTCCTGCGGGTTGTCGCCCAAGAGGAGCTTGAATTGCTGCTGCAACTCCTTGATAAAGGCCTCTTTGATGGAGCTATGCACGAGCAGATAGTCGGGCGCGATGCAGGTCTGACCCGCATTTATGGATTTGCCCCACGCGATGCGCTTTGCAGCGAGCTTGATGTCGGCCTCCTTGTCAACTATGCAGGGGCTCTTGCCTCCCAACTCCAACACGACGGGGGTGAGGTGCTTGGCGGCAGCCTCCATAACCCGCTTGCCCAACGACGGGCTTCCCGTAAAGAATATAAGATCAAAGCGGTGCGTGAGCAACTCTTGATTGACCTCGCGGTTGCCCTGCACGATGGCGATATATCGCTCGTCAAAGACATCTTCAACCATCTGCCCCAATACGCGCGCCACATTCGGCACATAGGGCGACGGCTTTAATATGGCGGTACAACCTGCCGAGATTGCACCCACGAGCGGGTTTAGCAGCAGCTGCACGGGGTAGTTCCAGGGGGCTATAATCAGCGTGTTGCCGAGTGGCTCGGCGATGATTTTGCTACGCGACGGGAAGAGTTTGAATGGCGTAGCGCGCTCCTCGTCTTCCGCCCAGGAGTCAAGATTTTTGAGGTGGTTTTTAATCTCTACGATGACGATACTAATCTCGGTGAGGAGAGCCTCCTCGTAGGACTTGTGTAGGTCTTGGTAGAGAGCCTCCGTCAAGGGGCGTTCCCAGGTGTGGAGCGCGTTCAGGAGTCGTTTCAGCATCTCGCGACGAAAGGCGAGGCCGAGCGTTGCGCCCTCGCGAAAGTAGGCGCGTTGAGCCTTGACAAGCTCGGTGATGTGGCGAGAAGATGTATTCTGAATACCCATAAATGTCGTCTGTTTTTTTTTGTTCTGTTTAGCGATTTGTCGCAACGCGTTGGTCAAACATCGCAAGCTCTCCCAACATATAGTCGCGCAGAGCCTCCCAGCGATAGAAGTGCGGAGCAACATCCTTGATTGGCACAGTTGCATCGCGCTCGTTGAGTAGTATGCGCACGAGGATATCGCCCTCGCGGTTGCGGTAGAATACGAACTGCAAATTTGCAGCCATAGGTATCATCTCGCTCACGAAAGTTGATACAGCACAGCTCTCAACACCGCCCGTGTAGGTGGCTCTTGCACCGTTGATTTTCAGCGCCGAGATAAGAGGCATAACATTGGTGTCGTGTGTGAAGCGGAGGTTGGCGCAGACCTTGCCCTCGCCCTTTACGGCCTTGTCGGCTTGGGCGATGATATCCTCCACCAACGGGCGGATATGAGCGTGGCGAATGTCCATAATCGGCATACCCTCGCAGGCGCGTGTGCAGTTCCAATGAAAGGCCTTGTAGACATAGAAGGCGTACATATCCTCGGACGAGAAGATTTTGGTGTGCAAATCCTTCTCGCCAACCTCAAAGTTCTGCATAAAGAGGAGTCCGCTAAACACCTCATATCCAAAGAGGAAGGGGTGAATGCCCACCTTCTCAATGGCCAAATCTACATCGGTAACAATCTTTTTTAGCGACTCCTTGCACTCGTGGCAGTTTGCCCACGCCTCTTGGCTTTTGAGCCACGCACCCTCGGAGGTGTGACGCTTGAAGGCCTTCTGCTTCTCGTCGTCGTAGGCCGGTGAGAAGTTGTATGGTCGCACAATTGGCTGATACTCGTCGCTCCACGACAGCTCTGCCGACACCTTTGGGGCAAGCTCCTGAACGCCCTTCACGAAGTTCTGCATACTCTCCTTGCAGCGGTTGTAGGTGCTGGTTATGCCGACAATTTTGTACCCCTTGCGGAAGATCTCGCCAAAGGAGTTGTGGGTGCGCTGACCCATCTCGTAGAGCTGCTTTGCTCCGAGTGGGGAGAGTTCGCCGATTTTGTCGTGTTGAGCCTCCTCCGCCTGACACATATATTGAAGCACTTGCCGACCCAAGTCGGTGAGGAGGTTTGCCTGCTCCAACTCGCGGAGTATGGCGATGCGGTGAAGGAAGTATTTGGTGTTTGGCGTGTTCTGATAGCGCGAGCCGTGTCTATTTACGGTTGAGAGGTAGAATGGGGTGTAACCATCGGGTGCTGACACGCGCTGTGTGACATCTACAGCTGGATAGGTTGTGTAGGTGGCCAATGTAAGGTCGGGCGACTCTTTTAGCTTGGCGCGAATGGCCTCTGGCGACTGTGCCGAGAGGGTAGCAACGAATAGAAGTGTTGAGAGTAGGGTTAGAAGAACTCTTTTCATATTGTTTGGTTGTTAAGTTTTCGCTTTCTACCCGTAAAGGTATCTATTGTTTTGAAACTGTGCAAGATTTTACCATACAAAAAGAAATCGGACACCAAACGATGTCCGATTTACTTCTCTGCAGAAACGCTTAAATTAGAGAGCGTTTACGTGCAACTGAGCCGCGCTCTTGAGGTTTGCAGCCTTGTTCTTGTGGATAATGTTGGTCTTTGCCAACTTATCGAGCATAGCTGTAACCTTTGGCAACAAAGCCTCGGCAGCACTCTTGTCCGATGTGTTGCGGAGAGCCTTGATAGCGTTACGGGTAGTCTTGTGGTAAAGACGGTTGTGCGCACGCTTGGTTGCTGTCTGGCGGATTCTCTTCTCTGATGACTTGTGATTTGCCATAGTTGTCTGTTTTTTTATTTGTTTTTATTCTTAAATTCTAAATTTTTGTTTGGGGTAGTTTCTCTTTTGAGCCCTCCCCGAAGCTCTCGTTGTGCGACCGTAGTCGTTTTCGGATAGGCTAATGCCCGCTCCTTGAAAGTTTTGTTTGCCCGAAGGTTGAGCTTTGCAAACTCGCTTGCCCTGTTGCTCGCCCCGTCTTGTAGCCCGTACGAGAGTCGAACTCGTCTTTCAAGAATGAAAATCTTGCGTCCTAGCCGATAGACGAACGGGCCTTACCACTATCTGCCTTTGAGGCATTTAGCGGTGCAAAGGTAGTGAAATAAAAGAACTTTACAAAAAAATGTGCGGAAAAATGGCAAAAAAGGCGCTGTACGGAGGTACAACGCCTATATTTATTAGAGAATTGCGCGTAGATGCGTGATAAAATCGGGGTGTTGTGCTATCAGTGGCTCGCATCGCAGATATATCTCACGCACAAGGGCTTGCTGTGTCGGGCGCTCGGAGGATATATCTTTCAGGTAGGCCTCGTCGGCAGGGTGCTCCTCGCGTGTAAGCTCCTCGCAGAGGTGGCGATGTCGGCGCAATGAGGCGAGGGTTGCCTCGGCAATCTGCTTTGTGCGGATAAACTCTGCTAACGACTCTACGAATGGGCGGAAGGGGCTCTTGTCGCCGAGGTCGGGCAGCAACTCCTCAAAGCACTCCCACTCCTTCAAGGCGATGTAGCAGAGTGAGAGCTGTGGTGTAGCCTCGATGTGGTCCTCGCTGTCGCACTCCAAGAGGAGTTCAAGCTGTGCTGCGGCAAGCTCAACATCGCCCGCGAGGAAGTTATCCACCGCCGAGCCGTAGATAATCTCTATTGCGGCACGAGTGTTCTGATGCGAGAAGTCCAGCTCAACGATATCCTCCTCGGGCAATACCTCCACAATCTGCTGGAAGGCCTTGTAACGAGTGTTGCACGCCCCCTCAAAATCGCCGTTACTCTCCTGTGAGTGGGCGAAGTCAAGGGTCTTGGCAAGCTCTCCGCCAAGAAGAATAAAGTTTTGGTTTTCGGTTGGTTTTAGCGTTATCTTACCCATAGTCGTAAAATGTTATCGGGTTAAACCGAACGCGAAGTTACAAAAAAATTGCTCCGTTGGGCGAAAATTCGGGCGAAAGTTGCGCAAATAGAGAAAAAATTACGATATTTGCACTTGCGAAAACGAAGATATTTTTCAATTTCTTGCCGATTTAGCTCAGCGGTAGAGCACTTCACTCGTAATGAAGGGGTCTCGAGTTCAAATCTCGAAATCGGCTCGCAGAGGGGTTGTTCAACCAGACGGTTGGATAGCCCCTTTCTCTGTTTTAGCCCCTCTCGCGCCTCCAAAACGGCTTGGCGAGTGGGTAAAAAGAGATGGTGTCCGAAGTCTGGGAAACTATCGGACACCTGATGTTAGATTAGTTAGGTTAATGAGTCGTGGATCAACTCCACTTTGATAGTGCAAATATAGAGTCTTTTTTGACAAACGCAAAATTTTCTAACAGATTTTTATGAAAAAATCATATAAACTTAAAAAATTTTTGTTTTTGCACCCGTTTACTCAATAATTGTAATTTCTTAAAAATTTTAATAACTCGCCCTTTACGCCTTGTCTTGCCTCATTTTTTCACGGAATTGTCGCGGTGTGCAATTGTAATTTCGCTTAAAGACCTTCGTGAAGTAGGAGGCGTCAGGAAATCCGCAATCCTTTGCAATGTCGGCAATCGGCTTGTTGGAGAGTTGCAGTGCGAGCTGCGCCTTATTTAGTTGGTTGTTTAGAATAAGGGCGTGCGGAACCTCGCCAAATTTCAGCATACAGAGCTTGTTTAGGCTTCGTGGCGACAGCCCAATGCTCTCGGCAAGCTGTTCGGTAGAGAGGTTTGACCGCCACTCCTCGTTGATGGCTCGCTCAACGAGCAAAAGACGCTCGTCAAGATTGTGCAGCAGGGTGCGTAGTATCACGCCACTCTCATCGGCTGCAAGTAGCTGCGAGAGTATTGCTATTCGTTTCGTGTCCGAGAAGAAGTCGTAGAACTCATCGTTGCGCATATCATCAAAGATCTTGCTGATGAGGCTATCCGCTTGCACACTTCCGATAAGCGAGAGCCTTGATACGGGAATCTTGCCGGCCTGCTTGTTGCTCGGCGTGGCGAGCATCTCCGACTTAATCTCTTCAATCTCGTCGTAGGAGAACTCTATCACCTCCTCCCTATACTTGTCGTGGGTGTCGGGGTTGTCGTAGACCTTGTGGTTGGCGGGTCCGATGCAGAAGAGGGTTCCTGGGTGTAGTTTCAGGTGTTGCCCATTATATAAAATCTCCTTGACTCCCTCATAGACCAACCCGATGGTAAAGCGAGATAGATAGAGGTTTATTCCATATTTGAAGTTGCTGTCGGTCATCATATCTATTCAATAAATAGGTGTAGTATAGTTGCAATTAAGAGTACCCAATAGGAGATGGTGGAGCTGTTTGTCGGTGTAGCCGAGAGGATAAAGCTCATCACGATTGAGAGTGGTGCAGCCACGACAACAAGCGGTGTGAGCGAGTAGCTTGGCAACAGAAACATCGCAAGGGCGATGACGGTCGTTGCGGCAAAGAGTAACAGCTGTCGGCGCACGCGCACCATCAACAACACCTCATTTCGCGTGTGGGATAGGTGGGCAAAGCCGCCTATAACGATTACGAGGATGGTGGCGACCATCGGAATTGCACCGTATGGCAGTCGCCCAATCTCGGGGGTGTGATTTTGGGATATTGCTAGCCACAGGCTCTCTCCGAGGGAGAAGATGCTGTCGCCCGCGTACCACATTATATACGATGCAGCAAAGAGTGGCAACGCCCACCCAACCACCATCGCCACAACCGCCCTGACGGGGAGTGTGAATAGCACCCAGACTGCCAAAATTACAGCGAACAGCACTATGCACTGTGGAGATATTAGCGGAAGCGTGCCGAGGAGTATCGCCCCTACAAAGAGGCGATTTATGTCGTTGTCGCGCTCTACGGCGGTGGCTATCAGAAGCAGGGCGAGTGCAAAGAGCATCGCCACGGCGGCCGACGAGAGCGTGTGTGGCGAGATTGCGATACCGCACGCCAAGATAGTATATATAGGTATAGGCAGTGTGCAGTAATTTTTGCTCAACCCCGTACGCACAAAGAGGCGTCCGGTCAAGATGCTACCGACCAAGACAAGAAATGCAGCGATGATTTTTGACAAAACTCGCTCCGAGTATGGGAACTCGGCAATCTCTATTGAGTAGGGGGTATAAGATGCTCGCACGAGTGATGCTGCCACCACCATTGTTGCGAGTACCGTTGCCAAAAAGCTTGATTTTCGTGTTATTGCCTCAAAACGCATAGACAAAGGTACACTATTTTTGCAAAAAAATTGTACATTTGCCAAAGAAAAAAGAGCGAGATGTTAGAAAATTCCACACAACAACAGCTTTTGGAGGCGGGGTGCGACGAGGCGGGGCGAGGTTGCCTTGCAGGTTCGGTCTTCGCCGCTGCGGTTATTCTTCCGCCTGACTTCCACCACCCGCTACTCAACGACTCCAAGCAGATGAGCGAGCGCAACCGTTATATCTTGCGCGATATAATCTGCCGTGAGGCGGTGGCGTGGGCGGTTGAGGAGGTCTCGGCGGCGCGCATTGACGAGATAAACATTCTCAACGCCTCGTTTGAGGGTATGTCGTTGGCTGTGGCGCGACTCAACCCGATGCCGGAGTTCCTCGCCATTGACGGTAACCGCTTTTGGTCAAAGTTGCAGATACCCTTTGAGTGTGTCGTAAAGGGTGATGGCAAGTATGCCAACATCGCCGCTGCATCGGTCTTGGCAAAGACCTTCCGCGACGACTATATGTTGCGTCTGCACGAGGAGTATCCGATGTATGGGTGGGCAAAAAACAAGGGGTATCCGACACGCGAACACCGCCTTGCTGTACGAGAGTATGGTCTGTCGCCCTATCATCGTCGTAGCTTCAACCACGAGATAGACCAGCTCGAACTATTCTAATCTTTTAATAGCCGTTCCAACTCTACATAGAGTCGCTGAACGGGCAACCCCATAACATTGTAGAACGAGCCCTCAATGCGCTCAATGGCGACATATCCTATCCACTCCTGTATGCCGTATGCACCCGCCTTATCAAGAGGGCGGTACTGCTCAATGTAGTAGGCGACCTCCTCCTCTTTGAGCGTGCGGAACGACACAAGGCTCTCGGCCGAGAAGGAGAGTGTGCGCTGTGCGGTGCGGAGCGTGACACCCGTTACCACCTTGTGCGTAGCACCCGACAACATCTTCAACATTCGCTCCGCGTCGGCGTTGTCCTTTGGTTTCCCAAGAATCTCGCCCTCGGCAATCACAACCGTATCTGCCGTAAGCAGAATATCTCCCTCGTTGAGTGGGTGCGGATAGGCCTCGCTTTTGAGTTGTGAGAGGTACTCGGCAACTTTGTCGGCTGCGAGGTCGGCAGGGTAGCACTCCTCGCACTCAAACTTGTCGGCAAGCACGAAGTCAATGTCGCACGCGGAGAGCAACTCGCGACGACGAGGCGACGCAGAGGCGAGTATAAGGCGATAATTTTTAAGTCTATCTTGCAGTAACATAGCGACTTATCTTCTTCTGAATTCGGAACAAATTACAGCCGTAGCCACCGCCACATTCAGCGACTCCGAGCCACAGCGGTCGGTTGGATATGGGGGTATAAGTAGCTTATGCGAAACTGTTGCAGCGACCTCCGCAGAGATGCCCTGACCCTCGTTGCCCATAACTATTACGCCCGCCTTGTCAAGTTGTGCCGAGTAGATGTTCTCCCCTTCAAGGAATGTTCCGTAGATCTTGCTCTTGCCCTGCTTTGAGAGCCACGCGGCGAGGTCGGTGTAGTGTACGCGCACTCGCAAGATAGCACCCATTGTCGCCTGCACCACCTTTGGGTTGAAGCAGTCGGCGGTATCCTCTGTGCAGACAATATCCGAGATGCCAAACCAGTCGGCAAGGCGAATTATTGTGCCGAGGTTGCCGGGGTTCTGTATGCGGTCAAGTGCCAAGACGAGATTTTTGTCGGGTTGAGCCTGTGCAAGAGAGTTGCACGGGGTCTCCACCACCGCCAAAACCGAGTTTGCGCTCTTCAACTGCGAGATGCGTTCCATCTCCTTCTCGCTTATGAGTTCTCCCTCCGAGAATATCGGCTTGGTCTGGTATATCTTGCGTATGCGGAGCGATGAGTTGCGAATCTCGCCCACCAACTTTTCGCCCTCGGCAATGAATGCGCCCAACTCCTCGCGCCCCTGCTTTGAGGCAAGCGACTTGATGTCAAGTATTTCGGCTCGTGTAATCATATTTTTAGCTATTAGCTGTTGGCTATGTGTAAATTTACATATCTTCCAAAGTCAAGCACATCTGTTCAATGTTGTGCTTTGGCATAATCTTATTTTTAAGGTGTTGTACCTTTTCGGCAAAATCGTCGGGTTTGAACTCTTTGCGTTGGCGTTTAACCTCAACTGCAACTGCCTGATTCTTCTCCAAGCGCAACGCAACAATATCTATCTCGTTCTGCTCCTTT
>JAEIGA010004264.1_pt1 | contig 22127 bp, 32 predicted proteins | sample 9270691 | NCBI WGS metagenome assembly JAEIGA01 (sample SAMN17057246, study PRJNA624740) | gut metagenome | biome: biome; isolation source: fecal sample | host: Bos grunniens | place: China: Xizang | collected 2019 | reverse complement strand
TGTTATAGGTGCTTGGTTTGCTGTTCCACCAATATATTTTACTTTTGTATAGTTATCAGTAAAATCATGCACAAACGATGTTCTTCCATAATGTGAGCCATCATAAGCAAACATACCTATTGTAACAGATTGTACCGAGGGTTTAATATGCACCTATTACAGCTCGTTCATATCCTGACCCTGCATCATATACAAAAGAAGTTCCTATAGGTATATCTTTACAGACTATAAGACTTATATAAGATTGTCTACCCGATGTACTGTAAACATCAGGACTTCTCCAATTTAGTTTTGCGATAGCATATTGGTCTAAGACTGGTGAAGTTGTTTCAACATACTGACCATATTTTTCGCAATAAAACACTAAGTATTTATATGGTTTACTGAGCACAATCGTGTCATAACGTTGTTCTTGTGTACTTATCACTTCCCATGTTTCTTCCGAGCGATTAACCAATTACATAATAATTATTTTCAAATAAAATAATTATAATTATGATTTTAACTAAAATTATAACACAAAAGTTCGATTTATAACCTTTAAATCGAACGCTTTTTATCCTTTAAAATTTGCTGTAAAATTTTTAAATTAACTACTTGACAAAATTTACTTAACGATATATAATAACAACATCAATTAAAATTATATATCAGAAAGGATAAAGTCATCATGGAAAAACAGCAGCAGATTATTGGTTACGCAAGAGTAAGTACACCCACACAGAAGTTAAGCAGACAGATAGATAATCTCAAGAAAGCTTATCCCGATATTGTAATTATTCAAGAAACATATAGTGGAAAAACACAAAATCGCCCTAAGTGGCAAAAATTACTTAGACAGTGTAGAGCGGGAAATGTTTCTAAGTTAGTATTTGATGAAGTAAGTCGTTTTAGTCGTAACGCAGAAGAAGCAATTAAAGAATATAAAGAATTATATGAACTTGGAATTGAATTAGAATTTTTAAAAGAACCACATATTAACAGTGAAGTATATCGTCAAGCATCACAAAGACAGATTAATGTTGACACATCAACTATGGATGATGATACAGCGCATTTATTAAATACTGTCATTGAGGGGCTTAATGATTATTTACTTGCAGTGGCAGAAAAACAAATTAAATTGGCGTTTGAAAGAGCGCAAGCAGAAAGAGAATTATTATCAAAAAGAACCTCAGAGGGTCTTAAACAAGCTAAACTTATGGGAAGTAAAGTTGGTAGACAAAAAGGAGAAAGATTAGAAACTCGTAAGAAGAAGAGAGCGGTTAAAATTATTAGACAGCATTATAAATTATTAGGTGGAGAATTAACAGCCACACAATGCTTTTTGCTATGTCAAGTTACAAAATCAACATTTTATAGATATATTAATGAAATGCGAGAAGAAGATAAAACAAAGGGCATTATATGGGCTGATGAAAAAATAACAATCAACGATAAAGATTGTTGTATAGATGATGTTATTGATATTTTTAAAAATAAGAAAGAAGGTGAATGCTAAATGATAGGACACGCTTGCAAAAATGAAAATGGAACATACAAAGACGGACAAGCGGGTGACCAAACTAAAGTTGAAGTTTATATTCGTACATGGTATAATCGTCCTTGGAATGTTATTTTAAGAGCAAAAGATAATCTTGTTAGAGAAAAAATTGCTAAAGCTATGGAACTAGCTTGTCAGAATGACAAAATCGGTTATAGTCAGTTACAAAGAAATACACTTTGGAACAATATTAAAAATAATAATTTTGACCCATCTAAGACAACTAAAGAAGTAAATACGGATTGTTCAGCTTTAGTATGTGTATGTTGTGCATATGCGGGAATACCAATTCAATATTTACAAATTGGTAATAACTCGTTAACAACTTCTACTTTAAGAAAATATTTATTACAAAGTGGAATGTTTGAAGTAATTACAGATAAAGAATATCTTATTAATGATAAAAATCTATTACGTGGAGATATTCTTTTATATGAAGGTCATCACACAGCAGTTAATCTCAATGATGGAATTAATGCTAAAAATACTACTGAACTTAAATCGCTTGATGTAATTGCTCAAGAAGTATTAGATGGTAAATGGGGAAATGAACCTCAAAGGCGTATCGATTTAATTAATGCGGGATATAATTATGCTCTTGTTAAAGCTAAAGTAAATGAAATTTATAAAGCCAAACAAGAAGTAAAACAATCCACAGATAATAGTAACGCTAAAATTATATGGGATTATCTTATGAAAAAGATTAACAATCCATATGGAGTTGCGGGTTTAATGGGTAATCTACAAGCTGAAAGTGGTCTTAATCCTAAGAATTTACAAAACTCTTGCGAAAAGAAAAGTGGTTATACAGACCAAACATATACACTTAATGTAGATAATGGTACATATACTAAATTTGCAACAGACCTATATGGCTTTGGTTTGGCACAGTGGACTTCACAAGGACGTAAATTAGGCTTGTACAATTTTAAAGGTAATAAGTCAATCGGTGATTTAACTATGCAACTTGACTATCTTTGGAAAGAATTAAATACAAGTTATAAAATTGTATTGAATGCAATTAAATCAGCTAAAAACGTTAAAGAAGCATCTGATATTGTATTGACAAAATTTGAGCGTCCAAAAGACCAATCAGATGCAGTTAAAATAAAACGTGCAAGTTATGGTCAATATTTCTTTGATAAATATAATAAGTGAGGTTATATATGGCAAACGTAAATTTAGCAATGACTAATTGGAATATACCTCAACCTAATCCACCAATTAATTTAGGAGATAGCGGAGAAAATAACGCTATCTCTATTTCTATTACATTAGATAATAAAATTGATTTTGAAGATGTAAAATATTATCTTGATATCATGGATAAGGTTGACGGCGAAAAAACTGTAGCTAGAACACAAGAAATGGAATTAATAGAACATACTGAAACTCATGAGGTTACAGATGATGATGGTAATGTAACTGAGGAAACTATTACTACATATTCGTTAGATATGTTGCCGTTATCTCAGTGGTTAGGTCGTGATGGAGTTAAATATCTACAAGTAAGATGTATATATACAGATAATACAGATGTAGATAATCCAATTGATATTATTATTAAATCAAATACAATTAGAGGTGTAGTACATTTAGGATTATACCTTTAAAACACATTTAAAAGCCGTTTTAGACGTTTTTATTTATTTGATGAACAATTTACCATTTAATATATAAAACACTCTAAAACGGACAAATATTAACAAATAAGCCTATATACTGTTACGTATATAGGCTTTTCTTTTCTCTTTAACTAAAATCTCCATAAAAACATCTACGAGATTCTTCGTAACTTCCACGACCATCCCAATGAAAATCCCATCCATCAGAATGTTGTTCATTTAATTGTTCTGTGAGTTTTTTATTTTCTTCTTCTAAACGTTTAATTTCTTGTTCATAATCTTGTTTTTTCATTAATTTACCCCCGAACTTCCAAATCCATTTTCTCCACGTTCTGTTTCTGATAGGTTATCTGTTTCAATAATTCCTACTGTAGGATATTCCATAATAATCATTTGAGCAATTCTATCTCCATTCATGATTTGTTGTGGTATATCTGTATCATTATGGAGAGCTACAAATATTTCTCCCCTATAAGTAGAGTCGATTACGCCCACGGCATTAGCGGGTCTAAGTCCTTTCTTGCTTGACAATCCACTTCTTGCAAAAATAGCACCATAAGTATTACTAGGTGTTTCCATTGCAAAACCCACACTAATCATTTCTGTGGTGTGTGGTTTAATTACACGCATATAGTCATCATTAAGATGTGCATATAAATCCATTCCCGCACTACCATCATCTGCTCTTGTTGGAAGTTGTGTGTCCTCATATAACTTTTTGATTTTTACATTTACCACTGACATTTAATAATCCTCTCTTATATATTTATCTATATCGTCTGTATAATATACAGTTTTGATACCCAATTCTTTAATGGCATATTCACAAGCTGAACATGGTCTACAACAAGCTAAATCTCCCCAAAAGTTTTTACGGCATATATATAGCTTAACTTTAGAAAAATCAATATCCATATTTCTAATCATATTAAGACAATCTATTTCAGCGTGTAAAAACTCATTGATAGGTTTACCATTGTTTGACAGTAATTTGCGACCACCTAAAGTATTATATTTAGATTGTATAGGACTTGTTTTACGTGAATTATAACCTACACCGATTATATTTTTTTTGTATACAGCTATACATCCTATATGTACTTTAGGAAAGTCGCTTAAATTACTAATATCATATGCTTTTGTAAAATAATATAAATCTCTCTTTTTTAACTTTTCCATATCCTAATGTCACTTTCTATTTCTTTAATGACATTATACAACTTTTTATTATAATTTGCAACCTTAAAATTACAAATTTTTACAACTTTTTCCATAGGAAAATCTTGTTTGTCTGTATTTAATCTTCTATTCCATTCATCTTGATTAAAAGACCCACGTTCTTTTGCCCTTGCTTCACGTACAGATTTAGGAGCGTCAATGTAAAATACAATACAATTCTTTGCGCCAAAATGATTTATCCAAGCTTCTGCACCATCTAATGTCAATACAATTACATAATCGTGTTTATCAAGGTCAACTTGTTCTGCACTTGAACCATAATACCATGTACCAAATACTGTATTATATCTTTGATATTCAACCATTTGACCCTCTGCGATAAGATTATCAAATTGGTCTTTACTAATAAAATTATAATCTTTACCATTAACCTCACCATCCCTCATAGGGCGAGTAGTATTAGTTATAAGACCTTTATATCCTCTTTTAATAAGTTGTTTATAAATTGCTGATTTACCACAAGCACTTTTTCCACAAAGTATTACAATTTTATGTTTCATCTTCCACCTCTTTTACTCATATTTACACCCCATCGAGTTGTTCTACTATCCATTTCATCAATTATGTGTCTATGACGGCTAATGGGGTTGTGTTTATATTTATATTCCATTGATTCAATTTGCCAATCTTGTGTTTGTCGTGTAGGTGTGTGATTTATCATTTAAGCTCCTTTCTAATATAAAACTCATGATTGAGCCACATAATTAATATTACAGTAGGGCAATCATATATACGTGGAATTAGTTGATGTAAATACCATTTTATTTTACGCATAATTTTCTCCTTTAAATAGTAGGCGATACATAAACTTCCATACATTCAAGATTGACTTTATCAAGTGGGATTCTAAGAGAAATATCTACAATGGAATAGATATTTGATTTATCTTCTGTATTACCATTTACATCTATAATTTGTTTTACTAATTCAATATTTCCAAATGGTCTAATATCATAATCTTGTTCTTGCATATAATGTAGAAGTTTAGTATATTCTACATAATCTTTATGTTCAATTGCACCAATAAATTTAGCATTATCATAATCATATTCACCATTGTCTAATGGCATTACTTTTAAAAATCTAAATAACATTTTACAAATCTCCTTTTTATTTTAATTATATATAAGAAAACCACTTTTGTCAAGCGGTTTTCTCTTCAATATTTTCAGTAAGCAAATCAAGTAACCATGTGTTTCTTTCTTCAACTCCATCTACAAGAAGTGCGTCTTTATATGCTTTAACTTGCCCTATGTTAATATGATGCTTCTTAGCTCTTGTATTTCCTACATAGAGAAGATTGCGGTTCATAAGTCTACTCTGACTTTCTGTAACTACACATATTACATGATTTGCTTCTTGCCCTTGTGATGCGTGAACAGAAATAGCATATCCAAGAAGTAGATTATATACTTGTAGTTTGTCAAACACAATAAGTTGTTCATCAAACTTAACCACCATAACTTTATCATTAATGTCTACAATATCACCACGTTGACCATTAAAAATTACTGTAGTTTCAACATCATCCTCAGAAAGTACACCACCCGATTTTTCAATCTCCAACCAAGAATCATATGTAAGTGCTGAGTAGTTATTCTTTTTATTAATAACTCTATCACCTACTCTAAACGTAATCTTACCATATCCACTAATTTTACGTTCAAAATATTTATCATCTTTTTTAGGTGGATTAAATTCTTCTTGTATAAGCTCATTAATCTTATATGTACCACAATCTCCTACATTATAAGCTGATAAAACAAGAATATCATTCTTATTAATATGATTAATTCTGAGTTTTTTGTACTGTTCAACCACTTCGTTACAAATCTCTTCGTCAGACCCTCTTTCATAAAAATCCCAATCTCCCATGATATTAAGTCTGCCATGAATATTTTTAACTTCATTATCATCAAAGAAGTTTCTACCTTGTCTTGTATTAGCTCCCGCAAAAGCAATTCCACTATTACCATATCTAAATACTCTATCAAGAATGGTTGTAGGAACTACTTTAGATTGAATGAGGTCTGCAAATACCGTACCAATTCCAACGGGAACAATCTGAGCGTAATCCCCTACAAGTACAATTCTAATACTAGGATTAGAAATACAATTCATCATCATAGAGAATACTTCAAGGTCTACCATAGAACATTCATCTACAATAAGTACATCTGTATTAATTTCCTTATCTTTTAAGCATTTAAGATGAATTGTACTAGCCTTAACATTAGTAGCTTCTGTAAGTCTAAGCGATGCTGAACCCGTAGGGGCAAGAAGTGTCATTGACAATCCCATCTGTTTACATACATTGACAATAGCAAGTACACTAGAGGTTTTACCCGCTCCACCAAATCCAGCAAGGATACTAAAATTATAATCTTTAAAATTTCTTACTGCTCCAAGCTGTTCGTCTGTAAGAGTAATACCATTTTCAAGCTGTCTAAAACTTTCTACGTCTATGTCAAGTGGTGTGACATTATTATTTGCTGTCCTTGCATAACTCGCAATATTAACTTCTCTCATATATGTAGTAAAGAGTGACAAATCTTTTGTTGGCTTATCATAATAAACGTCAGAGCTTTTTTCACAAGTAGCCACAAGAATATCTTTTAAATCCTCACAGTTATATTCATCTTTCATAATTCTGAATAGATGATTTCCATTAAGTCTTGAATGTCCATCATATTCATTTCTATGTAAAATATCCATTACAACAGCTTCACAACGCTGTTCAGAATGAATAAGGTCGGGTCTAATCTTTTTAAGAAGTGTATCTACTGTCTTAAAAGTTTTACCACAAACTTCAATCATAACATTATAAGGATTTTCTTTGATTTTGTTAATAATATCGTTTTGGTCTGACCACTTTTTAAATAATGTTTTTGCATCATCAATACTTAAATCATACTCTTTAATTTCTTCCATCTTGACAAAGAAAATATATTTATACTTTTCCTTTAGAATACGTTTATATGCATTAAAGTATGCATTGCCAACGCCTCTAATGTTTTTTAAGTCAATACATTTATCTAACTCTTCATCTGATTTAGTAACAACATCCTCAATAAAATTAGGATAAGCATCAAGAATATTATGTGCAATTCTATCTGAACTTGTTGCTACTTTAAGGATAGAAAACTTTTCTTCGTCAGAAATGTTTTTTAAATCTTTCTTAGCAAGAGTAGGAACATCTTTTACCTCATAGTTAATTCCATATTTACTTGCTTTACCCTCAACAATCTCAAGTTCATATTCGTGGTCTACTGTCAAATAAGGGAGATTACCCACAATTGTAAATCCACCATATTGATTAAGTTTAACCTCTCTATTAGATTCTAGTGGGGTACAAGCTAAAATATAATAATCATCCCTATGAAATAACTCTCTTGTAATTCTTGCTTTAATTTTAATTGACATTTATAACTCCTTTCAAAATAAAATAATATCTCCATCTGATGTATTTATATTACATCAAACAGAGATATTTGTCAAGAGTTATTTTAAATTTTTAAAATTATTTGTCCTATGGGTTTATCCGATATTGATATAACATCACAAAATATTTTTTCATCACTCATTATACCATTTGGACAATTATGATGTCTTTTAGGAAGTAAATATCCTAACCCATGAGAATAATGGCTTTCTGTTTCCATAGATAAATACTGTCCACATTTTCTACATCTTAAATTAACATACATTATTTTTCCCTCACTTTCTACAAAATGCTGTTATCACTAATTCAATTCCAACCTCAACCCATTCATCATCAATTTTTCTACGTTTTGGTTTTTCTTGAAGTGTTATATCAAGTATATCACCTTGTTCAAGTGTACCGTTATATTCTGTAGTAAATTGATTATACCACTTCTTATCAATCTTGTAAACATCTGATTCACCCGTTGCAATACGATAAAGCTTGACATAAGGTGTACCATAATCATTAAGTGCAAAATCTTCAACACCAAAATACTGACAATTATAAGTTAATGATGTATAGCCAAGATATTTAAGGTCATATCCTATTTGGTCTAATATATTTGTAGTATCTTTTACTTCATCTACAAGAGCATATATAAGACTTATATTATCAATATCTCTAAATTGCTTTTCTGTTTCCTTTTGAGCAAATTTATGAATAATTTGCATTTCTCTTTGAGTAAGTTTATCTTTTTTAATAACTTTAGCTGAATTATATTTATTATAAATATCTACAATCTTTAAAAGCTGATTAGGATTACCAAATTGTTCAAAGAAATTAATTGATATAAGAATGTTAAGCTCACGACTATTACAAATTTTATTAACATCAATTGTAGAAAGTAAAGATATAAAATCATTTATATGAAAATCTTTAATATCGTCAAGTTTATTTCCCACATCTTTACCAATATTTTTAATTGACCCTAAAGATTTGTAAATAGTCTTAGTATTTCTATCAAAACTATAACTACCACAATTATATCCAAATTTTGTATTAGATAGTTTAATACCAAAATATTCCATTTCCTTACAAAGCCTATTTGTTTTTTCTACATCATTTTCATAGATATTAAGTACAACTGTATAATATTCAAGAGGATAATGCGACTTCAAATAAGCACAATACAGACAATCATAAGCATATGCAAGACCATGTGGGCTATTAAATGAATAAGCCATCTGTGATTGCATATCAGCCCACGACCTATCAAATCCCTCGATTGTACCATTATTCTTTTCCCAATTTTCTTTAAGCCTATCTTCAAGAACTGCAAAGTCTTTTGGCTTAATCTTTTTCTTACTAATCTTTTTAATAAGTCCAATTGATTCTGATGGTGTAACTCCTAACCACTCAAAATACTGCATGATGTTTTCTTGGAATAATACTCTATTATCTGTTGACTTAAATAGATTATCAATATTGTCAAAACCCGTTGTATAAGGTTTACGGGCAATAAAATCATCACGCATAGTTTCAAATGATGGTCTAATACAAGCTACGAATTTAGCCATTTCTGATACACTACGTGGCTTATACTGCTTAATAAGTGATGTAGCCCAATCACCATCTACTTGATTAAGAGTGGCGGTTAATCCTTTTTCAAAAAGCTCCCATACTTTATTATCAAGATTATCTTCAAGCTCTTTAATTGACATAATAGGCTGACCAATCATATCAAACGTCTGTTTAATTATATCCCATACAGTAACAATAAGATAATCGTTTTTAAGGTATTTCCAATTATCCGCTTCTGTTGATGTAATAGGCGCACATAGTACATCACCAATCTTTAATACGCCAAGTTCTTCTCTAATATCATCGTTCATAAGTAAAAATGAACAAGGGTGAACAGAACATGAAATAATTGTACTAATGTAAATCTGTGCTTCATCAATATATTTCTTCCAAGTTGGGTCATTTCTATATTGGTCGATATTCTTACCAACTTCATTAAATTCTGAAAACTCTAAATTATGTGACCTACATACGTTTCTAAACGCTTCTGATTCTTTCATTGTACCATAAGCCAACATGGGATAACACTGATGTTCTCCTAAAAGTTCTCTTGTGGCTTTAATAAATGGTTCTTGTGTGGCACAATTAAAATCATAATCGGGAAGAGAATGATTTTCAAGCAATCTAGCTGTTGAGATAAAACGTTCAGAATAAAGCGGTAAATCACTATGTAATCTATCAATCTGTGTCATACCAAGCATCTTATTAAGAATAAAACTACCACAACTACCTCTACCCGTCTTAGTAAGAGTACCATGATATTTTCCACTAGCTAAATCATATACTTGTTTATTAAGTAAGAAATAATCTGCTGTGTGAATTTCTTCATTGGTATCTTCAATTACTTTCATTTCCCTACGACACTCTTCAACATAAAATTTGCGTTGTTCTTTAGATATATCCTCTTCTTTCATAATAATTTTAAAATTATCATTTACTTCTCTTTTAAGCAATTTAATCTTTTCTTCATTATTAAGGTCGGGATAAATTGTAGGCATTTTAATTGTTTTATCTATGTTAATATTTTCACATTTTTCAAAGATAAGTGTCTGCTCAATTGCATCTACGATTTCACCATCAGAAAATAAACCTTGCTTTTTAAATCTTTCAGCAAATGTATCATAATCGGGATAATCTAATATAAACGTATCTTCATCCCCGTAATTTATTCCTTTGCCTTTAAGAAGCTCAAGACGTTCTTTTGCTTGGTTGGGATAAATATAGTGGCTATCATTTGCTGCTATAAGATATAATCCAAGTTCTTTATGATATTTAATTGCTTTCTCATTAATTGCTTTTTGTATATCAGCATTATGATTTTGTATTTCAAGCATGATATTCTTGCCGTATTTTTCATAAAGGGGTAAAAATATCTTATTAATACTATCGTCATCTTTAAGTAATCCCGCTACACACGCTGTTGTAATATATAAATCATTATCATTAAAATTATTCAATAAATCAGATACAAAAAATCTAGGCTTATAATAAAATCCTTCTTCGTTTGCATGACTACTAGCAAGATTAAGTTTCTTTCTAGCTTCATTAGTTTTAGGAATAAGAATAATATGATAGTTTCTTGAATCTTTTTCAGAAGCATTAGGAACAATATATCCTTCCATGCCGAATTTACAATTTATATTATTAGCATCACATACTTCTCTTGAATCAAATATATCTCCACCACTTCCATGATTAGTAGTAAAATATGTATCATATCCAAGTTCAATAATCCTATTAACATAATCAATAGGTTTTACATTTACATCGGGTGTAAATATATTTGATACATGGTCGTGTTTATGGTAATTAATGTATTTATTCATATTCGCTCCTTATCAATATTTGATAATATCACTATAACAAAAAAGAGAGCTTTTGTCAAGCCCTCTTTTGAAATATTTATAGATAATTTATATACCATATAGCATAAATAGCAAATATAATAAACATTACTATTACACAATAACTAGGAATAAAAATTACCCACCAACTAAAATCAACCCATCCATAAATTTTAAATAAAATAGCAATAACTTGTGCAATGAACCACCACCAACTAATATTAATTTTAACTTCCATAATTTACCTCACATCAAATCTTCAAAAGTATTAGTTATTTCTTGCACTTCAAAATCTTCTACAAATATTTGATTTGTCTTTTTGCCACGCCATGTATTAATATTTAATGTTCCAATAAGGTTAATATTTATATCTTTATCTTCGCCAATATGCAATGTTTGTTTCTTTTGTTCTGATAACTTAAAAAACATAATTTCATATCCATCAAGTACAATTTTTACTGTATCTTGTTTTTCACCCATTAACTTTAAATATTTGCTATTTATACAAATATCATGAATATAAAATTTAGGTTTATCAAGGGCTGTTCCCCATAAATCATCATACCCAACAAATTCATTAAATACCCCCATTTGTAATTTATTTGCCGAAAATGAAGCGATTACATTAGGTATTGTAGAAATATCCATCTTATCAATTTCAGCCCTTAAATCGTCCAAATTTTGCGTTTTAGAGGTATCTAAAAATATTCCATAAGCATGATTTGGGTGACCCGCTGCTCTAACCACATGAGGTAATGTTTCCATTATATTTCTAGGTATATTTCCTCTGAATGACCCACCAAGTTCTCCGTTTACAGATTTTCCTACAATACAAGGTTTATTATTAGTCATACCACTAATTCTACCCGCTATTAAACCGCTAAATGATTGTGGTACATCTGTAGCATCTATAATTGTAATATTACTATCAGCTTGCGCATCAATTTCTGCTTGATGGTGTTCAATGAATTTATCAACTCTTTTAATTTGTTCTGAATGGTAATGTTGACACATTTTAATTGTATCTTCAATATTTTTACCACAAAAAGCCATAAATAATTTTTGTTTATCTTCAAGAGTTCCACAACGAATTACAGAATTAAACAGTGGTACAATTCTAAAACTGATATCTCTTTGAGTATAAATATCTCCTAAACAACTATCAAACAATTCATAAATAAAAGTATTGTTAATGTGTTCTTTATCATCAAGAATATATTTAACAAACCATCTATTTTCATATGTAGTTACATTCATACTATCAGATATAATTGATAATCCAATTAAATCAATGAAATTATTAGAATATTTTGTACCCATATCATAATCAAGAGCTTGTAATACTTTAAAGGTTACTCCCGTTCCACTTAAATTACGATTGCACTCCAATTGATTCATTGTATTATTTACTACAATAGCACGTTTACAAACAAACGAGTCGCTAGAGTGGTGGTCAATAACACAAAGGTCTATACCTACGTCAAGAAAATCACCCTCAAATAATACTGAATTTGTTCCCGCATCAGGAATTATAACTAAATCGGGATTCCATTCTAAAAGTTGTTGACGCATAGATGTACTTTCAATACCACGTTCTTTACCTTTTTGTATAAATGGTTTGACTTTTGATACACCTTGTAATTTGAGATACTTATACATTATGTAAGAACTACAACTCCCATCCATATCTGAATCGACCACAATTGCGATTCTATCGTCATTTAAAATGTGATATTTAATTGTACTTACACATTCTCTAATGTTATCATATAAATAACAACTATCCAATACACTTGTAGGTGGTTTTAGATATTTATCAATATTATCTATACCCATCTTTTTTAAATAACTTTCTAAAGTTATTTGTTCATCTTGTTCAAATAAATTATTAACTTCCATTACTTCCTCGCTATCTGCCAAAATATATAGTCACCAACAAATTCATCATCTTCTTGTTGGGTAACACTGCAAGCCATTTGTTTTCCACCATAATAATCACTTTGATTAATCAGCTCTTTATCTCTATCACAGAAAAAATACTGATAACCACCACGCTGACTACAATACTGACAATCTTTACACTTCATAATTTTATTCTCCTTTGCTATAAATTTCATATCTATTATTGTAAAGTTTAATAAACTTTTCTTTACTATAATCTGTTACACAATCTTTTTTATGTTCGGGATGATAATCTATAATGACAGATACTTTACACCATCCTTTAAACATATCGGCAATTTTATAAACCTTATTTTCATATCGTTCCCAATCTGTTAACTCTTCATATAAAGATTCATCATGATAACTTTCCTTTTCGTAATCAAAATCAATCGCTATAATTATCTCTTCAATACCAAGCTCTAATAATATATTGCGCTTAGTTTTTGTCATTGCTGAACCATACATACCAAGAATAATATTATGTTTTCCAAAATATGTATCACCTTGCATTACCGCTTTTTCTGATTCACATATAATCACACGTTTACTTTTTTTAATAGCTTCTATATTATGATTCAAACCAAAGAATGTTGAGCCTACATTAAACTTATACCACTTGCCATTAAAATCTCTATATGGGATATACTTAGCGTTTGCATTAGGGTCTAAGTTTCTCGCTCTAATACCAATAAGTTCATTCTTTTCGTTGTAACATGGTATAATAATTTGATTACCATAATCATAATATTTAATATTGTACTTCTGCATTGTTTCAATAGAAATATGGTCATCAATCCAACTCTGATGATACCAATTATCAAATTTATTTAAAATCGTATCATCATATATTTCCAATTCAACAGTTTGATTAACTTGTGTAAATCTCTTAAGGTTGGCATTAATAAAATTTGGTGTACTAATATTTATCGTATCTGCACGATAATCTATGCCGATTGTATCGCATACAAACTTAATACAATCTGTAAAATTATATTTGTTGCCAAGTAATCGCATACGTTCTTTAATGAGTTCAAATATATCAAATGTGTCCATTGACATATGAAACTCAATAAAGGTGAAATTACTCTTATAACAATATAATTTAGGTTTGTGAGAATCGGCTACGATATCATAAGTAATAGAATCAAATATCATTTCATTGTCATTCTCAGACCTTAATTCACCACCTAAACGATTTACTATTTTGACAATATCTCTATCTGTTAATTTTTGTTTTAGTGTTTGTGCGTTCATCATAATATTATTATAACTCTCCTATGAATATATCTTATCATAAGAGAGTTATGTTGTCAACCCTTAATTATAGTTTTATCAATGTTAATTGGATTATCATATTGGTCTGTACAGAACATATCTATACATCTTCCCGTTGATTTATCAAGATATTGGTAAATTTTAATTCCAATACCATATTTACTAAATCTTACTTTGTAGTTATGTAATACCACATTGGGTTTAAAATCATCTTTAAACTGTCCTCTATTGTTTTGTGAAAGCCAATGTGCTAATAATCCCTCTGTAAATTTAATTTCCTTTTTACGTGGATATAATGAAATACATCCCGCATCTAATTTGTTCTTAATTGCTTTACCACCGCTTAAACAACTTTCATCAATAATTTCTACTGTTTTTTCATTACCATTAAGCTGTGTCATAGTATAAATACCAATATTATATTGTCTAGCCCATACTTTTAAATTGCTTGCTATATTTAGAATAATTGTATCTCTTGCAATAACATCATGTGTTTTATGCATTTCTTTACCTACACAACCATTATCTTGAATATAGTCAAATACCATATATTGAATATCATAAGTTTCTTTATAATACTTAATATTATCTTCAATAGACCTTAATGTAAAGTTTGGGTCATCTACAAGAAAGATATTACTGTCACGTAAAATCTTAATGGCTATATCAACTCGTTCTTCTTCTTCTTTGCTATCATATCTACCATCCATAATTTTATGTCGAGGTACATTAGATATAAACGCAAGAAAGCATGGTGTTAATTCAAGTTCCAAATCCATTTCTGTATTGATATATAATCCACTACCTTGGCAGTTAGGATTTACTACAAAATCTTGTGTTTCATCATCCCATAAAGCTAAAGCACATACATTACATAATTCACCAACTGCTCTAATCGTTTTACCCATACCACTAGGGGCTGAATTAACAACTAACTGTCCTTTTACCCAACCTCTAAATAATGTAGTCTGATAAGCTCCTACCATACACGAACCAAAATAAGGTGTGTTCTTAAATGCTTCTTTAATTTCTTCGTAATTTTCTCCCGCTTTAATACGTCTTACATTTTCTTCTACAACAAATTTCTGTCTAAGTTCTGTTTGAATACTATCAAAATGTGACACAATTGTTTTAATATCAAAACTATTTAATTTAGCAATATTCTTTTCTTCGCTTTTATCTTCATCCCAAAATTCACTAATATTAAATCCATTATCTCGATATTGCCTTAACAAACTTCTCTTACGAACTTCATTATACCAATATTCATAACTCTTATCATTATCAAGAGCTTTAAGTGTATCAATATAATTAATAACATTACCATCTGATATATCTTCTTTAAGAGCATTTAACTGTTCCTCATATCCACCCTCAAGATATGTAATAAGCTCTTTAGAATCAATTACAGAACAACCTCTATCTGCCAATTGACAAATACTTATATAGATAATCTTGTGTGATAGATTTGGTTTAAAATCATCCTTTGTTAAAGGATAAGCTGAATTATACAGTAGATTTGTATTGTTAAGCAAAGAACTTAACAAGAAATTACTTGCGTTAATAGAATATAGCTGTTCACTCATTTTGTTTGTAGTATCTCCTTTATATTTTTTAGTAAAGAGGATTATAAGCTATGACACCTATAATCCTATTGGATTAAATCAACCCATAATGAAATGTCTTAGTATCAATATCACTATCCTTTAGTGCTTCATCAAATCTTTCTTTATCCCATACAATATACACCATATGTGAGGGATTGTCAATATTAAAATTATAAATAATTACTGTAAAACCATCATTTTGCAGCTTTTTACAAATTTCATTGTAATAAGTTGGTGCAATTTGTATAACCTTATGATGACCACCCTCTCTAGCTTCTTCTCTCATATCGTTAATAAGCTTTTCATAATACATTGTAATAGGATTTCTTCTACTATATCTCTTAAATTCATCTGCAATCTTCTTCATATTGCTTTATTAACTCCTTTATGTCTTTCAAAATACATTCATATATACCAAGCTGAATATTTAAACTTTGTATATCGGCATTAAGCCATTCGATTTGTTGTTCTGTATTATCATTAACTTTGAGTGATAATACATCTTCATCAAATCTTTCTTCGCATTCTGTGTTGCGCTCTTGATATTTTTCTAATAATGCATTAAGTTTCTGTTTCATTGTCGCTCACCTTTAATGGCATTGTAAGTGTAATATTACTTGTGGTTTCATATTGTGCAATTCCAGTTGCAATCCAATTAATTATTTGTATACAATCTTCTATTGTCCTATATGTTCCTAAGATATAATTACTGCCATCTACATCAACTACTACAATAGGTCTATTTGCTTCATCTTCTTCTACAAAAATTGTGTTGAAATTTGAAATATTAATTAATGCTTTATTTTGTGATACTATTGTAATCATATTACTCTCTCCTAATCAAAACTCTCATATTTCTTTTTATATCTAATATTACCTTGTTGGGGAGATACAGTTATCGTTTTTTCATCAAACTTAAAGTTTTTAGTAATTTGTTTGATTTCTTTATAACGTGCAATATATTTATCTGTTCTATCAATATAATAAGGTACAAGACCTAATGTATCTTGTTCTGAAAAATCAATCCCCTCTATTTGAACCATATATTGAAGTATATGTAAAATCTCAATATAGGATAAATGATATTTATTTACAATATCTTTTACTTGTGTCATTAGTAAAGCCCAAGGTGGGTCATCAATTCCTCTTTGAAGATAAATAGCTTGAATATAGTCTGTCATTTTTGTATAGTCACTCTTTTCTGTAGAAGTAACTTTATTAACAGTAACTTTTTTCTTTGCGCTAGTTTTCTTCTTGGGAGTTGTATTTTGTTCTTCTTCGACTTTCTTTTTAGGCATCTATTTTACTCCATTTTAATGCATAATCTTTATATGTTGGATGAAAGATAATATGACTATCCGTATCTCTATATACTAACAACAAACACGGAGTACAATATCTATCATCTGCTATTATAACATATTTGTCGTTATTTGTCCAATCACTTCTGACCCATTTCTCACCTTGTTGGATGGCTGATTTCATTATGTCAAATGGTACTACCACTGACAGTTTTTTCTTTTTTCTCATAGCTATCCCTCTCTTTAAATTCGCACATTATCCAACTGTGAATAAACATATCATCATAAGTTGGCACATAAGGAATTGCGTCACGAATTGGGATTCCATGTTCGTCAAAATATTGGTCACCTTTTTTATATCTACTATCTTCGTAATATTTTTCAATAAAAAGATTTCTGCCATCAGAATCATTGAGTGCAATAAAATTGTGTGTACCACGCCAATCTTCTCTTTGAAAATATAAACGCAATCCTTTTGATTGAAACATAAGGTTAATCATTTCACCAAAAGTAATTCTCTTAGGAAACTTTTCTGTTAAATCATCTGTACCCTTAAATACTTTATACTCATATTGATTCTTAAGATTATATCCCGAAAAACACGCATAACCTCTTAAATCAGTTAATCTATCTTTAACATCATTACAAATATTTGTAATGAAATTTCTATCGTCTGAACTAATATGTACTTCCATGATATTCTCACTTTCTACTTATTTGAGTAAACCTCGGCAAAAGTATAAGTATTGCCGAGGTTTAGTTAAATTTATTAGTCGATATTTACAGCAACTTTCTCTGCAAAATCGGTAAGGTCGTTGATGATAAATTGCAACTTATCATTTTGAGCTTCTGTGGTCTTAGATACTTTTGCTCCCTCTCCAAGATAACGCTCAATAATCGTTGTTACGTCACTAGAATAATCCTTATAAAGAATCTTTCCAATTTCATTTACTCTCTTCACAAGTTCGCCGTGTGTAAGTTGCTTTTCTTCTTCAATATTATCATCTTCATGAAGTACAGCATCAAAATCAAATGAATCAATACATTCTACCCCAAGTTCCTTTGCTTCTGCAATACAAGCATCACGAACTGTAGCAATGAGGTTTTCTGCTGTAAATGGCTCAATTGTTGTAGCACTCTTTGTAAAACGTGAACGTGCAAATACATTCTTTCTGTGAGATACAATACCCGTTGATGGAATTACTCCACCATCTTCATCTGTACCATTGTTTTGAAGATAAATGCAAAAATCGGGGATATCCTTAAGAGGTGCGCCAACCTTTGACATTGTATTCTTAGGATATGTATAAGCATACTCTTCGCCACTTACGGGGTCTGTGTATTTGTCATTTGTTTCATCATGGCAAATAAGAATTACAAGATATCCACTAAGGGCAAGCTTGTTAAGCTGATTAGCAAGCTCAGTTTTAAGCTGAGAATATCCACCACCCCAAGCAATATCTGAAATATTTGATACGCCATTCTTATCACAAATATATGATGAACAAAGTTCGGGAAGTCTATCTGCTACATCTACAACAACTGTCTTATATACTTCATGCATCTTCTTAAATGTCTTTTTATTAGTAAGTTGCTTAACAGCTTGTCTAAAAGTATTCCACTCAAGAACATCAATAACTTTTGCGCCACCAAGAGCATTATAACCCTTTTCTGTAGCAAGATACAGTGTCTTATGTGGATAAATCAGTGATGATACCTTTGACTTACCCGTATTGTTTGTACCATATAAAAGTACAATTTTTCCTTCCATACTTGAGTTGATTTTAGTTTCCTCAAGATTTAACAAATCAAATTCTGCCATATTAATTTTGCTCCTTTTATTAAATTATTTTATAGGTTTATGGGATTTAAAAAGGGGCTGATTTCTCAACCCCTATATGTACTTGTTAATCAATCATCAAATGGATTCTCGTCATCATCTGCATCATCTACGTGTGATGTTCTTGCTGAACCAAGACCCTTTTTAGGCTTGTCATCCTTAGATGTTGAAGCATTCTTAGCCTCTTCACACTTTTGCTTATGTGCCTTAAAGAGCTTCTTAAAGTCATCCTCGTCAATGTAATACTCAGATTCATCATCCATTGGAGCTTCACCACTAAAGATTGAATACTCTGTTACTGAGAATCCACCAACAATCTTAGACTCTTTCTTACCAAAAGCTGTCTTAGGCTTCTTTCCACCAACTTGTCTTGAAACGATATCAAAATCAAGAACAGCGTTATCACCATCAGAATAAGTATTTTCAAAATCTTCTGCTACATCCTCTTCTACTACAAGAGTAAATGGTGCTACAGAATCATCATAGTCATTATACATCCAAAGCTCAACAAGAAGTCTGCCCGTTTCATCTTCATCCTCACCTCTTGTTTCAGCCTTAATAGACTTAATATAACCACTAACCTTACCCTCTGCATAATCTTCATCACCTACACTTGTTGCGCTAAGTGAGAACATATTTACAGATACGGGTTCAACAATACCATTCTTACCCATATAAGGTGAACCAATTGAAATAGAACCTCTGATTTCAACTCTTGTACCTACTTCATAGGTCATAATCTTTTCAAAAGCCTTAAATCTGTCATTCTCAACAATCTTCTTTGTATCCTTGTCTACCTTATCCTTATAAACGGGCATTGTGTTAACACCAATCTTCTGACCATTTACATCAACTACAAAAGCGGGTTTCTTAAAATCTGCTCTTGTGATTGCTCCAACAAGCTTGTCATTTGTCTTGTTCTTCATTTCCTTATCATAGACAAGATTACCAACCTCTGCTAGAGTTCCTACGATTACTACTGTGTTCATACTCTTCTTACTCATTTTGTAATTCTCCTTTTTAGTTTTAATATATTATATTATTTATTTTCTCTAGCCAATCGGCTAGTAACTGATAGGGTAGGATTTGAACCTACACGTTGTTATTTCGACTCGTTTGCGCTAACGATGCATTACCAATTTATGCTACCTATCATAATTATATATTAACACACTTTTTCAAATGTGTCAACAACTTTTTTTGGGCGAGTTTAAGGTCACTCGCAAAGCCACACATCACCAAGATTAGCCGTACAATTGTACTTAGGTATGGTATCATTTGTTCTCAACCTCGCTGAGTTAGGGATGGACTTGAACCACCGACCTCAAGCTCTAGCCAACTGAGCTACCTAACTCATAAATACACTATAACATATTTATATTTGTGTGTCAACAGTTTTATTAATATTTTTTATAAATTTATTTTCAAACAATTGTCATTTCAAATTTCTAATTTCTAGTATTTTATCATCAACTATACGTTCTGCTTCTCTTAGACCCTCTGCAAACATACGTCCATTATTATCAATAGATTTATCATGAAATTGCCCATTAGTATAAAGTTCATATCTACATCTTAGAAATTTAAGTTTAATGGAATTAAGAGCATCTATTGTATCTATTATATCTGTTTTATGGCAATATTTACAAAAATCATAACCAAAATAAAAACTAAATGTAATAAGTATTAGCAATAAAAATAATATTACGAAATATCTTATCATTATCAATAAGTCCTTTCTTCTAGTGTTTTAATCAGATTTCTAAATTGTTCTGTAAATTCAACAAAACTTAACTGTGTGCTATCGTTACCAAATGCAATTTTACCCTCACGTGTAATACATACTTTACCTCTTAAAAGACATCTACTACAACTTATCTGAGCATTACAAAACTTAATGCCTTTAAACAATACCTCTTCGTCTGTCATTATTCACTCTCCTTTAGTGAGTTGATTTTCTCTTGAATAATCCTTAAACACTTATCTTGCATAAGTTCCAATCCGTGAAAACAACCTAATTGCCAATCTTCCCAATCTGTTGGCTCTAGCGGTTTTATTTTCTTAATCTCTGATTGTATCTCTGTCAATGTATCTACTATAACATCTTCTATTAAATCATCTTTAGTATCATCCAATAATTGATTAAACTTGATATAAGCTGCACATATTTCTATTGCTTCTTGTACTTCTTTTGATAGGGAGTTCTTATTTGGTTCACCCTTTATGTCTGAACCGAAAGTCAATAAGTTTTCAAAGTAATGTTCAATTGGACTCATTTTTATTCCTCACTTTCTGCCTCTGTGTCAATTAATCCTAAATCTATAAAACATTGTATTAATTCTTTTTCTTCATACCATACTTGACCATTATGCCATAAACATCCACAAGCTGTCAATCCATAAATAAATTCATCTTTTGTCATATGATTTTATCTCCTTTGCTTTGATAAACTCATATTAACATATAATTTTATATCTGTCAACACTTATTTTAAAATTTCATCTGTATTGATATAATCCAAATAATCCTCAATTATCATATTTGCTCTATATCCTCTACAAGTATTGCTTTGATTAGGTTTTAAAACTTTAACTTTATATCCCATTAAAAGATATATAGACATTAAGATTGCTTGTCTAAAAGATATATTTCCGAATGGCACATATACAATTTTATTATTCATTATTCTTATCCCTCTCAATACTTTCCACCAATTCTCCCCTCTTAGAATCTTCAATACTTTGTATTGAATCTCCTGTTCTTATCATCTCAAAATCCCATTTAGCAATATCCTCTACACTTAATAAATTACCCTTTTTAATCTCATTTAATTGCATTGCTAATATATAATTAGCATTCTCTATTTTATTCTTACGTTCTGAATATTTCTTTATTAAGTTTTGG
>JAEIGA010004263.1_pt1 | contig 22132 bp, 20 predicted proteins | sample 9270691 | NCBI WGS metagenome assembly JAEIGA01 (sample SAMN17057246, study PRJNA624740) | gut metagenome | biome: biome; isolation source: fecal sample | host: Bos grunniens | place: China: Xizang | collected 2019 | reverse complement strand
TCGTTTTCATAATTTAACCAAGATTTTTCTTCATCGGTTAATGGAGATAGCCCATATTTGGAATCGTCAAAAATTTCAGATAATTTGTCTTTGTTGGCATATAGTAAGATGCGGCGCGGGTCATTTGAAGAGGAATCAAATTCAAGTTTTAAGCGGTTGCGGATAATGTGCCAAACCATATCAGTGATAAAGCGCCTATCTTTGGAACCAATATATTTTTTTTTGCGCAGATAGTCATTGATAATTTTGTCAGCCGGAGTTTTGTCTTGGAAAACTTCGGTCAAAATTTCTAAAACAGCCTGATAACGCGCACCGATTTGCATAAGTATTCTCCTGATTTTGTTTGGGCAATTCTAATAAAAAAATATGTTAAAAGCAAGTAGGTTATAACATATAAGAAGGAAGCAAGAATTATTTTCCAACATTATTAAATATCTTTAATATTTGTTTAGAATTGCGTGATAGTTTTAATCTAAGTAACTTTGTATTTTTTTAATTGAGGGAAGATAGATGCTGACTTATTTGGCTGATGTTTTGAATTTTGGCAGTTGGGCTCAATGTCCGTATTTGCGCAGTCTTTTGGCTTTGTTGACGGCTTTGATTGTTTCACTTGTGTGCGGTAAAAAACTGATTGAATTTCTGCGATTACACCAAAAAAAAGGACAGCCAATCAGAGAAGATGGTCCGCAGTCGCATTTGCTGACCAAAAAAGGAACACCTACCATGGGTGGTTTCTTGATTTTGGGAACATCTATTTTGTCCATGTTGTTGTTTTGTGATTTGAGCAATGTTTTTGTTTGGGTCGGAATAGGTGTTTTGTTGATATTCGGCGGAGTAGGTTTTGTTGATGATTATATGAAAGTTACAAAGCAAACATCTAATGCCATGACCGCAAAAATGAAACTGTTGTTGCAGTTTGCAACGGCGCTGGCTGCTGTTTTAATAATCAGTCATTATACTCCCGTAAAGTACAGATATTTCTTAAACTTTCCGTATATATCTTGGAAGCTTTACATAAGTTGGCTTTATATTCCTTTTGCTATGATAGTAATTGCCGGTGCTTCAAACGGTGTTAATTTGAGTGACGGGCTGGACGGTTTGGCTGCCGGTTTGCTAAGTATTGTATTTACGGTGTTTATGATAGGCGGATTTGCGGCCGGTGGTATTATAGCTCTAAATTCCGGTGTGCCGGTGATTAGCGGAACTGTCGATGTTGCTATTATGTGTGCAGCGGTAATCGGCGGTTGCTTGGGCTTTTTGTGGTTTAATAAAAAACCGGCGCTTGTTTTTATGGGCGATATAGGCTCATTGGCACTAGGGGCTTTTTTGGGTGTTATTGCCGTTATGTTAAAGCAAGAGATATTGTTGGCAATTGCCGGAGGAGTGTTTGTTTTTGAATCGTTGTCTGTGATGATTCAGGTCGGCTATTTTAAGTTGACTAAAAAAAGATTTTTCAAAATGGCGCCAATTCATCATCATTTTGAACAAATCGGTTGGGAAGAAACTAAAGTTGTAAAAAGATTTTGGCTTGTTGCTTTGGTTTTGGCTTTGGTTGCATTGATGGCATTTTGTTTTTAATCTGAGGAGTTAGAAAAGTGACATTTTCATTTTCACGCTCAAGTTCGGGAATGTTGGCAAACTGGTGGTGGACAGTCGATAAGCTGTTGTTGTTTGCGGTTACTTTTTTGCTTTTGTGTGGAATTGTGTTGAGTATGTCAGCATCACCGGCGGTTGCTAAATTGAAAAATTTGGCTTCGTATCATTTTGTGTATAAGCAGGCAATATTTATGTGTATTGCGGTGGGCATTGTTTTGTTCTTTTCGATGTTGGGTATGAAGTGGACACGGCGATTAGCAATATTGGGATATGCCGGCGCTGTATTTTTGTTGATACTGACGATATTTTTCGGCGTGGATATTAAAGGTGCCAGACGCTGGTTAGATGTAGGAATGAGAATACAGCCGTCAGAGTTTATAAAGCCGGTGTTTGTAGTTTTGACGGCTTGGATGTTTGAAGTTCAGCGCCGGTATAAAAATTTTCCAGGACTTTGGGTTAGTCTGGGATTGTTGGGTTTAACCTGTTCGTTACTGTTAAAGCAACCTGATTACGGAATGACGATAGTTGTGGTAGTTGTATGGTTGGCACAAGTATTTTTGTCAGGGGTATCCATTAGAATATTTGTTGTCTTGGGAATGTTGGCGTTGGTATTATTTGGACTGGCATATTTGGCATTACCGCATGTGCAAGTTCGAATAGACGGATTGATAAGCGGTATTTTTGCCGATAAGCCGCAGGAACAGGTTAGAAGGTCGTTAGATGCATTTGAAAATGGCGGATTTTTCGGTGTAGGGGTTGGCGAAGGTGTTGTAAAGTGGCATATTCCCGATGCACATACCGATTTTATTTTTCCGGTAGCGGCTGAAGAATACGGAATGTTTGTTTGTTTGTTGATAGTTTTGGCTTATGCAACCGTGGTTGTCAGATCAATGTGGTTGTCCAGCAGGGAAAACAATATGTTTATAGTTTTGTCGGTTTGCGGTTTGGCTATCAGTTTCGGAATACAGGCTTTGGTAAATATGGCCTCTACAATGCAATTGGGTCCGACTAAGGGAATGGCTTTGCCATTGATTTCTTATGGCGGTTCATCGCTAATGGGATCGGCTATCGGTGTCGGTATGCTGTTGGCATTGACCAGAAAGAATGTTTATGCGGAGAATAGAGATGACGAAGGATAATAAGGAAAAATTAGTTGTATTAACGGCAGGTGGTACCGGAGGGCATATTTATCCCGCTGACGCATTGGCTTGCGAGTTGGAAAAACGCAATTATAAAGTTGTGTTGTTTACTGATGAAAGAGGCCTGAACAATTATAAAGGAAAACTAGGCGAAATAGAAAATAAAGCTATTTTATCGGGTGGCGTGGTCGGAAAATCGGTGTTTTTCAAAATTAAAAGCTTGTTAAAGGTTTCATTGGGTGTTGTTCAAGCGTTTGAGGCCTTGTTTAAAAAACATCCGGTATGTGTGGTGGGTTTTGGCGGATATGCTTCTTTTCCGACGGCAATTGCTTCGATTTTGCACGGTGTACCTTTGATTGTACATGAGCAAAATTCGGTAATGAGCAGAACTAACCGAATATTGGCAAGGTTTTCGTCTTTGGTAGCACAAAGCTTTCGCAATGTTAAAAATACACCTTCAAATGCAAAATCAGTTTTGACCGGAATGCCGGTGCGTGAAAGTATTGCAAAATTATATCAAAAAAAATATAATCCGACGGATGAAGCAGGCAAAATAACTCTGCTGATAATCGGGGGATCACAGGGGGCCAGCGTTTTTGCCGATATTGTACCGGAAGCTATTAAACTTCTTGGTAATGAAGAACAAAAGAAATTGGTTATTTATCAACAATGTCGCAAAGGCGAGGAAGATATTGTTAAAGAAAAATATAAAGATTTGGCGGTTGATGTTACCGTTAAATCTTTTTTTGATAATATGCCTGAATTATATGAAAGAGCTTCACTTATTGTTTCACGCTCGGGAGCTTCGTCAGTCTATGAAATTGCAGCTGCAGGAGTACCGTCAATCTTAGTTCCTCTGCCCAGTGCAGCTGATAATCACCAATATTTTAATGCAACAGAGTTTACCTGTACCGGTGGCGGAATTGTTGTTGAACAAAAAGATTTTAATGCCAAATATTTGAGTGAAAATCTATCCGATTTTATTGCAAGTCCGGAAAAGCTTGTAAAAATGTCTGAAAAAGTAAAAAAATTGGCTATTGTTGATGCGGCTGAAAGATTGGCCGATGAAGTAGAAAAATTTTGTAAATAATGGAGGGTAAAATGTCTTTTTTTAGGAAAAGAGAAAAGAAAAAAGGGTTGTTGGAAATTTTGCCTGAAGTAAGGGGAGAATATTTACCAAACGAACCAATGAATAAATATACATGGTTTGGTGTGGGCGGACCTGCCGAGGTTATGTATTGTCCGAAAGATAATGTCGATTTGTGTAATTTTATGAAAAACAAGCCATATAATCTGCCGGTATTTGTCATTGGTGGCGGTTCTAATTTGTTGGTAAGGGATGGAGGAATTCCCGGTGTTGTTATCAGATTAAAGAACAAATTTTTTAGAAGCTGGAAATTAGACGGTAACAAGCTTATTTGCGGTGCCGGTATGAAAAATGGAGAGCTGAAAAAAATTATGCTTGATAATAATATCGGAGGGCTGGAATTTTTAGTGTCAATTCCCGGTGGTCTTGGCGGAGCAGTTAGAACCAATGCCGGATGTTTTGGCAAAGAATTGAAAGATGTTCTGATTTCGGCAACTATTGTAAATGCCGAAGGTGAAGAACTGGAAGTTGGAGCAGATGACTTTAATTTGAGTTATCGCCAAAGCTTTTTTCCTGAAGAGTGGATTGTTACATCCATGACATTAAAAGTTGAGCCTCAAAATGCGGAAACAACTAAAAAAATTATGGAAGAACATAAAAATTATAGATTGAAAAGCCAACCATACAATTCGAAAACAGCCGGATCTACATTTAAGAACCCTGAAGGATTAAAAGCTTGGGAGCTGATTAAGAAAACCAAAAGTAACGAATTTAAGGTAAATGGAGCTGAGGTTTCGGATAAGCATTGTAACTTTTTGATAAATACAGGCAACGCAACGGCGAAAGATATTGAAGACTTGGGCAATATGATTGTTGAAAATGTAAAAAAGGAAACATCCATAGTCTTAGAGTGGGAAGTTAAAAGAGTAGGCGTTAAAGGTTGATATGGCTAAAAAAGTTTTAGATGAGAATAATAAGAACAGCACTATTCGTCCGTTAAACAATAGTTTTTTGCGGGCAAAGGCAATGTTGTTTGTGTTGTTTATTACTTTTTTTAGTGCGGCAACGATCGTTATCTTAAAAAATGATTTGGTTAATAAAAAAATCGCTGAAACTCAAGAGATTGTTCTTGATTATATAGGTAAAGAAAAATTTTTGCTTGATGACATAATTATAAGCGGGCGTAAAAGAACAAGTGTTGATGATATATTAGAAGCTATCAGCCTTAAGCGTGGCGACAATTTATTGAAAGCCGATATTGTTAAGATAAAACAAAATTTGGAAACTCTGCCGTGGATCAGGGATGTGGAGATAAACAGAAGCTTTTTTCCTAATGTAATAAAAGTTGAAATTAAAGAGAAAGAGGTTTTAGCCTTGTGGCAGTTAAAGGAAAAATTTTATCCGTTAGATATGGACGGATATGTAATTGAGGCTGACTATGTGCCAAAAGGCGAAGTTTTATTGGTTGTCGGTGATGGTGCTGCCGAAAAATTTATTGAGTTTCTTAAAAAAATAAGAAATATCGATGTTAATTTTGCCAAAAGAATAAAAGTTGCAAGCTATATATCTAAAAGACGCTGGAACATAATTTTAGATAATATTGAAAATGGTGTTACAATTAAATTACCGGAAAAAAAATATGACGACGCTTGGAAAAAATTGATAAAATTGGAAAAAACTAAAGGAATTCTTAAGCGTAAATTAACTATCATTGATTTAAGATCCGATGGTAAGGTAGTGGTTAAATTAAGTAAAAAGAATCTGCATAAAAAGCGTAACGAACATAATTTGTAGGAGTTTTTATTTTGCAACATACTTTTGGAAAAGCAACAACGATAGCAGCCTTAGATATTGGTTCATCTAAGGTCAGTTGTATTATTGCCAAAGTAAGTAAAGATAAAAAAATCAATGTGATAGGTTATGGCTATAACGCTTCACGCGGGGTTAAAAAAGGTTCTGTTACCGACATTAGCGAGGCTACAATAGCCGTGGGCAACGCAGTGCAAGATGCCGAACAAATGGCTAATGAACATATTGACAAAGTTATTGTAAGTGTTGGTGGTGACAAAGTTAAAAGCTTGTCTAAAACAGCGTCTATTCAGCTTAATAAGAATCGCCCGATAAACGATGTTGATCTTGAAAAAGTTTATCAAAAAGGAACTGCCAAGGTTAATATCGGAGAGTATAATTTGTTGCACTGTATTCATAATGGATTCCATTTAGATAACGGTGAATTAGTTAAAGATCCGCGCAATTTGTTCGGTGATGAACTGTCGGTTGATATTTTGTTTGGTGTTGTACCGGATCAGGTTTTTAAGAATTTGAATACCGTCGTAGAGAATGCCCATTTGGATATATCATCAAAAGTTTTTGACGCCTATGCTTCCGGTCTTGCTTGTCTTGTAAAAGACGAAATGGAAATGGGGGTTACTGTTGTTGATATGGGCGGTGGTACAACATCCATGGCTTCGTTTAAGCATGGTCATCCGATTTATTTTTCATCAATTCCGGTTGGCGGCAGTAATGTAACGAATGATATTGCTTGTGGGTTGGCTACTTCTTTTTCTCATGCCGAGAGACTGAAGACGCTTCACGGTTGTGCATTTTTGACCCAACAAGATACGATAGATACAATAAATGTTTATCCTGTCGGTGAAGAAGATGACAGTTGTATCAAGCAGATTCCAAGCTCGGATTTGATTGAAATTATAATGCCGCGAATCGAAGAAACTTTTGAAATGGTCGGCAAAAAATTGCAAGAAGCCGGTTTTGCCAATGACAGTTCACACAGAATCGTATTGACCGGTGGTGCTTCGCAGCTTCCCGGCGTTGTTGATGTGGCAGCAATGGTATTGGATAAACAGGTAAGGTTAGGAAAACCGAGAAGTATATTAAATATGCCTGATATCTTAAATTCTCCGGGATTTTCGACCTGTGTCGGTATGTTGTCGTTTTATGTTAATTTTAGCGAACGCAAGCCTAAAAAGATTATATCTAAACCGATATCTTCAGGTAATAGCTTAACTGATAGTATTGCTATGTGGTTGAAGGCCATGTGGGGTTAAGTTTTTTTATTTTTTATTTCATTTTATTTGTTTATGGTAACTAAAACTTAAGGTATTTGATTTATACTCTTGGTAAAGTGGTAAAATATAAGAATTATCAAGGAGTAAGAAATACTATGGGTATCAAATTGGCTGTTCCTGAAAAAAATATGCTTCAACTAAAACCGAGAATCTCGGTGATAGGTGTTGGCGGCGGTGGCGGTAACGCTGTTAACAATATGATTACTAAAAAGCTAGAGGGTGTTGATTTTATTGTGGCAAATACCGATGCTCAAGCTTTGGAAAATTCAAAAACTCAAAGACGCATTCAGCTCGGATTGGAAACAACCAAAGGCTTGGGTGCCGGTGCCAGACCTGAAATAGGTAAGTTGGCTGCGGAAGAAGCTATTGATGAAATTGAACGTGAATTGGAAGGCGCCAATATGGTATTTATTACTGCCGGTATGGGTGGCGGTACCGGATCAGGCGCAGCTCCGGTTGTTGCCAAGATTGCCAAAGAAAAAGGTATTTTGACGGTCGGTGTTGTTACCAAACCATTTCAATTTGAAGGAAAAAAACGCTCGGAAACAGCTGATTCGGCATTAGAAAATTTCACTAAGGAAGTTGATAGTATCATTGTTATTCCAAACCAAAATTTGTTTAGAATCGCTGATAAAAATACTAAATTGTCAGACGCATTTATTATGGCTGATAATGTTTTGTATGATGGTGTGCGTTCAATTACCGATTTGATGATTATGCCCGGACTTATCAATCTCGATTTTGCCGATGTTAAGGCAATTATGGAAGATAAAGGTAAAGCTATTATGGGTACAGGCGAGGCTGAAGGTGAGGATAGAGCTATTAAGGCGGCAGAACAAGCTTTGTCGAATCCGTTGCTTGATGATTGCTCTATGAAAGGTGCTAAAGGTGTTTTAATCAACATTACTGCAAGCCAAGATATTACTTTGATGGAAGTTGATGATGCCGTTAACAGAATTAAAGAAGAAGTTGATGAAGATGCAAATATTATCTTTGGGTCAAGTTTTGATGCTTCTTTAGATGGCAAAATAAGGGTTTCTATCGTGGCAACGGGTATTGATGGTAAGGCGAGACCAAGAATTGAGCCGGTAAGAAAAGCAGAGCCTGTCGTGGTAGCTGAACCTGAAATTGTTGAAGAGGTTGTTGCGGAAGAGAATAAATACACCGAAGCAATGGAACATATTTCGGAAGAATTGACAAATGACATAACAGAAAATGTTGATGAAGCCGTTGAAAATGAAGTATTGGTTTTGGATAATCAAGCTGAAAGCATGGTTGCATTGAAGGAAACAATGTTTGATGATTTTGATAATGTTGAAAAATCTGATGTTATTGCTGATTTGCCGAGTTCAACTGCTTTGTTTAAGGCTATTATCAATAAACCGACTGAAACAATTGTCGAGGAAAATGATTTGAGATCAAATCAGCAAATTGCCGAAGCTATTGATAGCGCAGAAAGTCATTTTGTTCCTAAAACAGCTATTCAAATGCCGACCAAAGAACCTGAATTGTTTCCGAACCATAATCCGGCTCCGGTTATTGAGAAAAGAGAAGAGGAGTTGGAGGAATTTATCCCTTCTACCAGTGAACCAAGACGCCGCAGTTTTATTGATTTGTGGACAAATCGTTCTATCAGTAAGCGCAATAAACAAAAACAGGATGCCAGAGTTCAAGAACCTATTTCAGCATCTTTTTCAAATGATGATGACGATAAAGTGAACTTGGAAATTCCGTCGTTCTTAAGACGAAGATAGTATTAAAAAAAGTTTTTTTATTCACGGGAAAGCCGAAGGAAAAGAATTTTATATTTCCTTCGGTTTTTTTTATTAAAATAAATCAAATTGCAAATTAGAATCTAATGTTGCGATAGCTTCTTTGGCAATGTTTATGCTGATGGCTCGTTTTTTTGCCAAAGATATATTATCAATTTCTTCAACCAGTTTTCTGGCGTATGAAAAAGAGCGTTGCATATTTTTTAATAAGTAATTTAACAGTTCTTGTGACGGGGTTATTTGTCTGTCCATAAACAGTTTTACCAATAAGGCTGACAGTAAATCATCATCAGGAGATTTTATTTCCATATTGGGTACAATATTCATGCGCGAGCGTAAATCCGGTAATGAAAAGTTTAGCCTTGCCGGGGCAATATTTGAGGTAAACAGAATGTTACCTCCCATATCACGATAAGTATTATACAGGTGAAACAGCGCCTCTTGGTCTGATAGTTCTTGCAGATCCTCTATAACAATCTGTTGACTGGTTTCGTACAAACTGTGAATCATATCTTTGGTTATTTGTGAGGCCTTTATAAAAGGAATTCTATACGGGTGCGATGTTTTGAGGGCGACAATTTGAGCGAACACATTAGCCAAGTGTGTTTTACCGCAACCGTTAGGACCGTATACACAAATGGCAAAATAAGGCCACTCGGGCCATAAGTCTATGGTCGAGACGGCTTCTTGATTGCATTTGGCCACCATGAAATCCTCACGGCCAAGGCTTGGTCGATGAGGAAAGTCGAGTGCCAATTGCAAATTGTCGGATATTTGATTTACCATAGTGTCCTTTTATTGTTTTTTTAGGCTTTATTTAAGACATCAAAAACTTTTGCTGTCAAGTCGCCTAAGCTGTACGGTTTAGTAATAAACTTAAATTCGTGAGTATTGTCAACTTCTTTGCGCGCAATATCTTCAGAATATCCCGATGCCAAAATAACCGAAATGTCGGGAAGCTTTTCTTTTACGATGTTGGTAAGCTGGGCACCGCTCATTCCGGGCAAGACCATATCGGTTAAAAGCAAGTCGAAGTCTTGGTCTTTTTCCAATATTTCGAGAGCATTTTCGGCAGAATTAGAATCGATAACATCATAACCTTTTTTCTTAAGGGCGCGAACAGCAAATATTCTGACAGAATCTTCGTCTTCAACAAACAAGATGCGAGCTGTTCTGTTGCCTTTATCTATTGCGGTGTGGCTTCTATCAATAGCGTTACTGACATTTAGACCCATAATGATTTTTTGGTTAATATTGCTGGGTGCCGGAAGTGTTTCTTCGACCTTTAAGATGGTATGACCAAGGTTGTCGGTAACAACGGACGGAGCTTCGTTAATTCCTTCGTCATCAGGACCGTTTTCAAAACGCGGCAGATATATTGAAAAGATTGTGCCTTTGCCAACCTCTGATGATACTTTGATGAAGCCTTCTGTTTGGCGAACAATACCATATACCATGGCAAGACCTAATCCTGTGCCGGAGCCTACGATGTTTTCTTTGGTGGAGAAGAACGGGTCAAAGATTTGTCCGATAATTTCTTGAGGAATACCACAACCGGTATCTTCAACATCAATAACAACAAAATCACCTGGTGGAATTATGTCATCACCAAAAGTGTATTCTTCTGTTAATTTGAAAGTTGAAGTCGAGATGGTAAGGTTTCCGGTTCCGTTCATAGCGTCTTTGGCATTGATTGCCAAATTCATAATAACTTGTGAAAATTGGGTGTGATCAACTTTTATATAACCCAAATCATTTTCGTGTTTTATTTTTAATTTAATTTTTTCACCTAAAATTCGTTTAAGCATTTGGCTTAAATCGGCAAAGCATTCGGTGACATCAGTGAGCTTTGGTATTAAGGGCTGTTTACGAGAAAAGGCCAAAAGTTGTTTGACTAAACCGGCAGCACGATTAGCATTTTGTTTTATTTGTATTAAATCGGCAAAATCAGGATCACCGACACCATGTCTTTGTAACAGCAAATCTGTGAATCCGATGAGAGCGGTCAAAAGATTGTTAAAGTCATGCGCAACACCGCCGGCAAGCTGACCGATTGCCTGCATTTTTTGAGCTTGAGTAAATTGCATCTCAAGATTTTTTTGTTTGGTTACATCAATTGCATATATAATATAATTTGTTTCTTTTGATTTTTTGTTTTGATGCAAGTGATGTAGCGCATTTATATAAAGGCTTAAAGTTGAGTCATTACTTTTTAATTCAAGTAAGACAGTATTTTGGTTTTTACTAGCCTTGCTGAGGGATTTTTTAAGGTTGTTGCCATCTTCTGCGGTTAGCTTGTCAAATAAATTCAGTCCTTCGCCTTTGAGAGAGAATAACTCGCTTGCTTTTGGGTTGGCATTTTTTAATAGTCCTTGATTGTCAATGAACAAGATTCCGATAGGTGAGTGATTGAAAAACCAATTGATATCATCAAGTGATTTATTTACTTGTTGTTGCAACTCTTCCGGTGTGGGAAGTTGATGAACGACAACACCTCTGAACATTATTTTTTCTTTTTCGCGATATGAGGTTTGAAAAGTAAATGTTTCAGATGTTTCGCCGGAGTGTTTAGTAAACAAAAGTTGGCCTGACCAATGGTCTTTTTTGAGCGGAACAGCAGAATCCGAGGTTAGAAAATTGGATAAAGATGTTCCGATAAGCTGATGCGGTTTTAAGCCTAAAAAATCGGCCATATTGTGATTGACATATTGAATGGTATAGTCGGTGTCTATGGTGTAAAGACCAACCGGTAAATAGTCTAAGAAATTGTGTAAGGATGAAGATTCTTCCTTAAATACAAAATCCATATTTTGCTTGGCGGTAATGTTGTTTATGGTCCAGTAAAAATATGTTTCTTTTTTGATACGCTTTATTGAGAAAGCTCCATCAAAAATTTGGGGCTTTTTAAGATATATGGGACGCACCGAAACTTCAAAATATTCTAAATCATTGAAAATTAAATTGCTGTTTTGCTTTAATAACAATGACAAAGTTACTTTTTCCGAGCTAAGGTTTTTGACCGCTGTTTGCAGGCGATAGAATGCCGCCTTGGCTGATGAACTCTGATTTAAATATTTGTTCAAAAATTCGAGAACATTATCGTTTTTGAAAAATTCTTTGGCCGGAGCATTTTGAATAATACTTTCAAAATTAGAATTCTCTATACGACGCATTTTGAAATCATTTTTGATTATTTCGTTAGCAAAACCGCCATAGCTTATGGCTTCTTCACCGGCAGACAAGGTTTTTATGGCGATGATTAAGCAATAAATCGTGGCCAAAGATGTCAAAGCTGTTGAATACAGACTATGAGAAGTATCTAAAAAGAACCATATTAAACTGAGTGTCAGTACTACTAGAGAAAAAGCCAATTTGAGAAGGGCTTTTTCTAAGTTTTTGTCTGGTCTATTGTTGTTTGAGTTGCATAACATAGTTAATAACCTCGGCTACGGCTTGGAAGTGTTCGGTTGGAATCGTTTGATCAAGTTCTGTTGAAGCAAACAAAGCTCGGGCAAGCGGTGGATTCTCCACTATCGGTATTTCGTTTTCTTCGGCAACGGCCTTTATGCGTAAAGCAACAGTATCAACACCCTTGGCTGTTACTTTAGGAGCAGGCATTGTGTCCATTTTATATTCTAATGCTACAGCATAATGGGTAGGGTTGACAATAACAACATCGGACTTGGGGACATTTTCCATCATACGCTGGCGAGCTCTATCCATTCTGATTTGTTTTATCTTTGATTTAACTAAAGGGTCACCTTCCATTTGTTTGTATTCTTCTTTGACTTCTTGCTTGGTCATACGCAATTTTAAGAGGTGAGAATATTTTTGCCAAAAATAGTCGCCGGCACCGATAACCAATACAGCCATAGTGACGGTAAATAACAATAGCACAACAACATTGTGGATGAAGTCTAAAATACCATATATATCCATTGTCGGCAAAAGTTCGCTCTTGGCAACATAGGGGCGTAATACCATGTAAGCTAAAATGCTTACAACGGTTATTTTTATAATACCTTTGATACTTTCGACAATTTTTTGTTTGTTAATAAACTTTGGAATTGCGGCAAAAATATTTAATTTTTCCCATTTAGGTTCAAGCTTTTTTGGAGCATAAATAAAGCCGGTTTGACTTAAGGAAGCGGCAACGCCTAAAACCATAAAAATTAGGAAAGGAATCCCCATTACTTTGAAAAATCCGAAAAATGCCTGTTTTAGTAATATGATAAATCCGGCCAAATCAACATTAGTCGAACCTGAACGAGAAATAAAAGATGAACCGATAGTCTTAAGCCAAACAAACATTATGGGAATAAATAGCCAAACAACAAAAAGTGTACCAACAAGCATAATAAAGCTTTTGGTATCTTGGGATATCGCAACATCACCTTCTTCTTTGGCTTTGGATATCTTCCGTTCGGAGGGTTCTTCCGTTTTGGACGCTTCGTCTTCTTCTTCAGGGGCTACCATCTTTTAAGCATCCTTTATTTAGTGAGTAAACAAATAAAGCCCTTCATCAAAATATCTTAAAAATACAGATATTATAATCGGGGTGGTTATAAATAACAGGCCAATTCCCAAGTATATTTGCAAGGGAAGTGATAAAAAGAATATGTTAAGCTGGGGCATCAATCGTGATACTAAGCCGATAGAGGTATAAAATATTATGGTAAAAGCTATAAAAGGTGAGCCCAGCTTGAAACCAAAGGTAAATGATTTGCTCATGGTGTCTGTCATATGTGCCGCAAAATCAGCCCAAGGTAACATTTGTCCCGGAACAAACAGATAATAACTGTCAATGACAGCCTCAAACATCAAATGATGCAAATTCATTATGAAAATAAGCGTTACGGCAATAATGCTGAAAAATGACTCAATAAGCATTGTTTGATTTTGAAAAGTCGGGTCAAAAATTTGAGCGTTTGAAAAACCGATGGCTTGTGAGGCTATTGATCCGGCTAAGTTAAGTGCAAAAAACAAAAATTGCATAATCATACCCAAAAAGATGCCGACACTTATTTCGTTTAGAATATATTGAACCATAAGGCTAAATTCTTTGGGTTCGGGTGGTAAGTGCGGAACTATTAGGGGCATGGCAACAAGGGATACGGCCAAAGCAAATATTAAGCGGACTTGTATATTAACATAAGACGCCGAAAGTCCCGGCATCAACATAAATATAGTACCTATGCGTAAAAATATCATAAGGTAGTTATATATGGTTATGTTAAACAATTCGGTCATGTATCAGTTATCCGCCGGCTATTTTTGAGAATAATGAATCTGATAAAGTTTGCATTTGGTTATACATAAACGGAAACAAAATCACCAAAGCCAAAAATACACAAAGAATTTTAGGAACAAAAGCCAAGGTCATTTCTTGGATTTGAGTCAAGGCTTGGAAAATACCGACAATAAGACCGACAACCAGTGCAATACATACAATGGGAGATACTACTTTTAATAAAGTAAATATTGCGTCGCGGGTAATTTCAAAAATCTCTGTTTCATTCATTGTTTGTTTACTCTAACGGGGTTTGATGTTCAAAATATTTGTAGTTTTCTACGCCGGTGAAAAAGACACCGTCAAAACCTTCTTTTATAATGTCTTTGAAATGGCGTGAGATAATATTTTTCCATTGATTATGCCAATATAAAGTTATGATACTGTTTTCGTTGTCAAATGATTTGCGTATCAACCAAGAGGGTTCACCGATTTTCCAGTCACGGTGCCAATAATATTCATCAGGCGAGGCTTCCGAAACATTAAATTCGGCAAGGAGCAATCTTTTGGAACCGTTTTTTTTGAAATGAAGTTTTTGAATATCTGAGGCACTATATCGTTCATTATTATTAAATAACGGTTTCATGACAATAATATCATAATTGGTCTTCAGTAAGGTATCGACAAATTCTTCTTTGGTTTTGAAACGCGATGTATCGTTAAGTATCAATATATTTTGCGCATCTGATACATTAAATACATTTTGCGCTGAATCATTGATGTTTATATGGTCATCAGTATTGTTAAATGCGTTATTGATATCGGTAAAAAAGTACGAAGCCTTACCTTCAAGCATAGAATTTATTCTGGCCATTTCCAGTGTATCAAGGTCAGGGCATTGTTCTATGGTAATGAGGTTTAGTTTATATTTTTTGGATATTTTGCTTTCGTGGCCTTTGCCGCAATAAAGATTATTTATGGCAACCGCATCTACCAAATGAAGATAGTCATATTCCGGAGTATATCTTTGAGGATCTTGTTCGGTAAAATCTTTATTGAAGAGAAAAGCATCGTCCTTGGCATTTTTTTCTACTCTGGCGCGATTGTATCCGTCTCGACCATGTTCCCACAAGCTTTTGGTAAGAAGATCTTGTCCTTCGTGAGTAACAATCTTAAAGTCTTTGTTTTGCTCTTTGGCATAGCGAATCAGCATGAGCAAATTTTGACGCATTTTTTCGCGGTAATTATCAAGTTTGTCGGGAACTTTGTTAATATTTAGTATGCGCTCTTCTTTGGTATAGGGATTATAATGCGTAAAGCCATACAATCCCGCATCAGCCTTTGAAATAAAGGTTGATGTAAAAGCAAGGGCCAACGCCGATAATTTGATAAATCTAGGTAATAACATCGGCTTTTTGTTTTCCTGTTCTTTGAGGTATTTCAGCAACTTGTAAGGCGATTTTGGCCAAAGGCGAAACCATATCAAGAGGATTTTGCAATATGTCATTTTGTGAAAATCTTTCCAGATATACTCGTATGGTAGCCCCTGATGAACCTGTTCCTGACAGACGGTAAACTATGCGTGAGCCATCAGCAAAATAGATAACAAGCCCGTTTTTGGTGGATGAATTATCAACCGGATCGTTATAAACAAAAGGCTTTGCTTCTTTTATGGTAAAGCCTTCAAAAACCTGAGAGGCTAATGTCGGAAGTTTGTTTTCTAAGTCTGCCATCAGTTTGTCGGCAACCGATGTGTCAACTCCTTCGAAGTCAAAACGAATATAATAGCTGCGACCATATTTTTTCCAATGTTCAACAGTGATTTCTTCTACGGTTTTGCCGGTTACGGCTAAGATGTTTAACCAAAATAAAACAGCCCAAATACCGTCTTTTTCTCTGATGTGAGACGAACCGGTACCAAAGCTTTCTTCGCCACAGAAAGTTATACGATTAGAATCCATAAGGTTTACAAAATATTTCCAACCTGTCGGTACTTCGTAATAACCGATATTGTGCTCTTTTGCCACACGGGCAACAGCTGTTGAGGTGGCAGCTGATTTGGCAACACCATAAATACCTGATTTGTAATGCGGTATCAATTTATAATTGTCGGTCAAGATTGCTAAGCTGTCATTCGGAGTGACAAAAAATCCTTTGCCCAAAATCATATTTCGGTCGCCGTCACCATCGTTAGCAGCACCAAAGTCGGCAGCTTTATCAGAGAACATAAAATCAACCAGTTCTTTAGCATATACCAAGTTGGGATCCGGATGTAGTCCACCAAAATCAGGTTTGGGCGTAGCGTTTACAACCGAGCCTTTCGGAGCACCTAAAATATTTTCAAAAATTTCGATTGCATAAGGACCGGTTACGGCATTCATGGCGTCAAAGCGCATGGTAAAACCTTTGGCAAACATTTGCTTGATAGCGTTAAAATCAAAAATGTTTTGCATCATATCGACATAGTCTTTTAAGGCATCAATGATTTCGATTTGCATTCCGCAATATTCGGTTGAGCCGATTTTTGAAATATCGACATCGTCGCCTAAGCAAATTTTGTATTCGGAAATATTTAGGGTTTGTTGGTAAATGGCATCGGTAACCGAACTTGGAACTTGTCCGCCTGTTTCATTTGAATATTTGAGACCGAAGTCACCGTTTTCGCCACCGGGATTATGTGAGGCAGATAGTATTAAGCCACCGTTTAATTTGTTTTTTCTGATTACAACAGAGCCGGCCGGAGTAGAAATGTAGCCGTTTTGCGCAATCAGGAGTTTTTTTACACCGTTGGCAGCGGCAATTTTGATAATTTTTTGAATAGCAATATCATTATAAAAGCGTCCGTCACCGCCGACAAGAAAAGTTTTTTCCGATAAGTTATCGATAACATTGAAAATACTTTGAACAAAATTTTCGATATAATGTTCTTGAGTTACAACTTTTGATTTGCGTCTTAGTCCGGCTGTTCCCATTTTTTGATCGGTGAACGGGGTGGTTTTAATGGTTGTAATCATATTATCTCCTTAAATGAAACTTATATATTGAAATAAGTTATCATTTATGGAGCTAAAAACAAGATTTATGACAAAGTTATCAGCAAAGTTTAAGGAAAAATAAATTCGGCCAGTGAATTTATTTCCATTTTGGCTGCCAAATGTGACATACACATGCGACGGTGCAGTTTCGGGGATGCCATATCAAGAATGGTCAGTCCGTCTAAAAACAGCTCTTTGTAGATGACACGGTCTTTTAAGCCTTGGGTAAATCTGAAACCGTAAAGTTTTGATAATGATTCTAATTTGGCAAAAACCATATCTTTGTTTTTGGAACGCAAAGATGATACTTTGTTTCCGCAAATAATCCAGTTAAGATAGGGCAAATCATTAGCTGCAAGTTTTTTCTTTGTTTCCCATACAAATTCGGCATAATGACCTGATTTCAAGATTTCTCCGGTTTCGGGATTGATGTCGGCAATAGCGGATAAATCTATTAGGCTGTCACCGATCGGAGTAATGAGAGTGTGTAAAAATTTGTGAGCCAACTCAAAAAGATAATTTCTGCTTCCGGGAGTGTCGATAATTATGGCATCGAATCGAGTTGATAATTCAGCTATCAAATTTTCTATTTCTTCTTTGTTTGCTTCTTTGGCTACAGGCTCAAAAACATAATGTACCGGAGAGGGCAATTGTATCTTGTTTTTGGTGCAAAAATTGCGCCTGTTCTCAATATATTTTGTGAGTGAACCTTGATGTCCGTCCAAATCAATTACGGCAACCTTAAAATTTTCATACAATAGCTTGGTGGCCATGTGCATTGAAAGGGTTGATTTTCCTGTGCCGCCTTTTTCGTTGGCGACTACGATAATATGTGCTTTTGAAGATAATATGCTCATTTGTATGCCATTGCAAGTTGTTGATTATTATTCGTTTGAATTACGCTACAAGATTTTTTTCTCTTTTTCAATTGGAAACAAGTTTTATCCGCTTCATTTTTTGCCAAGCCTTTTATTTGCGAATGATATACTACGGCACCGTTATTAGGTGAAGCTTCTACATTGATTTCGCTTTTGTTGGCGTAAGGTAAATGAAGATCGTTTTGAATCTTTAAGGCGTAATTGCGGGCTTTTACATAGTTTGAAAAAGCTCCGATTTGTATGCCCCAGATATTTTCATCATCGGCTGATATGATATCGGGGATATCAAGTTTTGCTAAAAGAGTTTTGGAATATCCGCTACCTGTCAATTTTCTTAATCCTGACAACATCATATCGGCGATTTTCAGGTCGCGTTGTTTATGTGTGTTGTGTCCCATGGTAACGGCAATAACTCTTTTGTCCCCCCATTGAGCTGAAGTTACAATATTATATCCGGCACTGCGAGTGTAACCGGTTTTCATTCCATCGGCTCCTTTGAAATGTTTGAGCAAATGATTGTGATTGCCGTAAGTGTGACCGTCAAAAGTAAATGTCTTGGCGGAAAACAGCTCATAGTATTCGGGAAAATGATGATATACGGCACTTGCTAATATTGCCATATCGCGAGCAGTCGTTTTTTGGTCCTTGTGATGTAGACCGTTTGGATTTTTGAAAACGGTGCGTTTCATTCCAAGTTCTTTTGCGGTTTTGTTCATAATGTCAACAAAGTTCTTTTCACTGCCACCCAAAGCTTCTGCCAATACAACGGCACAATCGTTGGCTGATTTTACAATCAAAGCCATAATGGCATCTTTAACAGAAATAGTATCACCCTTGCGCAAGCCTAAATATGAAGGTTCTTGACGGGCCGCTTTGTATGAGGTTGTAAGTTGTGTGTTGTAGTTTATGTCTCCTTTTTCCAAAGCATCAAAAGTCAAGTACAAAGTCATTAACTTAGTCAGTGAAGCCGGATAGCGTCTTTCGTCGGCATTGTGTGAAGATATAATTTCTCCGGATAGAGCGTCGATGACAATGGATGATGTTGTTTTAGCTGAATGCGCTTCGGATATGTTAAATATAACTGAAAAGCAAAACAGCAAACACGCGATTTTCTTTGCTTTGAATAATAGCTTCATAGCATCCTCATTTTGTATAAATGGTTATCTTTGAACTATTCTAAAGAAAAAAAGGAAAAAAAAAGTTAAGATATGTTTTTTTTATTATATGTAAAAATTAGCTTGACTTTGTTTTATATTATAGTTAAAAAGACTGCTGTAAATTGATGGCGATCGTAGCTCAGTTGGTAGAGCCCCGGTTTGTGGTACCGGTTGTCGTCGGTTCGAGCCCGATCGATCGCCCCATTTATAAACTCTGCTAAAGCGGAGTTTTTTTTATTTAAATCGATCGGGCTCTCAGGTTTGAGCCCGTCTTGTTTCGTAGATTAGAAGGAAATAAAAAAAAAGCACTACGTTTTTGAAGTGCTTTTTTTGTGGTTTATTTTGGTAATGTGAACCCGATTTCTCTAAGCTTTTCAATCAATGCGACATCGGCTTGAGCAAATTCATAATTATCTATCTCATCAAGAGATATCCAAGCAGTTTGGGCGTGTTCGGTATCGACAATGGTATCGTTTTCATTAACCATCGTTACCCAATATAAATTGATTTCCACTTGAGCAAAGTCGTAATTGTGGGTTACTTTCATAATGAAGTCACCGACAATGGTGTCAATATTAAGCTCTTCTTGAAGTTCGCGACGAAGGGCTTGTGGAAGCGTTTCGCCTTCTTCGGGTTTTCCTCCGGGAAATTCCCATACTAAAGGAGGCAGTTTGGTAGCGGGGCGTTGTGCAATAAAAAGTTTATTATCTCTGACCAAGGCCGCAGCTGCAACAGTAATTTTTTTCATAGGCGTATCCATTATTATATTTTTTCGGTTGTAAGATAATACGAATCTATTGATAAGTCAAATATTTGAGTATAATATGTGAGTGAATGTAGATAATGAGGTGTGTTATGAAAATAAATTTTGTTTTTTTACCGTTGTTTTTGTTTTGCGCAATTACTGAAGCAAAAGCCGGTATATCTGAGGGGTTTACTGAAGACAATGCTTTGGACTATAAGGTTATAGTCAGAGAAGAAAAGGAAGAGGTTGCTGTTGAAGAGATAAAAAAAGAAGAGCCTGAAATAGAGAAAAAAGTTGATGTAGAGGAACAGGCTGTTAAAGAAGAAACAACTTCAGGTGTTGAAATACAACCTCAAGTCGAGACAGAACAGAAACAAGAACAAGAGATGAGCCTTTTGGAAAAAAGAAGAGCTGAATTAGCTATTGAAAGGGCTAAGGAAACAAGCAGATTTAAGAAAAAAGCAATAGAAAATACCATGAGGCGAGAAAAAAGACATGAAGAAATTTTGAAAGAAAAAGAAAAAAGAGAGTCTCGCTTTCAAAAACGAGCAAGAGAAAATGAAAAAAAACGAAGAGAAGAAGCCAAGGAAAGAGAAAAAAATGAGGTGAAAACGCGATTTCAATTGCAGGCAGAAAAAAAGGCAGAGGCAAGAGCAAAGAAAAAAGAAGAACGCGAAAAAAGGCTAAAAAGAAATAAAGATAAATAGCTTGATTTTAACTAAAAGTTGTTTTATATAACAAAATCGTTAACGATGATTGCTTCGTCGTCTAATGGTAGGACAGCGGATTCTGACTCCGTCAATCTTGGTTCGAGTCCAGGCGAAGCAGCCAACAAAAAAATCCACCTGAAATGGTGGATTTTTTTATAATTTTTTAGACATATAGATGGCAGTTTCATCGTCGTTTTTCATATCGGCGTAGGGTTCCAAATTTTTGCCTTGCCACCAAAGTCCGGTTCCGTCGGGAATAAATCCACGCTTTATGTACATTCTTTGGGCTGAGCCATAATCACGATGCAATCCGACGCCTAAATAAACCGTGTCGGAATATTTTTTGGCGATGTCTTCGGCTACTTGCATTAGGGTGTTATCGACACCGTGATTACGATATTTCATTAATACGCCGAAATCGACCAATTCAGGAAGACCTTTGCCGCCGAAAGAACCGCCCATAGAGTTTGGATAAACATTAAAATATCCGGCAACATTACCTTTGTATTCGGCAACCAAGGCAACGCATTTGCCATCGGCCACGTCTTTTAGTCTTTGGGTGTATTTTTCTTCTTTTTGATTAACCCAGCCTTGTGCAATTTCTTCGTCGGTGATGATTTTGGGGTCTGTTTCAACCATATCTCTGATTATAATGTCATTGTTGTTATAGTATATCATCTGATTTCTCCGTTTTTTGTTTTTTATGTTACACATTAAAGAGTAGTTGTCAACAACAGATGGACTTTTAGATTTTTCGGATATATGATGTGAAATAAGTGAGGTGCCAATGGGAAAATTTGTAGTGATTTCGGGGCTTCCGGCGAGCGGAAAATCGACCTTGATAAAAGCATTAAAAGAAAAGTACAATATTGTTATTGTGCCCGAGCATAATGAGTGGGTTAATAACAAATTTCCTAAAAAGCCCGAAAATAAAGAAGAAAAAATCGAAAAGCAAAAGTTTTTCCTAAATATTGATGTGGCTCGCTATAATTGGGCAAAAGAACATCTTAATAAAGCAGATGTGGTATTGTCTGATACGGATTTTACTTCGCCTTTGGCGCATAATTATGCGGAAAGATGGCAAGAGGGGGCTTTTGATATATATGCTGAATTGGTTGATGAATATGCGAGTTGTTTGAAAAGCGGAAAGTTGGGGTTGGCTGATAAATATATTTATTTGGACGTATCGCTCGATGAGAGGTTGAATCGACGCAAGGAAGATTTTGAAACAACCGAGCGAAAACGTAATGATTTGTTTTTTACTCCGCCGTTTCCGCAAAATATGAGGCATTTTTATTACCAGATGATGAACGAGGCCTCAGAAAGAAAATCTCTGTCGGCAATATGGTATGATAATTGTAAGGCTAAAACAGAAGCCTTAGATGATTTGTGGAAGCTTATTTGTGAAGAAGAAAAATCGGTCAATCACGAAGATATGACCGATAGATTTATTTGTGCCTTAAAATTGTCGGTTAAAGACAAACAGGTATTTTGATAAATTATTCCAAATTATATGCCAGTAAAGTTTCGTCGGCGTCAAGGTCGGGGTGGGGCATTTTCTGAGTATATTCAGGCATTATAACTCCGCCGTTTTTGATGTAAAAATCGATGGCTTTTTTATTGGCTGACAGGGCATATAGATAAAAAGGCTTGCTACCTACAATTTCCTTAAATTTGTTAAACAAAGCTTTGCCGAT